>ERZ507065.1030-NODE-1030-length-13371-cov-6.264043_pt1 | contig 13371 bp, 10 predicted proteins | sample MGYA00513785_ERZ507065 | MGnify/ENA metagenome assembly ERZ507065
TGCCACCCGCTGTTATGAGTGCAACGCCGGCATCATGGTCACCGCCAGCCACAACCCCGCCAAGTACAACGGCTACAAGGCGTACGGGCCGGACGGCTGCCAGATGACCGACGAGGCCGCCGACGTCGTCTACGCCGAAATTCAGAAGACCGACGTGCTCAGCGGCGCCAGGACCATGCCCTTTGAGGAGGCGATGGCCGCCGGGCTCATCGAGTATGTGGGCGAGGATTGCTACGAAGCCCTCTATGCCGCCATCGAGAGCCGTCAGGTGCGGCCCGGCCTGTGCGCCGAAGCGGGCCTCAAGCTGGTCTACAGCCCGCTGAACGGCAGCGGCCTTGTGCCGGTCACCCGCGTGCTGGCCGACATCGGCATCACCGACATCACCATCGTGCCCGAGCAGAAGGACCCGGACGGCAACTTCCCCACCTGCCCCTATCCCAACCCCGAGATCTTCGAGGCGCTGCGCCTGGGCCTGGAGCTGGCGGAAAGGTCCGGCGCGGATCTGATGCTGGCCACCGACCCTGACGCAGACCGCGTGGGCATCGCCGTGCGCTGCAAGGACGGCAGCTACCAGCTGCTCACCGGCAACGAGGTGGGCGTGCTGCTGCTGGATTACATCTGCGCCGGTCGCATCGAGAAGGGCACCATGCCCGAAAAGCCCGTCATGGTCAAGAGCATCGTGTCCACCCCGCTGGCGGACGTGGTGGCCGCCCACTACGGCGTGGAGTGCCGCAACGTGCTCACCGGCTTCAAGTGGATCGGCGACCAGATCGCCCAGCTGGAGGCCGCGGGCGAAGTGGAGCGGTTCATCTTCGGCTTTGAGGAGAGCTACGGCTATCTCGCCGGCAGCTATGTGCGGGACAAGGACGCCGTCATCGGCAGCATGCTCATCTGCGAGATGGCCGCCTACTACCGCAGCATCGGCTCCTCCATCAAAGAGGAACTGGAGCGCATCTATGCCCAGTACGGCCGCTACCTGAACAAGGTGGACTCCTTCGAGTTCCCCGGCCTGTCCGGCATGGACAAGATGGCCGGCATCATGCAGAAGCTGCGGGATGAGCCCCCGGCGGAGTTTGCCGGCCACAAGGTGGTCACCGTGGCGGACTACAAGGCCCGCACCATGACCGAGCTGGCCACCGGCAAGGTCACGTCCATCGACCTGCCCGCCGCCAACGTGCTGATCTACGCCCTGGAAGGCGGCGCCACCGTGGTGGTGCGTCCCAGCGGCACCGAGCCCAAGATCAAGACCTACTTCACCACCCTGGGCAAAGACCTGGCCGAGGCCGAGGCCCAGAAGGAGGCCCTGGCCGCCGCCCTCAAGCCCCTGCTGGCCTGAGCGGGCAAAGCAAAAACGAACCGCCCCGGCATGAGCCGGGGCGGTTTTTCTGTCCGGTGCAATAACCTGCGGTGCCGAAGCGTTTTCCTTATAGAAATAGGGAAAAGGAGGCTTTGACCATGAAACGCTTTTTTGCTGTTCTGCTTGCTTTGTGTCTGGCGGGCTGTTCCGCCCCGGCGTCCGTCTCCGGCCCGGCGGCATCGGCTACCGTACCGGTGGAAGAGGCAAGGACCTGCCGCATCGCCGACGGGGCGGAAAGCGGCAGCCTGCTGCTGGCCGAACAGCGGGAAAATGGGAGCCTTTACCGCGTGAACGCCGCGGATGTGCCCGTCACGCTGGACGGGAAAGAGGCGCGCGCCGCCGACCTTCGGGACGGCATGCTGGTCACCGTGTATTATACCGGCGGCGTGCTGGAGACCTACCCGGCTGGCTTTTCTCAGCCCACCCTTCTGGCGGCGGTGAGCGAGGGGGCCGACGACCGGGCGGGCCTTGCCCTCCAGGCGCTGGAAGACCTGTGGAGCGAGGATACGGCCCTCAACGAGAACGTCGAGCAGCTGTCGGTCTATATCGACGAGGCGCTGGTGCCGAACGCCGCCGAGCGGGCCGCGGCGGCCTGGAGCTTTGCCGAACAGCACCAGCTGCCCGCGCCCTTGACCTATGATTGGAAAGAACTGTGCGACGAGGGCTATGTGAACGAGGAAGAGCTTTCCTGGGAAAAGGGCTGCTACCTGGAACTGAAGGCGGAAAAAGACAGCGGGCAGGGCAAGACCCTCCGCTTCGACGCGCAGAAATGGCGGGGCGGCCTTGCGGCTGTTTTTTACGAAGGCTGCACCGCAAAACAGGATAAAAGCGGCGGCTGGACCTATGAGCGGGGCACCTTCGCCATCGCCTGACATGCGGACAGAACCGCTTGACACGCCCGCCGCCGTGTGATATAATTCTCTGGCAATCGTTCCGATGGCTGCTCCATACGCACAGGATGGCGTATGCTGGTGGCCTCCCATTGAAGGTTGTGATGGGCGCATGTAAAGAGCATGGCCCCTTGAGTCATGAACCAGAAAGAGGTGAACCGTAATGAAACAGGGCATCCATCCCAAGTACATGGATTGCACCATCACCTGCGCCTGCGGTGAGGTCATCCATACCCGCTCCACCAAGCCGGAGATCCACGTGGAAGTCTGCTCCAAGTGCCATCCCTTCTACACCGGCAAGCAGAAGCTGGTCGACACCGGCGGACGTGTGGACCGCTTCAACAAGCGTTTCGGCCTGAAGAAGTAATCGATCCATCGAAAAGGCGGTTTGGTCACAAACCGCCTTTTTTGTCGTATTCTCACGGAGGAACAAGGCCTATGGAGGACTACCGCACCATCGCCGGGCGCTCCACCGCCGAGGTGGAGGAAAAGCACAGCCGCTTCATTGCCCTGGCCGCCTTTGCCGACAGCGAGGAAAAGGCGCTGGCCGTGCTGGAAGAAGTGCGCGCCGCCCACCGCACCGCCCGCCACAACGTCTATGCCTACGTGCTGCGCCAGGGCTCCCGCACCCGCTATTCCGACGACGGCGAGCCCGCCAAGACCGCCGGCCTGCCGGTGCTGGACGCCATCCGCCACGCGGGCCTCACCGACTGCATCGTGGTGGTCACCCGCTACTTCGGCGGCATCCTGCTGGGCACCGGCGGGCTGGTGCGCGCCTACACCGAGAGCGCCTCGGCCGCCCTGGCCGCCGCCCAGGTGGTCACCGTGCGGGCCTGCGTGCGCCTTTCGGTCGAGGTGGACTATGCCCTCTATGAACGGGCGGTGCAGCTTTTGCAGGGCGCGGGCGCCAGGCTGGATGAACCCGTGTTCACCGACCGGGTGGCCCTCTCGGCGCTGCTGCCCGCGGGGGCGGAGCTGCCACTGCTGCCCGCCTTTGCCGAGCTCAGCCGGGGCGCGGCGGTCCCGCAGGTCTCGGACCCTTTTTACGCCCCGCTGTGACACAAAGCGCCCGCTCTTAAAAAATTTTTTGATTTTTTTAAAGGGTTTTGCCCCATTCCATCGTATATTAAATATACCACGAGTTTTGCCGCCGGAAGAAAGGAGGGCTCACCCATGCCCAGCACTGCCCGGGAATACACCGAACAGGTGGAAGACCAGATCCTTGCGCCCTGGGCGGCCAAAAGCCGCCAAAGCCGCGGCCGCCTTGTGCCGGAAGAGAAATGCCCCCTGCGCACCTGCTATCAGCGGGACCGGGACCGCATCATCCACTGCAAATCCTTCCGGCGCCTCAAACAAAAGACCCAGGTGTTCCTGTCGCCCGAAGGCGACCACTACCGCACCCGCCTGACCCACACGCTGGAGGTCAACCAAATCGCCCGCACCATCGCCCGGGCCCTGCGCCTCAACGAGGACCTCACCGAGGCCATCGCCCTGGGCCACGACCTGGGGCACACCCCCTTCGGCCACGCGGGCGAGCGGGCGCTGAACAAGCTGTGCCCCGGGGGCTTCAAGCACTACCAGCAGAGCGTGCGTGTGGTGGACAAGCTGGAAAAGAACTTCCAGGGCCTCAACCTCACCTGGGAGGTGCGCAACGGCATCATCTGCCACACCAAGGGCAAGTGGGCCGCCACGCTGGAAGGCCAGGCGGTGCGCTATGCCGACCGCATCGCTTATATGAACCACGACATCGAGGACGCCATCACCGCCGGGGTGCTCTCGCCCCAGGCGCTGCCCACCGAGATCGTGCAGGTGCTGGGTGACACCAAGAGCCGCCGCATCTCCACTCTCATCCAGGACTTGGTGGCCAACAGCGGGGCCAAGAACCTCTCCTTCAGCCCGCTGGTGGGGGAGGCCTATGAGGCGCTCCACGATTTCATGTACTCCACCGTCTATGTGGACAAGGACGCCAAGCGGGAAGAGCAGAAGGTGGAAAAGGTCATCGCCGAGCTCTACGAGCGCATGCTGGAGGACCCGGGCCTTCTGCCCGACGGCTTTTTGCAGATCGCCTATCAGGAAGGGGCGGACCGGGCGGTCACCGATTATATCAGCGGTATGAGCGACGAGTTTGCCATTCATATGTTCGAAGACCTGTTCGTGCCCAAAAAGTGGCACGTTCTTTGACCAAAGCACCGCGCAAAAGGGGGTGAGGGGACATGATCCCGCGGGAATACATCGACGAGGTGGTGCGCCGCAGCGACATCACCGAGGTGGTGAGCAGCTATGTGCAGCTGCGCCACCGGGGCCGCACCCACACCGGGCTGTGCCCCTTCCACAGCGAAAAGACCCCCTCCTTCGTGGTCTATCCCGAGACCCAGAGCTTCTACTGCTTCGGCTGCGGGGCCGGAGGCGACGTGATCACCTTCGTGCGCAAGATCAACAATCTTGATTATGTGGAAGCGGTCAAGATGCTGGCGGGCCGGGCGGGCATGCCCATGCCCGAAGAGGACGACAAGGCGGGCCGGCTGCGCAGCCGGGTGCTGGCCATCAACAAGGAGGCCGCCCGCTTCTTCTATGAGCAGCTGAACGCCGAAAACGACGACGCGCGCGCCGCCCGGGCCTATTGGCGGGGACGGGGTCTGTCCGATTCCACCATCCGCCGCTTCGGCCTTGGCTTTTCCCCCAACGACTTCGGCGCGCTGCGCCGCCACCTGCGCACCCGGGGCTACACCGAGGAAGAGATGCTGGCCTCCGGCCTTCAAAAGCGCAGCGAGAAGGGCAACGTCTACGATGTGTTCCGGGGCCGGGTGATGACCCCCATCTTCGATTTGCGGGGCAACGTCATCGCCTTCGGCGGGCGTGTGCTGGGAGACGAAAAGCCCAAGTACATCAACAGCCCCGAAACGCTGGTCTATAAAAAGAGCAAGGCGATGTTCGCTTTGAACATCGCAAAGAAGAGCGCCTCCCGGCGCTACATCCTCTGCGAGGGCTACATGGACGTCATCAGCCTGCACCAAGCGGGCTTCGACACCGCCGTGGCCGCCTGCGGCACCGCCCTCACCCAGGACCAGGTGCGGCTGCTGGGAGAATACGCCGACGAGGTGGTGCTCTGCTACGACTCCGACGAGGCGGGCCAGAAGGCCACCGCCCGCAGCCTGGGCCTCTTTGCCGAGAGCCCGGTGAAGGTGTCGGTGCTGAACATCCCCGGCGCGAAGGACCCGGACGAGTTCATCAAAAAGTACGGCCGTGAGCGGTTTGAAGCGCTGCTCAACGGCACCTCCAACGCCATCGAGTACCGCCTTGCCAAGGTGCGGGAAAAGTACGACCTGGCCCGCCCGGCGGACCGGGTGGAGTACATCAAGGACGCCATCCGCCTGCTGGCCGGGCGGCTGACCCCCACCGAGCGGGAGGTCTATGCCGGGCGGCTGGCGGAGGAGACCGACGTGGCCAAAGCCAATGTGATGGCCCAGCTGGAGGCGGCGGTGCGGGCGAACCAGCGCCGCGCCCAGCGCCAGCGGGAGAAGGAGCTTTTGAACACCGGCGCCGGGGCGGACATCAAGCTGCCCTACAATGTGCCGGGGGGCGAAAAAGCCCTGGGCGTGGCCAGCGCCGAGCAGCAGCTGGTGGCCGCCCTCATCCGCGATCCCTCCCTCATCCCCATGGCTGAGAGCCGGGTGAAGCCGGAGCAGTTCCTGATGGAGGACATGGCCGCCGCCTATGCCGCCGTGCTGGAGGCAAAGCGCCAGGGCCACCTGCCCGACCTTGCCACCCTTGCCTCCGCGCTGCCCGAAGAGACGGTGAGCCGCCTGTCGCTGCTGCTGGCCCGAAACTACGACGTGGGCCTGGGCAGGAGAGACGTGGAGATGTATCTGGACCGGCTGGAACAAAGCGTGCCGCAGAGTTCCAAGGCGGGCGGAATGACCGGCGAGGAGCTGGAAGAATATATGGAGCGGCTGCGCCGGAAAAAGAGCTGAGCCGCAAAAAATGATCCCACGGGCCGCCGCGGCCCTTGCGATACCACTTGAAAAAGGACCCAAAAACCAGGAGGACGTTCCATTATGGCAGAAAAGAAAAACCTGATCCGCGAGCTGATCGAGACCGGCAAGCGCAACGGAAAGCTGACCACTAAGGAGATCAACGACGCCATCGAGGAAAGCGGCTTCGACATGGAGCAGATCGACAAGCTCTATGAGACCATGGAGAGCCACGGCGTTGAGATCGTGGACGAGCCGGACAACGAGGCCTTTACCCTCACCGAGGACAGCGTGGACGAGTTCGAGAGCTCTCTCTCCGCCGAGGGCGTCGCCATCGACGACCCTGTGAAGGTGTACTTAAAGGAGATCGGCCGTGTGCCCCTGCTCAGCAGCGACGAGGAGATCCAGCTGGCGCTGGACATCCTGGCCGGTTCCCAGGCGGAGGAGCGGAAAAAAGAGGCCTTCCCCGCCATTTGGAAAATTGAGAAGAACATCAAGCTCACCGAGTCTCAGCGCCGCACCCAGGTGACCGTGGAAAAGCTGAACCTCAACGAGGAGCAGCTGGCGGAGCTGTCCGAGCTGGACGCCGTGCTGCGCAAGGGCGAAAAGGCCAAGCAGCGCCTGTCCGAGGCGAACCTGCGTCTGGTGGTGTCCATCGCCAAGCGGTATGTGGGCCGCGGCATGCAGTTCCTGGACCTCATCCAGGAGGGCAACCTGGGCCTCATCAAGGCCGTTGAGAAGTTCGACCACACCAAGGGCTTCAAGTTCTCCACCTACGCCACCTGGTGGATCCGGCAGGCCATCACCCGCGCCATTGCCGATCAGGCCCGCACCATCCGCATCCCGGTGCACATGGTGGAGACCATCAACAAGGTCAAGAAGGTGTCCAGCCAGCTGCTGCACCAGAACGGCCACGACCCCACGGCCGACGAGATCAGCCAGGCCCTGGACATGCCGGTGGAGAAGGTGCGCGAGATCATGCGCGTCGCTCAGGAGCCGGTGAGCCTGGAGACCCCCATCGGTGAGGAGGAGGACAGCCACCTCGGCGACTTCATCCCCGACGAGGACGCCCCCGTCCCCGCCGAGGCCGCCAGCCACACCCTGCTGAAGGAGCAGCTGTCCAGCGTGCTCTCCACCCTGACCCCCCGTGAGGAGAAGGTGCTGCGCCTGCGCTTCGGCCTGGAGGACGGCCGTCCCCGCACTCTGGAAGAGGTGGGCCACGAGTTCGAGGTCACCCGTGAGCGCATCCGCCAGATCGAGGCCAAGGCCCTGCGCAAGCTGCGCCACCCCAGCCGCTCCAAGAAACTGAAGGACTTCCTCGATTGAGAACATATCAGGCCGCGGGCAGAAAACTGCCCGCGGTTTTTTTCTGCTCGCTTGTAAGAAACAGCCTCTCTCATCCGTAGTAAGGGGCGAAAGCGCTTTCGAAAACAGAGAGGAGGCGGCCGAAACGGACTGCATGAATGAACGGGAGCTGGTGGAGGGCATCGCCCGCAAAGACGAGGAGGCGGCCCGCGCGCTGGTGGAACAGTACGGCGGGCTGCTGCGGGCGGTCATCCGCCGCCACGCTCCCGGCCTGGACGAAGAGGATCTGCTGGCGGACGCGCTGCTGGCCATTTGGCAGAACATCCAAAGCTTTGACCGGCGGGGCAGCTTCAAGAACTGGGCCGCTGCGGTGGCCCGCTACCGTGCCATCGACGCGGTGCGCAAAGCGGCCCGCAGCATGCCCGCCGGCGACGGAGCCCAGCTGGAAGCGCTGGGCGGCGCCACCCTGGACGAATACCTCACGCTGGAACTGGAGGACCTGTTCCGGGGCCTGAGCCCCGCCGACCGGGACCTGCTTCTGGCCCGCTACTACTACGGAGAGACCGCCGAAGGCCTTGCCGCCCGGCACAGCATCACGGTGGGTGCGCTGAACACCCGCCTCACCCGGGCCCGCCAGCGTCTGGCGCGGCAGCTGCAAGAGAGGAGAGAAACGCCATGAAGGATATTTACGACGCGCTGAACCACGTTTCCATGGACCTGAACGAATACGCCCCCGTGCCGCTGGAAGCGGGGGAGAGCGAACGGCAGGTGAGCCGCCTGCTGGCCGCCGAAAAGAAGGAGCGCCCCGCCCTGCGCGTCCACCGCCGGCGCTGGACCGTGCTGGCCGCGGCGGCAGCCCTGACCGCCTGCCTCGCGGTGGGCGCGGGCGCGGCCCATGCCTGGAGCGCCGACTTTGCCGCGTTCCTGGGGCTGGGAGAAGAGGACAGCCTGGGCGACATGAGCCTGGGCCTGGGCCTCAGCCAGACCCTGCCGGGAGGCACCGTCACCCTGGAGGGCGTTCTGGGCGACGACTACTGCATCTATGTGCCCTTCACCGTGGAAGCCCCCGAGGGCCAGGTGCTGGATGGCACGCTGGACTACGGCTTCGACAACTGCACCCTGTATTCTGATGCCTCCGACGGCATGGTCCAGCACATGGAGATGCTGCCGGACGACGACCCCACCGACAACAAGCTCCGCTTTGTGATGATGGCGTCCAGCTCCAAGCCTTTGCGGGGCAAAATGGCGGAGGCCACCGTGTGGAACCTGTTCAGCTACCCCACCGACACCAGCCGCCTCCACGACGAGGACGCGGTGGTGCCCGGCCGGTTCGAGTTCTCCTTCCGCCTCGACTACGAGGACCGCTCCGTCGTCGTCTGCGACCAGAACACCGATGTGGGCCTGGGCTGGCCCCTGGCCCGTCTGGAACTCTCGCCGGTGTCGGTCTATCTGGAACTGGACGGCCTGCCGGAGAACGAGATGAACCCCGCCTTTGACACATCCATCGTCCTCATCGGCGCCGACGGCAGCCGCCAGGAAATCGTGAGCGACTGGGACCATGAGCAGACGGGAGAAGGCATCCCCAGCCTGAGTTTTTCCCAGGATGAAAAGGCTGTGCGCATGCTCCTCCAGGCCATCGACCCGGCGCAGTACACCGCGGTGGAGGTAAACGGTGTCTCGTTCCCGCTGGAAAATGCCGCCGGCTGACCCCATGTGTGCCCCTGTGGGCCAAAACGACCAAATAAATGCACACGTTCCCGGGCGTTCAATGCCCGGGAAATTTTTTTGAGAAATTGGCAAAAATGGCTTGACAGCGCGGTTTGCGGCGGATATACTGTTGTAGTATAGCATAATGGATTAGAACGCCCTTAAACTGCTTTTCCTCACAAAATATTTTTGAAAGTTTGTGAAAACTGCACAAAATACTTTGCCTCGAAAAGCGGGGCGGGGGCGTCATCGGTCCATAAGTATAAGATACAGGATAGGAGTGGACGCTTTTTATGATGAAGGTCAAGCCCGTAACCCTCGGCAAGACCCAGCGTATGAGCTTTTCCCGCATCGATGAGGTCATCGACATGCCCAACCTCATCGAGGTGCAGAAGAACTCGTACAAATGGTTCCTGGACCAGGGCCTGAAAGAGGTCTTTCACGACGTGGCCACCATCGAGGACTTCACCGGCAATCTGGCGCTGGAGTTCATCGACTACCGCCTGGGCGAGCCCAAATACACCATCAAGGAGTGCAAGGAGCGCGACGCCACCTATGCCGCGCCCCTGCGTGTCACCGCGCGTCTGCTGAACAAGGAGACCGGCGAGGTCAAGGAGCAGGAGATCTTCATGGGCGATTTCCCGCTGATGACCGACGCGGGCACCTTCGTCAACAACGGCGCCGAGCGTGTCATCGTCAGCCAGCTGGTCCGCAGCCCCGGCGTCTACTTCGGCGCCAGCTACGACAAGACCGGCAAGCACCTCTACACCGCCACCATGAACCCCAACCGGGGCGCCTGGCTGGAGTATGAGACCGACTCCAACGACGTGTTCTACGTCCGCATCGACAAGAACCGCAAGCTGCCTGTCACCGTGCTGATCCGCGCCCTGGGCCTGTCTTCCGACGCCCAGATCCGCGAGTACTTCGGCGAGGACGAGCGCATCCTGGCCACCCTGGAGAAGGACACCACCACCAACACTGAGGAAGGCCTGCTGGAGACCTACCGCAAGCTGCGTCCCGGCGAGCCCCCCACGGTGGACAGCGCCCAGACCCATCTGAACAACCTGTTTTTCGACCCCCGCCGCTACGACCTGTCCCGTTTCGGCCGGTACAAGATGAACAAGAAGCTGGCTCTGGCCCGCCGCATCGCCGGCTTCACCGCCGCCCGCGACGTGGTGGCTCCCCTCACCGGCGAGCTGCTCATCTCCGCCGGCGAGAAGATCACCCGCGAGATGGCCGAGGCCGCCGAGGCCGCCGGCGTGAGCGTCGCTTACCTGACCATCGACGAGAAGGAAGTCAAGGTCATCACCAACGGCACCGTGGACGCTCAGGGCTTCTTCAGCTTTGACGTTTCCGAGTGCGGCATCAACGAGAAGGTCAGCTTTGCCGAGCTGCGCGCCATTCTGGACGAGGGCCTGGACGAGGCCGGCCAGAAGGAGGCTCTGGAGAAGAACCACGACCGCCTCATCAGCCGCACCGTCACCGTGGACGACATCTTCTCCTCCATCAACTACCTGGGCGGCCTGGACCATGGCGTGGGCGTCACCGACGACATCGACCATCTGGGCAACCGCCGCATCCGCAGCGTGGGCGAACTGCTGCAGAACCAGTTCCGCATCGGTTTCTCCCGCATGGAGCGCGTCATCCGCGAGCGCATGACCCTCCAGGCCCAGGACGCCGGCGAAGCCACCCCCCAGAGCCTCATCAACATCCGCCCTGTGGTGGCCGCCATCAAGGAGTTCTTCGGTTCCAGCCCCCTGAGCCAGTTCATGGACCAGAACAACCCCCTGGCCGAGCTCACTCACAAGCGCCGTCTGTCCGCCCTGGGCCCCGGCGGTCTGTCCCGTGACCGCGCCGGTTTCGAGGTCCGCGACGTGCACTACAGCCACTACGGCCGCATGTGCCCCATCGAGACCCCCGAAGGTCCCAACATCGGTCTGATCAGCTATCTGGCCACCTTCGCCAAGATCAACGAGTACGGCTTCGTGGAGGCCCCCTACCGCAAGGTGGACAAGGCCACCGGCGTTGTCACCGATGAAGTGGTCTACATGACCGCCGACGTGGAGGACGAGTACGTGGTCGCCCAGGCCAACGAGCCTCTGGACGAGAACCACCGCTTCGCCAATGCCCGCGTCAACGTCCGCCGCCGCGAGGAGATCATGGAGATCGAGCGCGAAAAGGTGGACTACATGGATGTCAGCCCCAAGATGGTGGTTTCCGTGGCTACCGCCATGATCCCCTTCCTGGAGAACGACGACGCCAACCGCGCCCTGATGGGTTCCAACATGCAGCGGCAGGCCGTGCCTCTGATGGTCACCCAGCAGCCCATCGTCGCCACCGGCATGGAGTACAAGGCCGCCTGCGACTCCGGCGTGTGCATCCTGGCCAAGAACGACGGCGTTGTGGAGCATGTGGACGCCGACAAGATCGTGATCCGCACCTCCAAGACCACCACCGACGAGTACGAGCTCATCAAGTTCATGCGCTCCAACCAGGGCACCTGCATCAACCAGCGCCCCATCGTCTCCAAGGGCGAAGAGGTCAAGGCCGGTCAGGTCATCGCCGACGGCCCCTCCACCAAGAACGGTGAGATCTCCCTGGGCAAGAACGCCCTCATCGGCTTCATGACCTGGGAGGGCTACAACTACGAGGACGCCGTCCTCATCAACGAGAAGATCGTCCGCGAGGACGTCTACACCTCCATCCACATCGAGGAGTACGAGCTGGAAGCCCGCGAGACCAAGCTCGGGCCCGAGGAGATCACCCGCGACATCCCCAACGTGGGCGAGGACGCCCTGAAGGACCTGGACGAGCGCGGCATCATCCGCATCGGCGCCGAGGTCACCGCCGGCGACATCCTGGTGGGCAAGGTCACCCCCAAGGGCGAGACCGAGCTCACCGCCGAAGAGCGCCTGCTGCGCGCCATCTTCGGTGAGAAGGCCCGCGAGGTGCGCGACACCTCCCTGCGCGTGCCTCACGGCGAGTACGGCATCATCGTGGACGTGAAGGTGTTCACCCCCGAGAACTGCGACGAGCTGCAGCCCGGCGTGCGCCAGGTGGTGCGCTGCTACATCGCCCAGAAGCGCAAGATCAGCGTGGGCGACAAGATGGCCGGCCGTCACGGCAACAAGGGCGTTGTGTCCCGCATCCTGCCCCAGGAGGATATGCCCTTCCTGGCCGACGGCACCCCGCTGGACATCGTGCTGAACCCCCTGGGCGTTCCCAGCCGTATGAACATCGGTCAGGTGCTGGAGGTCCATCTGGGCTACGCCGCCCAGAAGCTGGGCTGGAAGGTGGCCACCCCCATCTTCGACGGCGCGTCTTACAGCGACATTCAGGAGCTGCTGCAGCAGGCGGGCCTGGATCCTGAGGGCAAGAGCGTGCTGTACGATGGCCGCACCGGTGAGCCCTTCGACAACAAGGTCACCGTGGGCTACGTGTACTTCCTGAAACTGCACCATCTGGTGGACGACAAGATCCACGCCCGCTCCACCGGCCCGTACTCCCTGGTTACTCAGCAGCCGCTGGGCGGCAAGGCCCAGTTCGGCGGTCAGCGGCTGGGTGAAATGGAAGTCTGGGCCCTGGAGGCTTACGGCGCGGCCTACCTCCTCCAGGAATTCCTCACGGTCAAGTCCGACGACGTGGCCGGGCGCGTGAAGATGTACGAAAAAATCGTCAAGGGCGACAACTTCCTGGAAGCCGGTCTGCCCGAATCCTTCAATGTCCTGGTCAAGGAACTGATGAGCCTCGGGCTCGACGTGACTCTGCACCAGGAGGAAGGCAAAAAACGACCCAAGCGCGTGGGCTACATGCGCGAGCGTGACGAGGAAGCGGAATAAGCGCCCCTCGCTTCGCCATCCGGATTACAGTAACGATTCCAACGAGCTTTTTTACTAAGCAAGGTATGAATATATGAGCCTGGACGATCTTTTCACCGCGCGCGGCACGTCGGCCAATGTGACCAACATCCGCAATCTGAAAGCCATCCAGATTTCCATCGCCTCGCCGGAAGCCATCCGCGAATGGTCCTACGGCGAAGTGAAAAAACCGGAAACCATCAATTACCGCACCTTCAAGCCGGAACGGGACGGCCTGTTCTGCGCCAAGATCTTCGGCCCAGATCGGAAGAGCGTCGTGTAGG
>ERZ507065.1045-NODE-1045-length-13102-cov-3.706369_pt1 | contig 13102 bp, 14 predicted proteins | sample MGYA00513785_ERZ507065 | MGnify/ENA metagenome assembly ERZ507065
GAGGAACATTCCGTAGAGATACCAGCCGATGCCGCCCAGCACCGCATACAGCGGCGCACGAGCCTTGTTCCTCTCATACCAGCGCCCCCATTTATTTGCGATGCGGTCCTCCAGCTTTTCCAGGAGCTTTGATAAGCGGGGCATCGACAACATCTCCTTTCTCGGTGAGAAACTGTGTGCGCGTTGGGACATAAAGGTTAGGCGCACGGCCAAGCAGTTCGGACAGTACGTTTTCTGTGACCTTGTAGACTGTGGCACAGCCGGGATCTGCATAGCGCTGCAGCAGCACCGCGCTGCCTTGACCTTCCAATGCGGCAAGAGCAATCGGCAGACAGCCATGCTGCTTTGCTGTTCTAACGGCAGTGTCGATCCGCCGCAGATCCATATCCGCGCCAATTACAAAGGGATGCCCGTTGTAGAGTCCATCCCATGCGGCGATGTCCTCCGGCGGCGGCTGATAAGCTGAACGCAGCATAAGCCGCGTAAGTTTTACACGGTAGTCAGGTACGGTCATAATTTGAAGCTGCTGCGCACCGGTCTTATCGCAGGAAAGCAAATGAATCGGCGCATGAAGACAGTGATACGCTTCACCGTAACTTGCAGTATGACCGGCAGCATTGTGCGCTCCGGATGGGCCGCCGCCTATGCGCGGCCCTCCTGTGGTCGAGCCGGACGCAGCTCCTCTGTTACCTTTTCCGGTGGATTTACCGATGGTCTTGGTAATATGAGATGTAGCGGAACGCATGACCATATAGGTCAACGTGCCAGGGAAGCCCCGACCGAGAGAGTCACCGGTGATGGCAGGGTTCAGCCCGATACGGGTAATGATAGCATCCGCTTTCCTGGCAACCTTTACAATCGTCAAAACCAGAACGATCCATGGAATTATATTGAGGCCGCTTGGTACATTAGACAAGACGGAAAGCAGCATCTTAAAAAAGATGACATTCGTCACCATCAGCGTACACATACTCCCGAACATCCGGCACCAGCCCCCGAATATCTCTGACGTACTTTTGCTGCCTCCCATTGCAAATGCCAGCGGTGCGGTCATCGTAAGTACAGCAAGGATCACATATCTCTCCGCGATCTCCAGCAAAAGCCTGAATACCTTAAACATGATAATCAGGCCAAAGATGATCACCAGCAGCCAAGCCGCACCGAGAGAACCGAACACTCCTTCGTCCACAAGTGTCACGTTGATGGCATCAGGTATCTCTAAAAGCTCTATGATTCTTGCAGTGAGGCTTAGTCCCACTTCGCAGATCTGCGGACTCGCCATCAGCAGGAAGGCAAACACAAAGGTCCTGGTAAATAATAGTTTCGGGTCTTCTCCTTCAAAGCCGAGGCCGACTGCCATACTTTTGAGGGCTTGAAAGACAAGATTGCCTATCAGGAGCGCCCAGCCAACGGCCAGAAGCACCTGTGCGATGCTGACCATCACGGGGACATGACTTTTCATGTACGCATAATCCATGCTCATGATGTCAAGCAGCGATGATGAAAAATATTCCCAGCATTCCAGCGCAAGCCCATAAGCCCACTCCATGAATCCCTGGAAAATCAGCTCAAGCAATGTGGACACCTCCTTTTGCCGGAGCTATCTCTACTTTTACGGGGTCAGTGTCGCAAGGCCGTTGAACAGCGGCGCAACATATGCAATGAATGCGCCGATGCCGTTGATGATTGCCCAGGCGATCCAGATGCGTTTGAGCCAGTCCCACGCCTGATCGACTTTGTGCTGGTTATTGGAAAGCTTTGCGCCGATCACCGCAACAGCGGACATCAGCCCTGCCAGAACCGTGCTGACACCGACAATTTTCCCGTAAACATCTACGATAATGTTATTGGCTACTGTCCACATATCATCCACGGCAAAGGCGCTGACGATCATCATGGGCATAGTCAACGTGAGGGTCATACAAGTTAAATAGAAATGGTAAATTCTTTTCATAAGGTTCTCCTTGGAACTAAGGCGATAAACTGGGTTTCCAGTCATTTTCCTCGAGCATCTTGAAATAATGATAGGTCTCAGGCGCAGCGTTTTGCAGCATTGCCATCTTTTTGCCATCACCGCGATTTTTGATCCAGTACACAAAGCAATCCGCAAAATATTCCTGCGCGTTGGTAAGCGCATATGTACGGAGGAGCGATGCTGCCGATGCAGACTCTCCTTGATAAAAGCCCTTCGTCCGGGAAGGAAAGCCCATCATTTCATCGAGGAAGTGTCCAAATTCGTGAATGGTGGACTCCGCTGAGGATATGATGATTTTACGGCCTTCATAGATGGTCGCCCCGGTGCAGCCAAGATCATATTTTTTGCTCAGCTTTGCAAGGTAATCGAAATCGATAACATACTGCCAGTCCTTTTCGGCAAATGACTGCATCATTGATTCGGGAATTTTTTGAATCTCCAACAAGTAGTTGTTCAAAACGACGCCCGCTTTGTTGTCCAGAGGTATGTTATCTAACATAGGCGGCGGCACAACAGCAAACGTCTTGGTCAGCAGCGCATAAAGAAGCTCCGCAGCCTCTCCTCGTGTGATGATTTCTGTCCCGTCGCATGTCTCTTCGCACAGGCCAAAATCCGCAGCAGCGCGAAGAACTTCGCTCTGTTGGGACAGCTTGTCCTCGTTCGGGTAGAGCTGTAAACTGTAAAGTTCAACACCAAAGGCGGCAAAGCCGCTTTTGTAGATGGCATAGCGGCAAAGGTCAGAATCCGGTGCCGTAATAGCTGTCATCTCCAGCCATTCATCTGAGTAGCCCTGCCGAATACAGTCATCATCATAATTAAGCGGGTCAGCGTCGCCCAATGCGCGGCAGAGCATCGTTGCCCACTGGCGCACGGTAACAGGTGCATCCGGTACGTATCGACCATTTCCTTCACCGCAAACGATGCCGCGTTCGGCGAGATAGAATATGCTTTCATGGAACGGTGAATCATTCGGGACATCAGAAAAGGTGTCGAAAGCGGCACGCGAGAAAGTGGACAGTGATATACTGATAAGCACCATCATGAGCACAGTAATAAATCCTTTGTTTGGTTTCATTGGTCATCTCCTCATGCTCTAAGAAAGAGTAATGTCTCTCTGCCATTTTTGCCGCCTACATCTTTCCTTGAAATTACGACCGCTGTCTGCTATAATCGACACCATGTGAGGTGAGGATTTTGGTTTTTACGAGCGAAGAGATCGCAATGATTGACGGCATAATCGAGACTCTTTTCTCCGGAGCAAATGTCTCCGCAGACGTTCGCGACGCATATCTGCTGGTACATCGTCACCTTACGGAAGATGCCTTAGAGGTAAAAGACTTCAAGCGCATCGCGAATGCCATGGAATTTGCAATGAAGAATCAGTTCTGTGATTCCTGCAGCAGAGAGAGCCAGCGTGTTTTGACAAGCGTCCTTATCAAGGCAACCACCGCCTCTTGAACCGCTTGTATCATTGAATTAGTTAGGGCAGCGATAGTTTTCTATCGCTGCCCTTTATCGTTTTTAATAGCCGGTTTTAGGAAGAAGAGGCTTCCTGACGGGAGTGAGATTGCGTACAATGGTAATCCAACTTGCATTAGCGGACTGCCAGGTCTCTCCAAATTTTCCGCCGGCATCAGCTCGGTTTGTCACATAGTATTTATTTGCTGTTCTCGGGTTAACAGATACCATGAGAGTCGGCTTTGTCACACTCTGAAAACCAGAAGGGACAGTTCCAAAGTCGAAGTAAATATCTGTCACGACTTCGCCGGCCATAAGCTGCAAACCGCTTAGGCCAAAGGAGTAATTATTGGTGCTGAGAAGATTGCTGGCCAACACGCGATAATCGTTGTAGTTGGTCTTATAAAGGATTCGGTAAGTGAGCCGTGCATTATAGGTTCCGGTAGTCAAAGCAGACACGGTCGTTACATCATAAGGAATCTTGTCATGGAAGTAGAAATTCCGCAAATCTACATTAGAGGTGTTGGCGATTGTGAAGCGGTAGGACATTTTACTGCCCGCCAATACTTCTTTGATTCCGGTCTTTGTCAGTGTAACTCCCAGCTCAGCAGGCTTATTATAAGCCGCCAGCTTAATGATCTGTCCCGCGTATTCGAGCGTTACATCAAAGGTTTCGGCAGACACCTGATAGTACGCTGGCGCAGATACCTCTCGGATGAGATAACGGCCTAATGGGAGCGGTTTGGAAGCCGCAACGCCTCTCGCATCGGTGGTAATATAATCTACTACCTTGCTGCTGCGCTCGCGGACAATTTCAAAGGTTGCCCCTTTAAGCGTAACGCCACCAGCCTGACCGGTAATAGCATTGGACTCAGCAGCATACTTGGTAATCTGAATTTGACCAGTAACAGCAGTATTCTCCCACTCGATGGTGCTGGTTTTGCCAGCTTCCACATAAACGGTTTTATACTGCTTGTCAAGGATATAACCGTCCGCCGCTTCCAGTTCACGGATATAGTATTTTCCTGCGGCCAGTTCTTTATCAACATAGGCATATCCGTCCTGATCCGTTGTGACCTCCATGATGGGGTTCCTGCCGGAATCGTAGATAACGAAGGTAACGCCATAGATGCCATCGCCGGTGTTGGCGTCGACCTTGTGGATGAGGATGGAACAGGCCTTGCGATTGGTGATCTCCAGCGTCGCGGTCTGACCGTCCTTGACTTCAATACGGTGCTGTGTATAAGAAAGGGGTGGATGGTAATCCTGAGATCATTCCGGAAGAAGCAGAAACGGTTCGCCGGATTTTTGAACGCTACCTTGCCGGAAAAAGCATTCAAAACATCCGGCAGGCGCTAGAGGCCAGCGGTGTCCGCAACGCTGCCGGAACGACGGAATGGACCGCCAGCAACCTGCGCGCCATCCTCACCAACGAAAAATACTGCGGGGACGCCCTGCTTCAGAAAACCTTCATCAAGGATTGTATCAGCAAAAAAGCAATATTGAATACAGGGCAGCTTCCCAAAGTCCTCATTCAGGACAACCATGAAGCTATCGTCAGCCGCGAGATGTTCGATGCCGTACAGCTTGAAATTGCGCGGCGCCGTGCGCAGGATGGGCGCACAAGAAAAAGCGCCCCTACCGGACGCGGCAAATTCAGCGGCAAGTATGCACTCAGCGGACTGCTGTTCTGCGCGGAATGCGGCACAGCCTACCGACGCGTCGTATGGACACAGCACGGCGAGAAACGTGCGGTATGGCGCTGCAGCAGTCGCTTGGATTATGGCAAGAAATACTGCAAAGAATCTCCGACGCTAGATGAATCACCGCTTCAGCAGGCGGTGCTGGCAGCCATCAACGCCTCCATGTCGGGGCGCAAGGTGCTGGCGGACCAGCTTGTGGATGCGATGGAGCAGGAATTGGCTCCGGTCCCCGGTGAGAGCATGAGTCTCGGAGACATTGACCGAGCGGTCACAGAGTTGGGCAAGCAATTCGATACGCTTCTGGCAGAGGCGGCAAATGGTGACGCGGACGAATACGCCGAGCGCTTCCGTGCCATCTCCACCACAATGGAGGAACTGAAGCGTCGAAAGGCGGCTATCCTCAACATCCGGCAGGAGCAGGAGCAAATCGGCCGCCGTATCCATGCGGCAGCCTCGGCAATGACCGCGGTGACCATGGGAATTACAGAGTGGGACGATGGCGTAGTCTATCAGATGCTGGAAAAGGTCACCGTCCTGACGGGTAACCGCATTAAGGTCACCTTCCGCAACGGCGTAGAAATTGAACAGGCCGTAGACCAGCCCAAGAGGAGGAAATTCACATGATTTATGTGACCGGCGATTGCCACGGAAATTTTGCAAGGTTTGAGCAAAAACACTTCTCGGAACAAGCGAACATGACGAAGGATGACACGGTCATCATCACTGGTGATTATACCGAGTAAATTTCTATACCGAAAAATTTCAGAATCCTGTAAATAAGCAGATTCTACATAAGATTTTTCGGTATAGTATTTTCAATCCAGTGTATAGAGGGCTTGCTTTGCATTCTTGTTTTTCCAGAGTTTCTCAGTGCCTCCGATGATTGGCACTGACTTGTTGATGGCATCACTCATCATCTCCAATGTAGCAAAAGCATAGAAACCAGATGTGGTGGATATGCTTTCATGCCCAAGCAACTGCATTATAAATGGTAAAGGAATGCCGTTTTTATACAAATCCATTGCTTTTGTTTTTCTAAACAAATGGCAGTGAACATTCTCCGGAACCGCATTGCATGTCTCTCGGGCCATCTTTGCCGCTGTACCAACCACGAGACTAATGCTGTCTGTGGAAAGTCTGTGAGGTTTTCCGTCCCTCATGCTATAAAACAGTGGGGCGGACTGTTCCGATGGATGAAACTCCTTCAGATAGGAATTAAGGTGAGCCACAGTCTTCCTCATGATTGGAACATTGCGCCTTTTTCGACCCTTTCCAATTATAGAAATATAGGGGTTAGGTACATCAAGGTGCAGTGATTCTATGTCAAGGTCGGCCAATTCTTGCACCCTGGCTCCTGTATCATATAAGAGTATGAGAATCATTCTGTTCCGTCGGTGTTTCTGCGTGTTCATATCATAAGCAGATAGAATGGCAGCTGTTGCTTCAGGCCGAAGATACAAAATAGGGTGCTTTTCTTCTTTTAGTTTTTGAATTTGGCAAACAGATTCATAGATACCACGAAGTTCAAAGTCCTCCTGTCCACAATATTTTAAAAAAGAACGGATAGATGTGATCCTGAGATTTATTGTTCTGGTTGATGCCCCTTGACCTTTCAACCAGATAATAAACTCTTTTACATAATCACGGGTAAACGCCTCAAAGCTTACAAGCTCATCTTCGATATTCTTTTTTTCTTTCAAGAACCGTAAATATGTTTTAAGTGACTGCTTATACGTTTCTATCGTCTTATCGGACAGGTTTCGTATAGCGGGCATATAATCATGCAGATAGGAACGCGCCATTGTCCAGAAACATTTGTCTCTTTTACGCTTATATCTCATATGGCTCAACCTCAGGCAGTAAACTCTCCAAGTTCTCTGTTGCAGCGGCATAGTCTGCAAAATAGTCAGGGATCAGGTGCACATAGTAATACGTCTTTTCAAGCGAGGAGTGTCCCATATAGCGCATGAGATAAGGAAGCATGGAAATGACATCTTTTCTCTCTTTAGCCCAACGTGCTATATTGGCACACGCAAAGTGGTGCCGGAAGTCGTATGGCCTTGGCTTAATCTCGCCATCTCGTTTGAGCCCTGCCGCAAGCCATATCTTTCTGAAATTAAATGGTATTGATGATGCAGATATGATATTACCGCTTGGTCCCGGGAAAAAATATTCTCGTTTAGGGAAACAATTCCTTATGGCACAATCATATTCTATCAGGTAAGATATCAACTCATCCGATAAAAATAGCCGACGGTCTCGATGTCCTTTTGATTGTAGGATATCCAGATAACCGTCACTAAGGTGGACATTTTCACAACGGAGATGTCTGGCTTCACCACACCTCGCACCGCAGCAATAGAGAAAACGGTACAGGGCCGGATAAACATAAGGACGCCCTGGTGTTTTCTTTCGGAGCACGTATGAGTCACATTCTTTAAAAAATCGTTGTATCTCGATGTCGGACAGCAAGTAAACTTCTGGTCGGAAAGAGTTCTGGGAAACAGGGTATTCAAGAACATATGCGTCTAAATCACCCATGGAGCGAAGATAGCGTCCGAACTCTCTAACAGGACTTATCCAAGGGCCGCATTTTGAATTGGAGTGTTCAGAGCGTTCAATACTCCATCCTACTACGAGGCTTTTGCAGAGGACTGTGCTGTTGCCATGCTTGAAATTGTACCGATCTAAGCTCTTTAAACACCATTGAGCCGATGCATTATATTGTATGCCTATGGAATTTTTAAACTTTAGGAATGTTTCCAGAGATGGCCCGAGCGCACTTATAAAAAGACTCATGTATTTACCTTTCGAGATATTCCTGCAAGAGGCAGTACACATTCTTTAAGGTTACTTATGTCTGCGGTTATATAGATATCGGTAGTTCTTGTTTCCGCATGCCCAAGGATTGCTGCAATTGTTGTTAATGGAATGCTATTTTGAACCATCATCGATGCTGCGTTATGGCGCAGCATACACATACCCCAGATACGACCATCCTTTTGTATGCCAGCGCGTTGGAGTATGTTGCTTACGATATAGTAGCACGTTGAGTGTCCCCCAAAAGGTATAAAAGGTGCTTGGCTTCGCAAGAACACATGGTCATCGTCAACTCTGGGACGCTCCTCTAAAATATAGCGATAGATCGAATTCCCAATATCAACTGTTAATGGAAGGCATACAGCGTTGCCCGTTTTGCTTTGCTGAAAGAAAATGGTCTCATTGTCCCAGTCTATATTGGCGAGCCTCAAATCGACCACATCAACCGCACGCATTCCCGTAGTAAGCCCCAGGAAAAATATCGCTGCATCTCTGTGAGATACACTTGGAGATGATAGTACTTCTTCTATACTCATGATCTCATTGTCCGTAAACATTGGAACTATCCGCTTGGTGCGGTAAGGATGAATCCCTGCCACTGCAAAATAAAGATCTTCACGCCCAAAATGCCGGAAGATATTGCGCAATATGCAGAGGACATTACGCTGATGTTTCTGAGACCAAGAGCAAATATAATTTACGACATCTGATACAGCCAGATCCTTTAAGGTCAGTATTCCACCGTCCTCCATATAGCGAAGGAGATGTAACATCCCATTTTGAAAAAATCCGATCGTTCCAATATTTGAATACTGTGTTTTTAAGTGCTCCATATAATCCTGATAGATTTCTATGAGATGTATAGATTTCGGCAAATTCTTCTCTTTTGTGACCATTGAGAAATCAAAAGTGCCTTGGAGATAAAATGAATTTATTAGCCGCACAAAACGACCATACATGACATTCCGATATCCGACAAACGCTCCTGTTTCCTCATTAAACACATTATCAGCAAATATTTGACCAATGTTGACTGTATAAGTATCATAGCCATTTTCTGCGCAGAACTTCTTGAATCTATTGCTGACTTGTTTGTAGTTTTCGATACTTTTTACCGCATAGCCTGCATTGGTTAAAGCGGCTAAAAAGGCCTCGCACAAATCATTAATATCTGATTTCATAGAAGACACCCTCCATTTGCCTGGTGCTCCCTATAATATCAAAAATATTATGCCGAAAAAAGTCTTTAAATTATTGCATTTTCAGCGCAATATAAAAGATTTCGGGATAATATTTTTTTCGATATAATCGCCGTTGTCCTGAATTCGGGATAATGGCGACTTCGGCGGCGTGTGGTTTGGCGACAGCCGCGACGATGAAACGCTGGACTGGCTGGAACGCCTGCCTTTCACACTTGCCTTCGTCTGCGGCAACCATGAAAACTATGACGCGCTGGAACGATACCCTGTTGCCGAGTGGCACGGCGGCAAGGTACACCGCGTTCGCCCTCATGTGCTGCACCTGATGCGCGGTCAGATCTTCGAGCTGGAGAGTTACCGCTTCTTCACCATGGGCGGCGCAAAAAGCCATGACACCAATCATCGGATCAACCACATCTCATGGTGGCGGCAGGAACTTCCCTCTGATGAGGAATACATCGAAGCCTTGCAAAATCTGGAGAGATACAACTGGCAGGTGGACTACATCATCACCCACTGCGCTCCCACCAGCATCGCCCTCGCGGGGAGCCGACACAACGAGGCAGATCGGCTCACGGACTTCCTGCAGGAGGTGCGGGAAAGAGCAACATATCACTACTGGCTGTTCGGCCACTACCACGACAACCGAGCCATTGATGAAAAACACATCCTGCTGTGGGAGCAGATCGTGCGGGTCATATGAAACAAGTCAAAGCAGAGAAAAGCACGGTGACATCGCCGTGCTTTTTCTGCTTTGAGCGTTGATCAGGCGCACCGCGCCGGAAAGGAGAAAGCCCATGAACATCCGCAAACCCGCAGACTATAGCACCCTGTTTTCCAAGCTGGACAAGCTCATGGCAGAACAGCTACCACAGATGGAATTGTACTGCGAGATTGGCCGAGTGGTCAGCGGCAGGAGCGAAAAAGGAGCGGCTGTCGCGGCGTCGGAATACCTGCAAATGACCTATCCTGCGGTCGAGGGCTTTTCGCCCCGCAATGTGCGCCGTATGCGCGCGTTTTACGCAGCCTACGAGGAATCCCCTGAAATCATGCGGCAGGCGATGAACCTCGTCTGGACGCAGAATGTGGCGATTTTAGAGAGATGTGGCAACAACAAGGAGCGGGCATGGTACATCCGAGCCGCGCTGCGCTTCGGCTGGAAAAAAGCAAAACTGCTGGAAGCCATAGAATCTCAGGCGTGGCTGCATTCTTCTCTCGACGAGCCGATGGTTTCCTGCTATACTGGTGAAAAAGAAGCAACGCAGGAGAGCAAATGCAATGAAAAAGATACTTTTTGTGTGTCACGGCAATATTTGCCGCAGCCCGATGGCCGAGTTCGTGATGAAGGACTTGGTCAGGAAGGCGGGGCTGGCGTCACAATTCTATATCGAGTCGGCAGCGACCAGCCGGGAGGAGATTGGAAACCCCGTCTATCCTCCGGCGCGGCGCAAGCTGGCGCAGCATGGGATCTCCTGCGACGGCCACGCGGCACGGCAGCTTACCAATCAGGATTACGACGAATACGACCTGCTGATCGGCATGGACAGCGCGAACCTGCGGAATATGCAGCGCATCTACAGCGGCGACCCAGACGGCAAACTGCACCTCTTGATGGACTACACCGACTGCTCCCACGATGTTGCCGACCCGTGGTACACGGGCGATTTCGAGGCAACGTGGCAGGATGTGCTGGCGGGCTGCCAAGGGCTGCTGCATAAACTGATGGAGGGAAACGAAAAATGCTGATGAATTCCAACGAATATCTGAATATCGTCGAATCGATTAAGCAGGAGATCCGCACGGCGCAATACCGTGCGACGGTCAGCGTCAATCGTGAGCTGCTGGTTCTCTACCACTCCATCGGCGAGGTCATCAACGAGCACAAGACATGGGGCAACAAATTTGTTGAAAATCTTGCCGCAGACATTAAAATGTCTTTTCCAGACGCCACCGGCTACTCGGTGAGAAACCTGAAATACATGGCGAAGTTCGCACTGCGTTTTCCCGAAAAGGAAATTGTGCAAGCGGCGCTTGCACAAATTACTTGGTATCACCATATTGCCCTGATGGACAAGGTGAAGAATGCAGATGAGCATATTTGGTATGCCGAACAAGTTGCTAAAAACGGCTGGTCCCGCAACGTGCTGGTACACCAGATCGAAAGCGGGCTGTATCAGCGGCAGGTGCTGGCAGAGAAGGTGTCCAACTTCGAAAGCCGCCTTCCGTCTCCGCAGAGTGAACTCGCGGCCCAGACGATGAAAGACCCGTATATCTTCGATTTTATTCCTTTCAAAGAGGATATGATAGAGCGTGACATCGAGCAGGCTCTGGTCAAGGATGTGACAAAGCTCCTGCTGGAGTTGGGGACCGGCTTTGCGTTCCTCGGCAATCAGTACCACCTCAATGTGGGCGGTGATGACTTCTACATCGACCTGCTGTTCTATAACCTCAACCTCCGCTGCTATGTGGTGATCGAGTTGAAGACCGGCGAGTTCAAGCCGGAATACGCAGGGCAGCTTAACTTCTACCTTTCTGCCGTGGATGGTATCCTGAAAAAAGAGCAGGACAATCCGTCGATTGGCCTGCTGCTCTGCAAGAGCAAGAATGACCTCGTGGCGGAGTATTCGCTCAAGGACATGAGCAAGCCCATCGGCGTCAGTGCCTATCAGATCACCAGCAACCTGCCGGAAGAACTGGAACGCCAACTGCCGTCCGTGGAGGATATCCAGAAGCGGATCAAGAACGCAAAAGAGTGATGGCGTCATGAGTCAGAATATAACTCGAAGAAATCACTACATTCCGCAATTCTATTTGAAAAACTGGAGCCTTGATGGGAAGACAATTCGAACTTATAGTATTCTGGTATCCAACGCAAATGTTCCATACTGGACACAGCAATCAATCAAAAACACCGCGGTATGGAATGACTTTTATACAAGAGTTGTCGGCAATGAAGAACTCGATGATTTTGAACATTGGTTTGATCAAGAATTTGAACGACCAGTAAAACCAATATTCGATAAGCTGATTAACGATAAGAGGCTATCAAAAGAGGAAATAAAAACTCTCTCACACTTTGTTTTTGCCCAGTACCTGCGTACGCCAGCTGCATACTTGCGACTAACCAAGCAGAACCTGAAAATATTCCCTGACGTGATGAACGAAGTTTGCGGAAAGCTAAACAAGGCATCAGCGCACGAATTGCAGCGAAGCATATCACATCAGTCTGCTGCCAGCAAAAGTACAGAAGATGTCCTATTTCCACTCAAGATATTACTTGATAGAGAGAAAAGCATAGTCGAAATGAAAACGATTGTGGGCCAAGGATTTTACTTGCATGATTTAAAGCATTTGCTTACATCAACTATAAAAGTATCCGAACGGATCAATTGGCAAGTGGTTCATGCCGCTGATGGTATTTCGTTCCCAACATCAGATGATCCTGTTATTTGTTTGAATTACAATAGCGAAAGGGACTATGATTTTGGTGGAGGCTGGGGGACAAAACACAACATAATATTAATGCCTATTTCTCCCAAAGTGCTATTATTTTCCGAAGTCGGTGTAAAAAGGAATATCCCTGGCTTGGACTATTCCTTGGCATACAGTAAATTGTTTCGTGAAATGATTATACGACATGCACACAGATATGTATATGCGGATCGTCCTCAGAAAGGCATGCTTGCACTCAATGCTCGTGTTGTAAATCGAGATATATATGAACATGAAAAGCAAAGCATTGCTGGATGGCACACAGAAAATGTAGAAGCAGAACGAAATCTATAAACACGAAATATCTTTGTTTTGAGCAATAAATGCAAGATATCCAGAATGATGTAGCTTGCCAAAAAGCCACACCAATCTTGGAGTAGTCCCCTGTAAGTGCAGTCGCAAAATCCCCAAAAATCTGTTAAACTGAAAGAACAGAGATGGAGGGAATCGCAATG
>ERZ507065.1065-NODE-1065-length-12837-cov-6.265373_pt1 | contig 12837 bp, 14 predicted proteins | sample MGYA00513785_ERZ507065 | MGnify/ENA metagenome assembly ERZ507065
ACATGGAGGCAAGGCCGGAGGTGTAGTGGCTGTGGATGTCCACCGGGATGGAAACGGTCTCCTTGAGTGCCTTCACCAGTTCGTAGGTGGCATAGGGCGTCAGCAGGCCCGCCATGTCCTTGATGCAGATGCTGTGGGCGCCCATCTCTTCCAGGGTCTTGGCGTAATTGGCGAAGTACTCGTTGTTGTGCACGGGGCTGAGGGTATAGCTGATGCAGCCCTGCACATGGGCCTTTTCCTTGATGGCGGCTTTGATGGCGGTTTCCAGGTTGCGGGGGTCGTTCAGCGCGTCGAAGATGCGCAGGATGTCGATGCCGTTGGCAACGGACTTCTGCACAAAGTATTCCACCGCGTCGTCGGCGTAGTGGCGGTAGCCCAGCATGTTCTGGCCGCGGAAGAGCATCTGCAGCTTGGTGTGAGGCATCTCCCTGCGCAGGATGCGCAGGCGGTCCCAGGGGTCCTCGTCCAGGAAACGGATGCAGGCGTCGAAGGTGGCGCCGCCCCAGCATTCCACCGAGTAGTAGCCCACTTCGTCCATGGCGGGCAGGATGGGACGCATCTCATCCATGGTCATGCGGGTGGCCAGCAGCGACTGGTGGGCGTCGCGCAGGACCACTTCTGTGATCTTTACGGGTTTTGCCATCTCGTTCCCCTCCCGTTTCTCAGTTCAGCGAAGCCAGCACGTCGCCGGAGTTCACGCTGTCGCCCTTCTTCACGTTCACCGCGGCCACGGTGCCGTCCTGCGGGGCCACGATCTCGTTCTCCATCTTCATGGCTTCCAGGATGACCAGCACGTCGCCCGCCTTCACAGCGGCGCCGGGGGCCACTTTCACGTCCAGGATGGTGCCGGGCATGGGGGCGTTCACAGCCACGGATCCGGCGGCAGCCGGGGCGGCCTTGGGCGCGGGGGCAGGAGCCGCCTTGGGCGCGGGGGCGGCCGCAGGGGCGGGAGCGGCGCCGGCGGCGGTCTCCTCCACGGTCACATTGTACGGGGTGCCGTTGACGGTGATGGTGTAGTGTTTCATAGTCCGTGTTCCTCCTATATCAATGGATATGACGTGTCGTTCTTAACATCACAGGGCCATGTTGCCGTGCTTCTTGGGCAGGCGCTGGGCCCGCTTGCTGGCCAGGATGTCCAGCGCGTTCACCAGCGCGGCGCGGGCGCCGGCGGCGTCCACCGCGAGGTCCGCGGCGCCGGCGGCCACGGCGGCCTGGGCGCTGCACTCGCTGGCGGCGTACTGGGCGGCCCTGGCGGCGGTGGCGGCGGCCAGATTGTCGCTGGCCTCCAGTTCCTCTTTATACAGCACGCGGGCGGCGGCCATCGGGTCCAGAGCGGACACGGTGCAGCCGGTGACGGCCAGCCGCAGGTCGGCATTGGCCAGGGCGGTGTAGACAGGGCCCACGGCCTTGCCCGCCAGCAGGGCCACCTTGGCGGTGGTGGCGTCGGCGTAAGTACCGGCCAGACGGGCGGCAGCGCGGATGCCGCCGGCTTCGTCCTCGCTGGCGCTGGGCACGAAGCCCTCGCTGTTGACCACGGTCACCACGGGGATGCTGAACGCGTCGCACAGGCGCACCAGACGGGCGGCCTTGTCCACGCAGACGCGGCACAGGCCCTCGGGCTTGGTTGCCACCACGCCCACGGCGTTGCCGTTCACGGTGGCGAGAGCGGTGTAGACGTTTTTGCCGAAGGCGCTGAACAGCTCGATGGCGCTGCCCTCGTCCACAAGGGCGGCCACGGCCTTTTCGGCGTCGTATTTGGCGAAGTCGGGCGCGGCGGAAGGCGCCTCGAACTCGAACACGGAGGGGCCGGCCAGATTGTTGCCGGGCAGCAGGGTGACCACACGGGCGGCCAGAGCGGCAGCCTCGGCAGCATCCTTCGCGGTGAGGGCCGCAACGCCCGCCTTGGCGGCGAACCCGGCGCTGCCCGCGCCGGGCAGCTTGTCGCCGTGGGCGGCGCTGGTGAAGGGGGCGGTGAAGAACAGCTCGGCCCCTTCGGCCATGATGCACACGTCGGCGCTGGCGGCGGCCAGAGCTGCGGTGGCACCGCAGACGCCCACCACAACGGCCACCTGAGGCACCACGCCGGAGGCCTTGGCGATGGCGGCGTTCAGCCGGGAGGCGGCGGTGAGCACATCCAGGCCTTCGTCCAGCTTCGCGCCCGCAGCGTCGTAGAAGGTGACCACCGGGTTGCCGGTGAGGCAGGCCATCTCAAGGGCCTTGATCTGCTTTTCCACATCCTTCACGGTGAGCGCGCCGCCGTTCTGGCACACCGCGTACACCGGCTGCCCGCCGGCGCAGCCGTGGGCCACCTCCACCGTGCCGGATGCCAGCAGCGGGGTGTAGACGCCGTCGTCGAAGAACGCCGATAAGATCTCGCCTGTGCCCAGCTTTTCTTTCGCCATAATTGACCCTCCTGTTTCATTGCAACGAAAACGCGGTTGCCGCCTTCGCTTTTTATTCACAAATTTGGATTTATTATACTACTTTGACAAAAGGATAACAACATCTTTTCGCCCGCCGCCAGCATAGTACAACAAAATTGGAAAATGAGACAAACTCACTCGCTTTTTGCCAGACGGCGCCGGCCCGCAGAAGCCTTGCGGGGGCCTTCGGCGCGGGCCGCGCGGCGTGCGGCGGCCTCCTGGCTGGCCTGGGTGCGGGCCCGGGCCTTGCCCTTCTGGGCGGCGGCCCGCAGGGCGGCCACCTCGCTCTTGGTGAGCTCCCGGTACTGGCCCGGCTGGAGCATGCCCAGCTTCACCGCGCCCATGGCGCTGCGGCGCAGGCGCACCACTTCCAGGCCCACCGCCTCGCACATGCGGCGGATCTGGCGGTTCTTGCCCTCCTTAATGGTCATTTCCAGCACGGTGCGGCCCGGCTCGTCCACCATCACGTTCACCACGGCGGGCTGGGTGGTGGTGCCGTCGTCCAGGGTGACGCCCTTGCTCAGGGCCACCACCTGGCTCTCTTCCGCGCGGGGGTGCACCGTGACCCGGTAGAGCTTGCTCACCCCGTGGGAGGGGTGCATCATCAGGTTGGCAAAGGCCCCGTCGTTGGTGAGCAGCAGCAGGCCCTCGCTGTCCTTATCCAGGCGGCCCACCGGGAACACCCGCACGGGATAGTCCGCCAGCAGGTCCATCACCGTTTTGCGGCCCCGCTCGTCGCTGGTGGTGGTGACGAAGCCCCGGGGCTTGTGGAGCATCAGGTAGTGATACTCCTGCTTTTTGACCAGACGGATGCGCTCGCCGTCGATCATCATCGTGTCGCGGTTCACGTCCATCTTGTCGCCCAGGCGGGCCGGGTGGCCGTTGATCTTGACCCGGCCTTCCAGAATGATCTGCTCGGCGGCGCGCCGGCTGCAAAGGCCCTGTTCGGCCATGACTTTCTGAATGCGTTCCAATGCCATGTGTATCGATTTCCCTTTCCTGTTTTGCTCGTGATGCACAAAGGGAGCGGCCGAACCCGGCGCGCCTTTGTGCGCCGCGTTTCAGCCACCCCCGGCTTTTTACTCCTGCTCCTGGGACGCCTCGCCCGCGGGCTCGGCGCTCTCTTTCTTGCCCAGCATGCCGCTGAGCTTATCCACCAGTTCGGGCAGCATGTTCAGCGCCCGGTCCACCGTGCTGGAGGGGTCGGCCAGCTGCACAGTGCGCACGTTGCCGTCCTTGACGATGAGGAAGGCCACCGGCGTGACCGACACGCCTGCGCCGGTGCCGCCGCCGAAGAGCTCCTTGGTGGTCTTGGCGCCGAAGTCGGAGCCGCCGCCCGCAAAGCCGAAGGTCACCTTGGACACCGGCAGAATGGTGGCGCCATCCACCACGATGGGTTCGCCGATGATGGTGTTGGAGCCTGTCATCTCCTTGATCTTTTCCAGCGTGACGCTCATCAAGCCTTCCAACTGCCGTTCTGCCATGTGGTTCTCCTTCCGGGGCGAAGGGCCCCTTTCTTTCGTTTTGGGTCAGAGGAACTTTTGTTCTTTCAGGCGGCGAAACGCCCAAATTCCCACTGATACCATTATAAACAAACAGCCGGTGATCTTGCAAGAGAAACTTGCTTTTCTCTCCTCGTCGCCGGTGTAGTCCGGCTGGACGGTGATCTGGCCGGGGCGGATGCGGATGAAGTTCTGCAACGCGCCAAGGCCCGCGCCCACCGCGGCCCAGATGCGGCCCACCGCCAGGGCTGTGTCCGCCGCCGAGTCCTTGTGCACCGGCAGGAAGGCGTTGACGCTGTGGACCGTGAGCCCCGCCAGCAGACGGCGCACAGCGCCCCCCGCTGTGGAGACGAGGGCCAGGGTGCGGTCCAGGTCCTTGGGCAGTTTGTCCGCCAGAGAGGGGCTTTTGGCCTGCGCGGCCTTTGCCTGCTTTTCAGGGGCGGGGCCGGGAGCCGGCTCTTCCTTTTGGGCAGGCTCCTCTTGCGCGGGCGGCTCGCTTTCGGGGGCCGCCTGCCGCGCGCTCTGGGCGGGGGCGGGCCCCGCCTCCGGGGCAGGCTGCTCCTTCGGCGCGGGCGGGGGCGTTTTCTCTTTTTTTCGCTTGCGCTTTTCGGGCCGGGGCTTTTCCTCTTTTTCCGGGCGGGGATAGAGCTTTATCCGCACGAACAGCACCCGCAGCCATGCCGCGAAGCCTGTTTCGTCCGCCCGCAGCTCGGCGGTGATGGGTACGAACAGCGCCAGCACCACCAGCCCCAGCAGCACCGCCAGCACCCACAAAAGGATGCGGACGATCAGCCACAGGGCGGCCATTTAACCGTCGGCCCCCTCCGTGGGCGGCTGGGTGTTCTCGGGCAGTTCGCCGGTGGCGGCCAGCTGTTCCAGCGGCAGTTCGTCGTCGTGCAGCGGCGGCAGCTGGGCCAGACTTTCCAGCCCGAAGGTGCGCAGAAAGGTGTCGGTGGTGGCAAAGCTGACGGGATGGCCCGGCAGGTCCAGACGGCCCGCCTCCTCGATGAGGCCCTTTTCCAGAAGTTTTGCCACGGTGGAGGAAGAATCCACGCCGCGCACCTGTTCCACAAAGCCGCGGGAGACCGGCTGGTTGTAGGCGATGATGGCCAGCACCTCCAGCGCCGCCTGGCTCAAAGGCGTGTTGCGGCGGGTGTCCAGAATTTTCTTCACCGGCTCGGCCCAGGCGTTTTTGGTGGCCAGCTGCCATTTGTCCTCCAGATGCAGCAGCTGCAGGCCCCGGGCCGGGCGGTCATACTCGTCCTGCAAGGCCCAGAGCACCCGCTCCACCGTGTCCTCGTCCATATCCAGCGCCTGGGCCAGACGCCCGGCGCTCACCGGCTCGGCGTGGGCAAAGAGCATTGCCTCCACCGCGCCCATGCATTCTTTCAGTTCCATCCGTCATTCCTCCCGGTGGGTGGTTTTGCCCCGCCGCACGGCAAGGGTCTCGTCGTCGGCGATGGTGATGCGCCCGGCGCGCACCAGTTCCAGCACGGCCAGAAAGGTGGCCACCGTCTCGCTGCGGCTGCCCGTGGGCGAGAACAGGCTGCGCAGCTGGCGCACCTTGCCGGTGACGAGGCCGCGCAGCACATGCACCACCCGGCTTGCCACCGACACGAAGGGCGCGGTGACCAGCGGCTCAAAGCGCTCGGCGCTGGGGGCGGCCTTGCGGCGGCTGCGGCCCATCAGGCCGAACCATGCCTGCTGCAAAAGGGATGCGTCGTGGCGCAGCTGATAGGTGTTGTCCAGCTCCACCTCCATGGGCTTTCGCACCGCCGTGAAGGTGGCGGCGGCCATGGTTCCCATGCGGGCGGCGATCTCCTTGCAGGCGCTGTATTCGATGAGCTGGCCGGTGAGCTCCTGCTTGAGGCGCTCGGCCTCCTCGCTGCGGGGCAGCAGCAGGTAGCTCTTCATCTGCACCAGACGCGCCGCCATCTCGATGAACTCGCTGGCCACGTCCAGCCGGTGGTCCGTCAAGGTGTTGATGACGGCGGTGTACTGGTCGATCAGGTCCAGGATGGCGATCTCGTGCAGATCCATCTTGTTTTTGCCCACCAGATAGAGCAGAAGGTCCAGCGGGCCCTCGAACTCTTCCAGTTTAAAGGTAAGACTCTCCATTGCGTTCCCCTCTTTTTGCCGCTTACACGCTGACGCCCGCCAGGGCGAACACCGCTTTGTCCACAAAGGAGGTGGCCCACATCAGGAAATCCCACACAACGTTGTTCAGCGCGTAGAGCGGCCCGTCCAGAAAGCCCAGGAACAAAAGCAGGAACACGGCGATGAAAATGTAGCGCTCGTACTGCATCAGCTTGAAATAGGTGCGCTGCGGCAGGAACACCGTGACGATGCGGCTGCCGTCGAAGGGCGGCACCGGCAGCAGGTTGAACACCGCCAGCATGGTGTTGATGCTGGCCATGTATTCCAAAAACAGCAGCACGAAATTGATGGCCGCGCTGGCGGGCAGGGTGTAATACAATATTTTATAAAGCAGCACCGCCACAAAGGCCACCAACAGATTGGCAACGGGGCCCGCCGCCGCGGTGAGGGCCATGCCCGCCTTGGGGTTTTTGAAGCGGGAGGCATAGGTGGGCACGGGCTTGGCCCAGCCGATGCCGGTGAAGATCATGCACAAAGCGCCCAGCAGGTCAAAGTGGGCCATGGGGTTGAGGGTGAGCCGACCACGGTCCTTGGCGGTGGTGTCGCCCAGCTTTGCGCTGACCAGGGCGTGGGCCGCCTCGTGCACGGGGATGGCCACCAGCATGACCAGCGCCCGCAGCAGCCACACCAAAAGCGTTCGTTTATCGATCAGACCCATAGAAAAAAGTCCGCCTTTCCATTCTGGTCCGCCGCGCCGCCCGTCAGGCGGCAAAACGCGGCGCATTTGGATTTATTATACTTTGTTTGGCGGCGCGGCACAAGGCGGAACGGGGATTTTTCGCTTCTTTGGCCAGATATTTTTAAAAAACGCTTGCATTTTGCCTCCGGGTCTGCTATTATATTCTGGCGACTTAAATACGAGGAGGTGCAGCAAATGGCAAAGTGTGATTGTTGTGGCAAGGGCGTTTCCTTCGGTATCCAGGTGTCCCATTCCCATCGTCGTTCCAACCGGACCTGGAAGCCCAACGTGAAGCGTGTTAAGGCTATCGTAGACGGTTCCCCCAAGTACATCTACGCCTGCACCCGTTGCCTGCGCTCGGGCAAGGTCACCCGCGCTATCTGATAAACCTGCAACCTGCCGGTCTCGAAAGAGACCGGTTTTTTTGTTGCCGTGAAAAAGAACTGCCCGAAGCGGTGCGCTCCGGGCAGCTTTTTCATTTTCAGGCAAGGGCCGCTTTCAGCGCCTCGGCCTTGTCGCACTTTTCCCAGGGCAGGCCCAGGTCTTCCCTGCCCATGTGGCCGTAGGCGGCGGTCTGGCGGTAGATGGGGCGGCGCAGCCCCAGGTCCCGGATGATGGCCGCCGGGCGCAGGTCGAACACCTTGCGCACCGCGGCCTCCAGCGCCTCGTCCGCCACCTTGCCGGTGCCCTGGGTGTCCACCAGGACGCTCACCGGCTCGGCCACGCCGATGGCGTAGGCCAGCTCCACCTCACAGCGGCGGGCAAGACCTGCCGCCACGATGTTCTTTGCCACCCAGCGGGCGGCATAGGCGGCGCTGCGGTCCACCTTGCTGGGGTCCTTGCCGCTGAACGCGCCGCCGCCGTGGCGGGCATAGCCGCCGTAGGTGTCCACGATGATCTTGCGGCCGGTGAGGCCGGAGTCGCCCTGCGGGCCGCCCACCACAAAGCGCCCGGTGGGATTGATGAAATACTTGGTGTTTTCGTCCAGCAGATGCGCCGGGATGACCGGGGCGATGACCTGCTCCATCACGTCCCTGCGCAAAGCGTCCATCTCCACCTCGGGGCTGTGCTGGCTGGAGATGACCACCGCGTCCACCCGCACGGGGGCGTCGCCGTCGTACTCCACGGTGACCTGGCTCTTGCCGTCCGGCCGCAGATAAGGCAGAAGGCCGCTCTTGCGCACCTCGGTGAGGCGCAGGGCCAGCTTGTGGGCCAGGCTGATAGGCAGGGGCATCAGCTCCGCGGTCTCGTCGCAGGCGTAGCCGAACATCATGCCCTGGTCCCCCGCGCCACCCACCTCGTCGTTGGTGCCCAGGGCGATGTCCGGGCTCTGCTCGTCGATGTTGGTGAGCACCGCGCAGGTGTCGGCGTCAAAGCCGTATTTGGCGCGGGTGTAGCCGATGTCCCGGATGACTTCCCGGGCGATGGACTGGATGTCCACATAGCAGCTGGTGGTGATCTCGCCCATCACATGCACAAGGCCGGTGGAGCAGGTGGTCTCGCAGGCCACCCGGGCACCGGGGTCCTCGGCGAGGATGGCGTCCAGCACCGCGTCGCTGATCTGGTCGCAGATCTTGTCGGGATGGCCTTCGGTGACGGATTCGGAAGTAAAGAAACGTTTTGCCATTTGGGGTCACTCTCCTTTTTTGTTTTTGCTTGAATTGGAAAGCAACCCGTCGGAAACAAAAAACGCTCAGGGGCCGAAAAGCTCCTGAGCGCTGAAAACGCTTATCTTTCGGTTTCCCGCAGGATTTGGCACCTTACGAATGCAGGTTGCCGGGCTTCACAGGGCCTGTTCCCTCCGCCGCTCTTGATAAGTTGCTATTCAATTTGCAAGGGTGAGTATAACACACCCGCCGGGCCTTGTCAATGGCGGCCGTGCAGGATGGGGCTGAGGGGCTTGTAGATAAGGAAGCACAGCAGCGCGTCGATGAGCCCCTTGGCCAGGGTGAAGGGCATGTTGAACACGATGAGGCAGCCCAGCAGGCTGGTCATGTTGGGGTTGATGGCCTGATAAGCGCCGATGATGGCCTCCATGCCGCCGAAGGCCGCGGCGTAGACCGGGTAGCTGAAGAAGAAGTTGACCGGCACGCTGGCCACCGCCATGGCAACGGCGCCCGCCAGCGAGGCGATGACGGCCATCTTGCGGGTCTTGCTGTGCTTATAGATGAGGCCGGCCACGCCGGTGAACACCGCGCCCATCAAGAAGTTGCACACCTCGCCGATGCCCAGGGTGGAGCCGTGGAAGATGGCGGCCAGGATGTTCTTCATCAGGCACACCACGATGCCGGAGACGGGCCCCATGCTGAAGGCCGCCAGCAGCGCCGGCAGCTCGGAGACGTCCATCTTGACGAAGCTGGGGATGAGCATGGGCAGCGGGAAGTCCAGCATCATGAGCACACAGCCCACGGCGCTCAGCATGGCGGTGACCACGAGGGCGCGCAGGCGGATGGGACGAGTTTTTGCTTTGGTTTCCATAGTGATTCCCTCCCGGCCGGCAGAGAAAAAGCCGGCCTTTCAAAAAATTTTTTCGAAAGCCGGCAACAGTTGGAACCGGGAGATGCGCCCCATGCAAACAAAAACGCCCTGCTGAAATACAGCAGGGCGAATCAAAAGCATTGGAGCAGCTTCCGTTTCTTTCATCCGGACTTTACCGTCGGCTCCGGAATCTCACCGGATCAGCACCCGAAAGGGTGGTCGCGGGCTTTACCGCCGGTGGGGAATTTCACCCCGCCCTGAAACAGACTTTCTGCTATCATTATAGCGCGCCTTTCGGGTTTTGCAAGCGGTGCGGGCAAATTTTCCGCGCGCGGCGCATATTTTTGTGCTGTGGCGCGCGTCTCGACACACTTTGCCAAACCGGCAGGAAGCGTGGTATAATATGCTCGGCCTTTCCCCATTCCAACTGAAAAGGATGTTGCAGATGCTGGACGTATTCACGACTTATTACGCCGAAAACCCCGGCTCGCTGATGCAGCTGGCCATTTGTGTCGGGCTGTTTGCCGCGTGCTATATCATCAGCCGCGTGGTGCGCTACAAAGTGTGCCCCTGGCTGGTGGCAAAATCCGAAAAGCGCATCAAAAAAGTGCTGTTCATCTTTGTGCGCGGCTTCGCGAAGCCCCTGCCCGTGCTGGTGTGGTCCATCGGCCTGTATTTCGCGCTGCTGGCGCTGCCCCTGCCCCCGCAGTACAGCGCCGCCCTTCGCCCCTGGTTCGACAAGCTGCTGAACATCAACCTCATCGCCATGCTGGCCTGGGGCCTTGTGGGCGCCAGCGACATCGGCCCGCTGATGATGCAGCGGGTGCAGGGCGGGCTTTCCATCGAAATGGACCCCACCGTGACCAACTTCATCAACCGCCTGCTGAAAGGCGTGGTCATCACCTTCGCGGTGCTGATGGTGCTGGAAGAGGTGGGCGTGCCCGTGGCCAGCCTCATCGCCAGCCTCGGCGTGGTCAGCCTGACCCTGGGCCTTGCCGCCAAGGACTACGCCACCAACTTCATGGGCGGCGTGATGATTTTGTTTGAAAAGCCCTTTGCCCTGGGCGACTGGATCAAGACCACCGTGGGCGAGGGCGAAGTGGAGGACATTGCCTTCCGCTCCACCCGCATCCGCACGCTGGAGAACGCCCAGCTGGTGATCCCCAACAGCGTGCTGGTGAACGAGGCCCTCACCAATTACAGCCGCATCAGCAAACGGCTGGCAAAATTCACCCTGGGCGTGACCTACAGCGCCACCCGCGCCCAGCTGGAAACGCTGATGGAATCCATCCGCGCCATGTTCATCGCCCGGGAGGACGTGTGGGAGGACAGCGTGCGGGTGCAGTTCACCGGCTTCGGCGATTCCAGCCTGAACATCCTGGTGCAGTACTACGCCAAGACCGGCGCGCTGGCCGATTTCCTGAAGGTTCAGGAAGAGGTGAATCTCGCGCTGATGGGCCTGATGGAGCAGGCCGGCTGCGAATTTGCCTTCCCCAGCATGAGCATCTACCGCGAAAAGTGAGCCTATCCCCCTCCCCGGCCCCCGGCCGGGGAGATTTTTTTGCATTTGAGGGCAAAAAACTGCGGCGCGGCGCTTTTCTCCCTTGTCTGATTGTGCTATAATAAGCCATATTTCATTGTGCACATTCACTATCATAAGGAGGGGCAATCCATGGCGCAGACCATCTTAGTGGTGGACTTCGGCGGTCAGTACAATCAGCTGATCGCCCGCCGCGTGCGCGAAAGCTGCGTGTATTCCGAGATCGTATCCTACAAAAAGGCCTTTGAGGCCGTGCGGGAGAAAAAGCCCGCGGGCATCATCCTCACCGGCGGGCCCAACAGCGTGTATCTGCCGGACTCCCCCACCATCGGCAAGGAACTGTTCGAGATGGGCATCCCCGTGCTGGGCATCTGCTACGGCGCGCAGCTGATGAGCCATGTGCTGGGCGGCAAGGTGAGCCGCGCCGCCGAGCGGGAATACGGCAAGACCGAGGTGTTCGTGGACACCTCCTCCAAGCTGTTCCAGGGCGTGAGCGAGAGCACCATCTGCTGGATGAGCCACAACGACTACATCGAGACCCCCGCGCCGGGCTTTGTCATCACCGCCCACACCGACAGCTGCCCCGTGGCCGCCGCCGAGGACGCTGCGCGGGGCCTGTACCTGGTGCAGTTCCACCCGGAAGTGCTGCACACCCAGCAGGGCGCGCTGATGCTCTCCAACTTCGTGCACAACGTCTGTGGCTGCGGCAGCGACTGGAAGATGGACTCCTTCGTGGAGGACACCGTGGCCGCCCTGCGGGCCAAGATCGGCAGCGGCAAGGTGCTGTGCGCTCTGTCCGGCGGCGTGGACTCCTCCGTTGCCGCCGTCATGCTGGCCAAGGCGGTGGGCAAGCAGCTGACCTGCGTGTTCGTGGACCACGGCCTGCTGCGCCAGGACGAGGGCGACCAGGTGGAGTCCGTGTTCGGCCCCGAGGGCCCCTATGACCTGAACTTCATCCGCGTGAACGCCCAGCAGCGCTTCTACGACAAGCTGGCCGGCGTGGAAGAGCCGGAGAAGAAGCGCAAGATCATCGGCGAGGAGTTCATTCGCGTCTTTGAGGAAGAGGCCAAGAAGATCGGCACCGTGGACTTCCTGGTGCAGGGCACCATCTACCCCGACGTGGTGGAGAGCGGCCTTGGCGGCGAGAGCGCGGTCATCAAGAGCCACCACAATGTGGGCGGCCTGCCCGACTACGTCGACTTCAAGGAGATCGTGGAGCCCCTGCGCGACCTGTTCAAGGACGAGGTGCGTCAGGCCGGCCGCGAGCTGGGCATCCCCGAGTATCTGGTGAGCCGCCAGCCCTTCCCCGGCCCCGGCCTTGCCGTGCGCATCATCGGCGCGGTGACCCCCGAGAAGGTGAAGATCGTGCAGCAGGCGGACGCCATCTACCGCGAGGAAGTGGAGGCCGCAGGCGCTCACAAGGGCCTGGGCCAGTACTTCGCGGCGCTGACCAACATGCGCAGCGTGGGCGTGATGGGCGACGAGCGCACCTACGACTACGCCATCGCCCTGCGGGCCGTGGCCACCGCCGACTTTATGACCGCCGAGGCGGCCGCCCTGCCCTGGGAGGTTCTGGCCAAGGCCACCAGCCGCATCGTGAACGAGGTGCCCCACGTGAACCGTGTTCTCTACGACTGCACCGGCAAGCCCCCTGCAACGGTGGAGTTCGAGTAAAACGGAGGGCCGACCCCTTCATTCAAAAGCATGGACCCCGGAGGCCGCGGCGCCGCCGGGGTCTTTTTGATGGAGCCGGGGCTGATGTTATCCTGCGTTGCTTGCGGCAACGCCCCCCTTCTCGTACAATGATGGCAGAAACCGAACGAAGGAGGTCATCCCGGATGTTGAGCGAAAACATCAAAACGTTCCGAAAATCAAAAGGCCTTTCCCAGCAGGAGCTTGCCGTCAAACTGAATGTGGTGCGGCAGACCGTTTCCAAGTGGGAGCAGGGGGGTTCACTTAGATAAAGATACCACATCAATCCCACGCTGACTTTTGCTCAACCGATACAGCCGGAGGGCTGGATAACAAGAAAAGGCGGTATGCGCCCCGTGGAGGGGT
>ERZ507065.1085-NODE-1085-length-12579-cov-6.212233_pt1 | contig 12579 bp, 12 predicted proteins | sample MGYA00513785_ERZ507065 | MGnify/ENA metagenome assembly ERZ507065
AATGGCCCTTATAGGGCCGTTCTGCAAACCCCACGTTTAACGTGGGGTTATGATTTGGGTTATGGAACACCATCAACCCTTGATGGCGCCGCCGGTGACGCCGGCGATGATCTTGTCGGACAGGAAGATGTACAGAAGGAAGGTGGGGGCGAACACGATGACCACCGCGGCGAACATGCCGCCGTAGTCGTTGGTGTACTGCATGCCCTTGACCATGTTGTACAGGCCCACGGCGATGGGGCGGACTGCCGACTTGCTGGCAAACAGCATGGACATGAAGAACTCGTTCCAGATGGTGATGAAGTTGAAGATGGTAACGGTGATGATGCCGGGCTGTGCCAGGGGGAACATGATCTTCCAGAAGGTCTTGATGGGGCTGCAGCCGTCGATGGCGGCGGCCTCCTCAAAAGTGAAGGAGAGGTTCTGGAAGAAGGAAAGCATGAAGAAGATGGTGAACGGAACGTTCATCGCAATGTACAGGAAGATGATCAGGCCCCGGGTGTTGGTCAGCTTCAGGCTGGTGATGACCGAGAACAGAGGCATGATGATCATGATGACCGGGATGCCCAGCGCGGTGGCGAACATGTTCTGCAGGAACATGTTGCCCCGGAAGCGGAAGCGGGAGAGCACATAGGCCGCCGGAGACGCCACCACGATGATGACCGTGCAGGAAATGGCGGTGTAGATCAGCGAGTTGACGAAGAACACGCCCACCTTCTGGGAGCTCCAGGCGTTGGAGTAGTTCTCCCAGTGGAAGCCGGAGGCGAACTCAAACAGCTGGCCGCCCAGGATCTCGCGGCTGGTGGAAAGCGAGGCCAGCATGACCCAGCCCACCAACATGATGGTGAACACCACCCAGGCGATGCACATGATGTAACCGGGCAGCAGGGGGATCTCCTTTTTGATGCGGAACGGTTCACGGAATTTTTTCTCTTTCGTTTTAGCCATGTTTCGCACCTCCCCTTACAGCTCGACGTCGTCGTTCTTGACGATGAAATTGGTCAAGGCGAACACCAGCACCACGATGGCCGCCATCATCACACCGATGGCCGCACCGATGCCGGAATTGCGCACGGCCTGCGCCGCGTTGGACGAACCGAACACCAGTTCGTACATGTAGTTCAGCGGCATGACCGTCTGGGAGGACAGGTTGACCGGGTCGAAGACCTGGCCCCAGATGAAGAAGCCTACGCTGGAGACGGTCCACATCACCAGATTGGTGCGGATGGAGCCGCGCAGCAGCGGCAGCGTGATGTAGAAGAACTTCTGGAACACATTGGCGCCCTCGATGGTGGCGGCTTCATAGAAGTCGTTGCCGATGCGCTCGATGCCGCTCATAAAGATGAGCATGTGATAGCCCACCATGCCGAAACAATAAGCGATGAGCATGCTCCAGAACTTATGTGCCGGGTCCGTCCACATGACGTTGTCCACGCCGAACCAGCTGAGGATGGTGTTCATCAGGCCGTAGTCCTCTTTGCTGAACGCATAGTACAGCCACATGGTACCCATGGCCACCGCCGACACGAGGTTCGGCAGGTAGATGACGCTGCGGAAGAAACTCTTTGCCCGCAGGCCGCTGGTGAGGGCCACCGCATAAAGCAGCGCCAGCAGCATGACCGCCACGCCGCCGATGAGCCACAGTTTGCCCAGGTTCGTCATTGCCGAGCGGAACAGCGTGTCGTTGAAAGCGTCGATGTAGTTCTTCCCCACGTTGAACTGCCAAGAGGAGACCGGGTCGGTGACGCCTTCCACTTTAAAGAAGCTCATCACCACCGTGCGCACCGACGGATACAGGAAAACCATCAGATACAGCAACGTTGCCGGGGCGAGAAAAAGCACCAGCATGGACGTGTTCCGATTGCGCAGTGGGCTTTGGGAGGTTTTTTTCTTCTGTTTTGCCATCGCTTTTGTCCTCCATTCTTATAACACGGAGCAAACGCAGTTCATGCGCTGCGTTTGCTCAAATGAATGCGGGGCGGCGGCATGGCCGCCGCCCCGCTTAGTCTCTTCCTTAGGGAGGACTCGGTTTACGCGCCCTTCTGGGTCTTGCCGAAGGCATCGGCGAAGCCCTGAGCATCCAGCTGACCGCTGATCATCAGAGCCAGGTTGGTCTTGATGGCAGCGTTCACGTTGGCGTCGTTCTCCATGTCCACAGCCCAGGACAGACGCTGGGTGGTGTTGTCGATGACAGCCTTGGCGTCGGTCAGAGCCTCGGGCCAGGTGGCGTCGTTGGCCATGGGAACGCCCATGGTCTCGTCAGCCAGCTTCTGGTCCCACTCGCCGCTGGTCAGCCACTGGACCAGAGCGAAAGCGGCGTTGGGGTACTTGGTGTCCTTGTTGATGGCGAAGCACTGGGCACCGTAGTTGTTGCTCTCGGCGCCGTCGCCGCCCTCAGCGATGTTGGGCAGAGCGAAGGAACCCCAGCGGAAGCCTTCCTTGGTCTGGTTGCGGATCTCGTTGGGCAGCCAGGTGCCGTTCAGGTACATAGCAACACTCTCGTCAGCGATGTTGCTCTGGCCCTGAGGATAAACGTTACCGGCAGCGCGGGGATCGATGTAGCCATTGTCGACCAGGGTCTGGATGGCTTCAGCGGTCTTCAGAACAGCCTCGTTGGTGAAGTCGCCGCCAGCCACAGCCTTGGTGGTCTCGTAGCCGGCAACGCGGTCCATCATGTAGCCGAAGAAAGCGGCCATGTAGGCGTCGTCGATGGTCAGAGCGTAAACGCCCTGCTGCTTCAGCGCCTCGCAGGCGGCCAGGAACTCGTCCCAGGTGGTGGGCACGGCGGTGATGCCGGCAGCCTCAAACAGGTCCTTGTTGTACATGATGACAAAGGTGGAGGGCTGATAAGGAACGCTCTTCAGGGTGCCGCCGCCCAGCTCTTTGGCCAGGTCGATCAGGGTGGCATTCTGGGCGCCGTTCAGCTCGGAAGCGTCGTACATCTCCTGGATGTCCAGCAGATAGTCGCCCCAGGTGATGTTCACGCGCTCGATGTCCTCGTCGAAGACATCGATGGTCTCACCGGCGTCCAGAGCGGGCTGCAGGGTCTTGCGGGTGTCGCGGGAACCGGCAAAGTTCACTTCCACCTCAACACCAGTGGCCTCGGTGAAGGCTTCGATGGCTTCGGCGATGACCATGCCCTGAGGCTCGGTCTCAGCCCACATGGGCCAGTAGACCAGCTTGGCGCCCTCTTCGATGGCACCGGTGTCCACCGCAGGGGTGCTGCCGCCGTCGGTGGCGGGGGTGCTGGTCTCGCCGCCGCCGCAGCCGACCAGCAGAGTCAGAGACATAGCCAGTGCCAAAGCAATGCTAAGTACCTTTTTCATAGTAACCTCCTATTTTTTCACAGCGGCCCTTGCCGCTGCAAACTATAATTTCAGTATACAGCATTGCCGAAAACTAACAATAAATTTCTTGTTCTGATTTTTATGGATATTGCTTTGTTTGGCAATTGGAATAATATTTTGTTTCTTGTTTGTTATTTTTAGTACACATTATCCACAAAGTGGGGTCTGGAATATTTAACACTTTGCCAATTTGACAATTTAGCCCCCTAATTATACACGATAATTAACAGAACGTACATATTTATATCAAAAATTCCACCTTTTTGGGCACACAAAAAAATCTGCGAATCTTTGATTTTTAAAAATTTTGCTTGAATCGTGTCAACAGCAGAAATACAAAAAAGAAGCAGCGCCCCCATATTTTGGGGGCGCTGCCGCAATATCCGCCAAACGCGCTCAGAAGATGAGTTTGAGGATCTGCTGGAAGGGCCAGGTGAACACAGAGTAGTCGAAGTCGTTGCTCCAGCGGGCAAAGTCGGCGATGGTGGTGCTCAGGCAGCCAACGGTGAGTGCCTGACCAAAGCTGAGCATCAGACCCGCCACCACACCGGCCAGGATGGCGCCGCGCCAGCCACCGGTGGAGTTGCCGAACACACCGGCAGGGCCGCCGCCGAAGAAGCAGGTGATAACAGGGGGCGTCAGTGCGTAGAAGCCCACAGCGCCAAACAGCACAACGCACACGATCACGGTGCCCAGGCAGCTGAGGAAGCCCAGCATCACAGCGGTGGGCGCGAAATTGAAGACGACGGGGCAGTCAAGCGCAGGCACGGCGTCGGGAACAACTTTTTCGGAGATGCCCTTGAAGGCCTCGGTGATCTCGGCGATCATCATGCTGACGCCGGTAAGAACGATGGTAATGCCCACGCCGAACATCACGCCCTGGGAGATGGCATACATGTAAGCCGCGGTGCCGCCGCTGACGTTTTCTTCCACCCAGCCGGGGCCGGCCAGGGTGACGCCCACCAGATAGAGGAGGGTCATAACGATGGCGGTGGAAGCGGTGATGTCCTTCAGGAAGGAAAGCTTTTCGGGGATGCGCAGAGTCTCGGAGGACTCATTCTCATGCTTTTTGAAGACTTTGCCGACCAAGGCGCCCACGATGACGCCGAAGGAGGTGGTGTGACCGTAAGCCAGGTCGTTGGTGCCGGTCACTTTGCGCATGAAGGGCTGAACGAGCGCCGGGCTGAGGGTGCAGTAAACGCCCAGCATCAGGCCGCCCACAATGATCATCATGGTCATGCTGGGCTGCGCGATGACTTCCGCCGCCAGAGCCAGGTAGACCAGTGTGATGAAGTAGGTCTGGTGTGCCGTGAGGTAGACGAATTTGAATCTGGTGAAGCGGGCCAGGATGAGGTTCACCACGAAACCGATGACCATGATCAGCGAGATCGCCGGGGCCCATTCTGCCTCAAAGGCAGCCTGCCCCATACCGGTGGTGGTGCCGTCGATGTTGAAGATCTTGTTCAGGATGCTTGCGATCGGCATCACGATGCCGGCCAGGAGGGATGTGCCCTGGGACAGGATCAGGTAGCCGATGCCGGTCTTGAGCGAGCCGGTGATGATGTCCTGAAGGGGCTTTTTCTGCAGGATCAGGCCAACCATGGCCACGAGCCCCAGCAAAATGAACGGCTGGTTGAAAATGTAGGTGGTGATAAAGTTGACGATTCCGGTCAGAACTTCCATCTCTGATTCCTCCTTTTTATTTTTAGATCAGCTGTTTCGCGGTCAGGTATTCTCCGATCTTTTCCTTGAGCTCGTTTTTGTCCATCAGGTTCTTGACCACGATCACATCCGGGCAGCACTTGCGCGCGTCCGCCGCAAAGCTTTCAAACGTGACCATCAGGTCACAGCTCATGCCTTTCGCACGGGAGAGGCTGGTGTTCTCCACCCGCACCTGAAAAGGCAGCTGAAATGATTTGAACGCGTCGTTGATGTTCATCCGCAGAAGGGTGCTGGTGCCCACGCCAGCGCCGCATACTGTCAGGACTTTCAGTTCTTTCATGCTTCATTTCTCCTTTTGGGCGACCCGATGCCCATTCTCACAGGTTGCGCATACGCCAGTAGTATTTGTCCACCAGCGCATCGTTGTGCTCTTTCACGTGGTCGCTTTCGTAGGCCAGATGCCCGTTGTAATAAACATCCGGCGTGATACCCTGCTTGAGCAGGTTGTCACAGGTCTGGACCAGCAGCGCCGCCAGCATGTACACCACCGGGATGGTGGAGGTCGCACCCACCTTCACTTCCAGACCGTCCAGCTTCACGGCGGCGTCACCGATGATGGAGCAGTTGTCAATAACCACATCGGCGATGTCCTTCAGCTTTTTGCCGCTGGAATGCTGGGTGGTGAGCTGGTCGGCGTACTCCACGTTGGTGAACGCGATGACCGGCAGGCCGCGTTCTTTTGCCGCCAGGGCCATGTCCACGGTGGAGGCGTTGTTGCCGGAGTTGGAAATGCACACCAGCACGTCGGGCGGGACCAGCCGGTTGTATTCGGCGATGACCCGGCCCACACCCTCCAGCTTTTCCATGTGGCTGGTCTTGGTGATCTCGTTGATGCCTGCCACGCCCGACTCGAAAATGGCGTGGACGTTGGCCAGCGTGGCGCTGCGCCAGAACACATCCTCGGTGACCAGACTGGAATGCCCGGAGCCGAACATGTGAATGATGCCGTCGTTCTTCGTACACTCGGTCAGGATGTCGGCCGCGCGCATGATGTTCTCGCCCTGGGTGTCATACGCTTTTTTCACGACCTCATTCATGATTTCAAAATATCTCTGCCATGCCTGCATCTTTGTTCCCTCCTTGAATCTCAGAGTCCGGCGTCCATAAGGATGGTCTTGACGATCTTGCGGGGCTCGGTGATCGAAGTGCCGATCACCACGCTGTGCGCGCCCGCCTCCAGCGCCTTCTTCATTTTTTCGCCATTGGTGATGCGGCCCTCCGCCACGATGTGCTCCACACCTGCGGCCCGCAGCTCACGGATGATCTCGTAGTCCGGCTCCGGGCTGGGCAGCGTGCCGAAAGGAAGCGGATTCTTGGAATAAGGCGTATAACCCGACAGGGTGGTGCCCACCATGTCCGCGCCGTAGTTCCACGCCGCCACGCCTTCCTCCACAGTGGAGATGTCCGCAATGACGAAGGTGCCGAACTCCTGTTTGATCGCGCGGATGAACTGCTCCAGGGTCTTGTCGTCGTAACGGTCGCGGATGGTGCCATCCACTGCCACGCCGTCGGCCCCTGCTTTCACCAGTTCCTCCACTTCCTTCAGGGTGGGAGTGATGCGGAAGTCACCGGTGATCATGTCGCCGCTGCGATAGATCTTTTTCAGGCCGATGACCGGCACATCCACCGCCGCCTTGACCGCCGCCACGTTTTCCCAGTTGGTGCGGATAGCGCAGGCGCCGCCGGCAATGCAGCTTTTCGCCACGCAGACCATCGTCTGGGGAACGCCCATCTCCGCATTGAAATCAGGCCCTGCATAGCAGGATACGATCAGGCCACCTTTCAGCTTTTCCAGCATTTTTTCCATGGGTCTTATGCTCCTTTCTGTTTTATACAGTTTCAAAAACCTATCTCAGAGAAAGCCCGGGCCTGTTTCAGCCGCTCCACATTCTCTTCCTCCGCAATGAACTTTGCCAATGCCCGGAACAACTTGAGATGTTCCTCATCGCTCCTGGCCGCAATGGCAAACACCGCATACACCGGGTCGTTGGACTCGTTGCCGAACGAAACGCCGCCGCGGAACGTGGCCACTCCGATGCTGTTTTGCATCACATTGTTTTCGGGGCGGGCATGGGCCAGCGCCACGCCGGGCATGATGACGATGTAGGGGCCCAGCTCCTTCACCATGTTCACCATTGCCTCGGTATAGGAGGGGTCGATGTGCCCCTGCCGTTCCAGCAGGCCGCCGGCCAGGCGGACCGCTTCCTCCCAGCTGCCGGCCTCCTGCTGGAGCGCGGTGCACGCCTCGCTCACATAGTCAGTCAGTGCCATTGCTTTCACAACCTTCCTTCAAAATAGCGATACAGCTCCTGCGGGGTTTTTGCTCCGCAGAGTTTTTTGATCGGGCAGCGCCCGAGTACATCCAGCAGGTCTTTCAAAGCCTGGATGTGCGACCAGTTGTCCGCGGGCGCAAGGCAGAACACCAGTCTGACCGGGTCATTGTCAGGGTGATGGAATTCCACCGGATTTTCCAGCGTGACCAGACTCATGGCCAGCCGGTGGACGCCTTTGCCCGCCTCGCCGTGCACCAGCGCGATGCCCGGCATGATCACGATGTAGGGGCCGGCCCGCTTCACGCTTTCCACCGCGGAGCGCTCGAATTCCGCAGTCACATCGCCGGTCTCGGTCAGGACCCCGCAGGCCAGGCGCACCGCCTCTTCCCAGTCATCAGCCCGACAGCCGCAGCGCATCTTGTCCGGTGTGAGCAGCTGGGCAAGTTCCGGTTGGATACGCCCGTTCTGCACCGGCAGCCCGTTCGCCTCAAAGCAGGCGGTGAGACTGTTCATCAGGCCGTCCACATCCCACACCTCACAATGGCGCTGGACAACGGCCATCACATCTTTGAAGAAACGCACCGCCGGATTGTTTTCCACTGCCGGGCAGGAATACTGATGCATCATCCGGCTTATCTTTTCCCAATCCTGTTCGCCCGGGATCGCGTCCACCTGCACCCAAGGCAGCGTACAGCCTGGAAGCGGGATGCTGGAAATGACGAAGTCCACGTCGCGCTCCAGCAGCGACGGCAGATCTGTATGGGTCACGGTCGCCACCACCCGGATGTTTTTGAACCGGGAGGAGATCAGTTCCCGCAAAAGATTTGCCGTGCCCGCCCCGTGCATGCAGACGATCGCCACACGGCTGACGGGGAGGCTGCGCTTCTGCCGCTCCAGAGACGCGCAGAAATGCAGCACCAGGCAGGCCACATCGTCCTCTGTGATGTTCTCCAGCAGCGGACTCTTCAGCCGGTCCAGGGCACGAAGCATTGATTCAAAGCATTCCGGGTAGTTCTTGCGTATCTCCTGTGCATTGAAGCTGGTGACCGGGATCCCATGGCGGAGCCTGAACACAGCAGGGCCCAGGTGAGCCTGCAGCGCAGTGTACAGCGCTTCGTCCCGATAGAACTCGACCCCCATCTCTTCGCTCATGGCGTGGACCAGACGTTCCAGAAGCACCTGCACCTTGACCCAGTCATCTTTCAGATATGGCTCCGGCGAAACATATTTCGCGCTGGCCAGAAGGAGGGTCAGCTCTGCCACTTCTCCTGCCGGCAGCCGCACCTTGAAGCGTCTTTCCAGCGCCTGGGCGATGCGGGAAGCCTCGGAATATTCCCGGGTGGTCCGCATCACCGCCATACTCGCCGGGTGATCGTTCACATACATCCCCTTGCGCACACGCACAAGGCTCACTGCCAGCGTCAGTATCAGCATGCGGAAGGAGTCGAAGGTGAACCACCTTGCAAGGACGTTCTGTTCCGCACTGCGCAGAAGGGCGAAGAGGGCAGGCACTGTGCCGTCGCAGAAAAGTTCGCGCGCCCAGCGCTCCACCACGCCGCACCGCTGCGAGCCCTGATAGAGGCTCTCAAAGTCAACCTGCTGCTCCAGAATGCGAACGCCGCTGCGCCGGATGGCGGTCTCCTCCCCTTTCAGGGTGCTGCCTTTGCTCACCCGGCTGTCCAAGCTGATGCCGCTGCCCGCCAGATCCGATTTCAGCAGTGCCAGGTCTTTGTCGCTGCTGCTTTTGCTCACGCCGACCTGGTCGGCAAAGTACTGGCTGGTCAGCGGTTCAGGGCCGCTGGCCAAAAGCATCAGCTGCATCACGATGCGCCGCTCTGCGGAGCTCATCACATAGTCGCGGGTGTCCAGGTTGGAGAGCTTCTCCTCCAACAACTGCCTTTCCTCAGCGGTTGGAGTCAGGCGCCAGCCCTCTTCCCTGTTGTGCTGCAGGATAGTCCCCAGGCCCTCTTTTTCCAGAAAGGCGCCGGCTTCGCTCATCTCATAGCGGACGAGCCGGGGCGAGGTCTGCAGATATTCCGCCAGTTCCGCCAGCTTGTGGGGCTGGCCATCCATCAGGCGCCGGAAAAGCAAAATCGTTTTACTGTTCAAAGCCATGCCTCACAGGCTGCGCACGTGGGCGCTGAATTTTTGGATCAGGCGGGCGTTGTACTCATCGCCGCCCAGGCAATTGCCGCTGCGGAATACTTCCGGGTCCAGCCCCTTTTTCCGCAGGTGCTGGCAGGCCGAGAGAACGATGGCGTTGGCGATGGCCATGGAAGCCACGCTGGACACAGGCCCTGCCTTCGTTCCGTCTGCGCACACTTCCACGCTGGCGTCACCCACAGGCACGTGGTTGTCGATGCACAGCCCGCACACATCCGGCAGATGCAGCCCGTCCGCGTGGCGGGAAGGCTTGCTCATGTAATTAAAGGAAGAAATGCCGATCACATGGGCGCCCCTGGCTTCAGCCAGCTGAGCCATCTCGATGATAAAGGGGTTGATGCCGCTGCTGGACACTGCCAGGAAGCAGTCGTTTTCGTTCATGGCACAGCGGTCCATCACCAACTCCGCATAGCCGCTCATGCGCTCGATGCGGCTGCTCTTCGCCGCACCCTCATGGAGCATGGCGGACGTTTCAAAGATGGGGCAGACGGCCCCCAGCCCGCCGGCACGGTAGAACAGCTCCTCCTCGATCATGTGGGAATGGCCGCATCCGAACACATAGAGCATGCCGCCTTTCTCCAGGCTTTCGGCCAGCATGCGGCCTGCGGCGTCTATCTTTTCGCTTTCATGCTGCCAGATCGCCTGCTGCACTTCCAGCAGACGGGCAGCGTATTCTTTCACAAATCCCATGCTGCTCCCCTCACAATTCTCCAAAACCGCTCTCGATCAGTGCCACCAGTTCATCCACGGCGGTTTTCTCGTCTTCGCCCTGCGCGGTCAGTTCCACCTGCGTGCCCTTTGCAAGGCCCAGGCTCAGCAGCAGAACGACAGATTTGGCATTCACGCATTCGTCGGGGTCTTCCTCCATGTTGCGAATGGTGATCTTGCTGGTGTATTTTTTGGCCTGCGCCACGAACTCAGTGGCGGGCCGTGCATGCAGTCCGGTGGGATTGCACACAGTGGTCACTCGTGAATACATTTTGCTTCCTCCTCCGGCGCCCTGGTGACGCCCTGGTAAAATCTCTGCATGAGTTCTTCCGCTTCACCCTGGGTCGCGGCGGCGCACACCTGCCGTGCCAGCGACTGCAGTTCCTCCATACTGGAACGGCAGATGACCTGACGGACGTAAGGCATATTGCCCGGGGACATGCTCAGTTTTTTGTATCCCATGCCCACCAACACTGCGGCCGCGCGGGCATCGCCGCCCAGTTCGCCGCACACCGAGAGTGGTTTGCCCTGCGCCTCGAAAGCGGCAGCCACCCGGCCCAGCAGTTCCATCAGCACCGGCGAATGGCTCTGGGCATAAGCAGCGACCCGGGCATTGGTGCGATCTGCGGCAAACAGGTACTGGCAGAGGTCGTTGGTGCCCACGCTGGCAAAATCCGCTTCTGCGGCCAGCCTGTCCGCCTGCAGTGCGGCGGAGGGTATCTCGATCATCGCGCCGATGGGCACATTCCGCCCCACCGCCGCGCCCTGCTGTTCCAGTTCACGACGCACGTCCAGACAGATCTGTTTGGCCTGTCTCCAGTCCTCCAAGCTCCCCACCATGGGGAACATCAGCCACAAATTCCCATGGGCCGACGCGCGCCATGCTGCGCGCAGCTGTGTGCGGAACAGGTCCGGCTTGTCAAAGCACAGGCGCAGGGCACGCACACCCAGCGCGGGATTCTCCTCCTTGGGCAGAGGGAAATACTCCAGCTGCTTGTCGGCGCCGATGTCCAGCGTGCGAAGGATGACCGGGCGCCCGCCCATTTTGCACAGTACCGCCGCATATGCTTCGTACTGTTCATCCTCGGTGGGCAGATGCTGCTGTTCCATAAACAGAAACTCTGTTCTGAAAAGGCCGACGCCGTCGCACACATCGCTCCGCGGCGGCAGGTCCACCGCTCCCGCGTTCAGGCATATCTCCACGCGGCGGCCGTCCGTCGTGACAGCCGGGCGGTCCGCATACTGTCTGGCGATGGCGGCGGCCCGGCGGAACTGCTCCACCCGTTCTCCCGCCTCACGCCACTGTTCCTCGTCGGGCGAGATCTCCAGCGTGGCTGCCTGTGCGTCCAGGATGACCCGTGTGCCTGCGGGCGCTTCCTTCAGCCCCTCCCCCACGCCGAACAGAGCCGGAAGCCCCAGCGCTTCACACACGATAGCCGCATGGCAGGTGGCGCTGCCCTTTTCGGCCACAATGCCGGCCACACGGCCTGCCGCCGCCAGCCGGGCAATTCGGGAGGGCAGCCACTCCTCCGCGGCTGCGATGCAGAGACCGTCCGTGCCAGGGACCAAGTCGTCCGGCACGCCCTGCAGGTTGCGCAGCAACCGCAGGCGGACATCATCCAGGTCCTTGGCCCGCTCCCGTATCACGGGGTCTTTGGCGCGGGCAATGCGCTTTGCGTAGGCACGGTAGACATCTTCCACCGCACTGTCTGCGCTCTGCCCTTCTCCGATGGCTTCGAGTATCTCCTCTTCCATCGCCTCGTCCAGCAGTATCTCCTGATGCGCCGCAAAAATCGCCGCTTTATCGGTGCCCTGCGCCTGCAGGAAGTCGATAAGTTTTTGCAGTTCTTCTTCGGCGCTCTGCCGGGCGTCTATGTATTTCTGCGCCTGGCCCGGCCGCCCTTCCGGGGCTATTTCCTCCCGGCTGATGACCGGCACAAAGGTCGTTTCCCGATACAGCACCCCCCGCACGATCCCGTGCGAGACACCAATTCCATGCAGCATTACGTTCTCCTTCTTCATTTTTATGCCTTTACCGTGATGATGCATTTTACACATATTGCTTTTTCTTTCCATCAACATTATACACACACTGTTTTCGATTTGAAAAGAGGAGCTTTTTTCCGCTTGAAATGACAAATTATACAATAACTTGTTACATATAACAATTTTTTTGTTTGTTTTCGAGCATAAGTGCGTAAACACCTTTTTTCATACACCACGCCAAAAGAGCACAAAAAAGCAGCAGGTACTTTCGTGCCTGCTGCTTTTAAAAAGTTCGTTTTGGAAAATTGCTGCTGCGTTCAGCCTGCTCAGATCTCGTACCAGCGGATCTCGTTGGCCGCCATGTCCAGCTCGAAGCTGGC
>ERZ507065.1092-NODE-1092-length-12528-cov-3.057083_pt1 | contig 12528 bp, 13 predicted proteins | sample MGYA00513785_ERZ507065 | MGnify/ENA metagenome assembly ERZ507065
CAATCGGGTTATTTTTAATTGCGAGACGCAGTTCCTCAATAAACTGATGAATTTTAATGTTATCCGCATATGCGGGCCTAAAGGTGCCCGAATCCTTGTTTTGCATGTATGTCCGGTTTTCTATATATACATCTTTAGCGATGAAAATATAAATTTTCTTTTTATTCTTGATAGCTGTGCGAAGTTCCTCCATGGTGATTGAAAAATCGCCTGTGGAAGCCTGAGTCCCAAAATGATTTCCAATAATACAGATTACAATATCGCAAGTGGTCAATTCACTATAACAACTATTTTCAATAGTGTCTGTTTGCGTATAAGCTACACCGCCCCTATCATGCATAACTGGCGTATACCCAAGTGATCTAATAAAATCTCCGATATCATTCCGGACATGCTTCAAATCATAATATGTTGAACTAATAAAAACACGCGGCGCAGCCATGATGGATACTCCTCTCTGTTTTTGAAATTATTTTTAGTATAACATTTCGACTTGTTATCTACAAGAAACTTTTGCGCAGAAAGTCCGATTTTAGAACATAAAACAACAAAATACGACACCACTAGGCAAAATCATTTCGCCCGGAGCTGTGTCCCTTCTGAAACTATCCCCGAATTGGTCAGTGTATTGGTCGGAGAAAAAGTAGAAAATTTGGAGAAAACTTTTAGAGCCTGAGGCAAAAGAAAAGTTCCTGATTTCTTGCGAAATCAGGAACTTTTTGGTGGAGACTACTGGACTCGAACCAGTGACCTCCTGCGTGTGAAGATGCGTCGGGACGTCAAAGCCCTGATATTGGGTGCTTTCCGGCACTTTTGGCCCCGCTTTCTGTGGGTACAAACAACTGCCTTGTCCACTGTGTCCACCCGCTGATTTTCTGATATTGGTCAGCGTATTGGTCAAAGCCCCGGCTGCGCCGAATCAGGCGGAGCCGGGGCTTTTTCTTGAAAACAAACCCTGATGCCGTGATAGTCGCTTGAGCAGGAACGATTGCCAAGTATCCCTTTCAGACTCAGGCAGCTTGCTCTGTACCACCCCTACTCCATCAGATGGAGGGGAGGTGTATAAACAAAACAAATGTTAACAAAGAAAAGATACTGTTGCTGAAAGCAATACAGTTTTACCTGTACGGCAATAGACTTTACAGGGCGCAAACAGCCTGATAGGCGTTCTCGACAGCGGCGATGACATCCGCAGCGCCGCGCTTGGCCTCGCCGGTCACATAGACAGGGCAAATATCTTCCAGCGCATTTGCCAGATCTTCTGTCGGTGTGGAACCCATGGCCATCATGACGGTGTCGCAGGGAAGTTCCAGACGGCCGGACTCATTTTCCGCGATCACGCTGGTGCTCTCCACATAGATCAATTTTGTGGCAGGCATCAGCTTGATGTCAGCGGCTGCCAGCATCATATCCAACTGAGTCTTATTCATGGTATGATCAGAACGTGCACTGCAACCACCATGAGGGGGGAGCATTCCTGTGGGGAGCACGTCTGTCAGGAGGACAAGCACGGCTGCGCAGGAAACGGAGGCGGCTTCCATGAGTGAGAATTGCTCACATAACTGCGCCGAGTGCGGCAGTGAATGCAGTGAGCGGACTGCTCCCCAGAGCATGATCGAACCGCTGAGCAAAAATTCCTCTGTCAAAAAGGTGATTGGTGTGGTCAGCGGTAAGAGAGACGTCAGAAAATCCCTCATCACCTCCATGCTGGCGGTACTGCCCCAACGCAAGGGCTATCAGGCGGCAATCCTGGACGCGGACATCACGGGGTCGTCCATCCCCAAAGTGTTTGGGATTCATGACAGAGCTGTTGGAAGTGAAGAAGGGATTCCTCCCTCTGAAACCAAATACGGCACGAAGATCATGTCCATCAATTTGTTGCTGGAGCATGGGGGAGACCCCGTGGTGTGGCGTGGGCAGGTCATCGCCGGGGCCGTTAAGCAGTTCTGGACGGATGTGAATTGGGACAACGTAGACTATATGTTCGTGGACATGCCTCCTGGTACTGGCGATGTTCCGCTGACCGTGTTCCAGTCACTGCCCATCGACGGGATCATCGTCGTGGCATCTCCCCAGGAGCTTGTGGAGATAATCGTTGAGAAAGCGGTTAGGATGGCGGACATGATGCACATCCCAGTTTTGGGTCTGGTGGAAAACATGGCCTATTTCGAGTGTCCCACCTGCCATGACAGTCACTTTATCTTCGGCCAGAGCCGTATCGCTGCACTAGCGGCCCGGTTCCAGATCAACAGTACCGCCCAGATCCCGATTGACCCGGCGCTGGCATCCCTGTGTGACCGGGGCGACATTGAGACATTCACGGGTGGCTGGCTGGATCAGATCCTTCAAACCATTACAAAGTGAGGAGATAACAATATGAAAAAATATGTATGCGATGTTTGTGGCTGGGAGTATGACGAGGCGGCGGGTGATCCAGAACATGGCATTGCCCCCGGCACGAAGTTTGAGGACCTGCCTGCCGATTTTGTCTGCCCTCTGTGCGGCGTTCGCAAGGAGTCCTTTTCCGAAGTGAACTGAAATAATTCAAATATCATAAAAGATAAAGGGTTCGCAGTATGATGGAAATCACATACACAGAAGAAAAGAAATTTAAAGCCAATCCAGATGCCCATCCCTTGTTCCACAGTGACAGAGGCTTTCAATACACCAGCAGGGCATTTCACCATAAACTTCAGCAAGCCGGAATGACACAGAGCATGTCCCGTGTAGCACGCTGCATTGACAACGGTCCCACGGAGGGTTTCTGGGGTATCCTGAAGCGGGAACGCTATTACGGCAGGCGGTTTACCAGCAAGCAGGAACTCGTCCAGATGATTGAGAACTATATCCATTATTACAACACCAGACGGGTGCAGTACAACCTGGGAGTGTTGACACCGATGGAAAAGCGCCAGCTATCTCTGGCCGCATAAAAAGCGGCCAGCAGCTCATGACTACTGGCCGGGAAAACTTTATATTTTTTCACTGTCCTCTTGACGGGTAGCAGTTCACTTTGCCAAGCCAGAGATATTTTTATATCCCGATAGATTTACGGTCCCTCCTGTTTCTTCTGAAACAGTGCCCCCGGCAAGCACCTGTTCAGCTCGATCTGGAACTCTCCGTTCAGCGCCTCAATATACCGCTGCCACACTGATTTAACAGCGAAGCGCAGAAAGCCCAGAGAGCATTGAAAACACAACGCTCTCCGGGGTTCTGACACTTTTCAAGATTCTCTTGTTAAGGAGCCTAAGCAAATAGCTTTTCAGAGTGCATCACTGATTCGCTTCCGTGATATAAAACATGGTGTCCAGGATTTCTTCTTTTCGGATGCCGCCAAAGTACGCCGTGATTGGGAAACGATCCAACACCCAGGCCACATCTTCCCGCCGGAACCGGCAGCCCCGAGGGCCGCCTCTACCTCGTCCAGCGGCCGCACAGCGAGGAAATCCCCATAAAACACGATGTCTTGGATACTCCCATCCGCAACGCAAATGCGCACTTCCAGGCAACCGCCATCCCAGTACCGCTTGTTGGTCATGTCATATTGCGGCGATCTTCCGAAGTTCCAGTCCCACTGGTCATACTTCTTGTGTTTCAGCGCTTCCACGGCCTCCAGTTCCTGGGGCATGAGGGCTCCTGTCACCATTCCGCTTCCTGCCAGCTGCTCTTTCAAAAATGTCCAGAATGCAGGCAAGTTCATGTCCTGCTGCAGGAAATCCCGGATATTCCCGATGCGGCTGCGGACAGATTTTGTGCTTTTGGAGCGGAATTTCTCCGGATCCACGCGCAGAGCGCCCGCCACCATCGACGGATTCGCGTCGAACAGCAGGGTCCCATGGTGGAGGATCCTTCCCTTCACGATCCGCTGGGCCGTGCCGGAGACTTTACGCCCCTCCACCAAAATGTCATTCCGACCGGAGGCCTCCGCCTGGAGGCCTAGCGCTTTTAGCGCTTCTACCACTGGGCGTGTAAAGCGTTCCATGGCCAGTTGATCCGAGTCACCCGCGTCCGTAATGAAGGAGTAATTGAGGTTCCCCAAGTCATGGTATACTGCTCCACCGCCAGTCGTGCGGCGCACCACATTGATATGGTGCTCTTCCACAAAAGCGCGGTTGATCTCCGCCTCCGCGTTCTGATTTTGACCGATGACGATAGTGTTGTCATTCTGCCACAGCAGCAGGTACTCTCCTTCCCTGCGGTTGCACAGGACATATTCTTCGAAGGCCAGGTTGTAGTGGGGGTCCAAAGACCCTGTTTCCAAATATGTGACCTGCTCACTCATAAAACGGCCTCCCGTTGCAAAATTACTGAGCGTTGTCCACAGAGCACATATAAGCGATCAGCTCCACCATCTTGTTGGAGTAGCCGCACTCGTTGTCGTACCAGGAGACGACCTTCACGAAGGTGTCGGTCAGGGACAGGCCGGCCTTCTTGTCGAAGATGGAGGTGCGGGGATCGCCCAGGAAGTCGCTGGAGACCACGTCCTCGTCGGTGTAGCCCAGGATGCCCTTCAGCTCGCCCTCAGAGGCCTCCTTCATGGCGGCGCAGATGTCCTCGTAAGAGGCGGGCTTCGCCAGCTTGGCGGTCAGGTCCACCACGGACACGTCCAGAGTGGGGACCCGCATGGAGATGCCGGTCAGCTTGCCGTTCAGCTCGGGAATGACCTTGCCCACGGCCTTGGCGGCGCCGGTGGAGGAGGGGATGATGTTGCCGGTGGCGGCACGGCCGCCGCGCCAGTCCTTCAGGGAGGCGCCGTCCAGCAGCTTCTGGGTGGGGGTGACGGAGTGGACGGTGGTCATCAGGCCCTCCACGATGCCGAACTTGTCATTCAGCACCTTGGCGATGGGGGCCAGGCAGTTGGTGGTGCAGGAGGCATTGGAGACAAAGTTCATGCTGGAGTCATAGGTCTCGTGGTTGACGCCCATGACGAACATGGGGGTGTCGTCCTTGGAGGGGGCGGACATGACCACCTTCTTGGCGCCGGCGTCGATGTGGGCCTGGGCCTTCTCCTTGGTCAGGAACATGCCGGTGGACTCCACGACATACTCAGCGCCCACCTCGCCCCAGGGGATGTCCTTGGGATCCATGCAGGCGAAGAACTTCACAGTCTTGCCGTTGACGATGATGGCGTCGTCGGTGTACTCAATGGTGCCGTCAAACTGGCCGTGCATGGTATCATAACGCAGCATGTAGGCCATGTAATCGGGGGTCATAAAGGGATCGTTGATGCCCACGAACTCGATGTCGGAACGGGAGATACCCGCGCGGAACACCAGACGGCCGATCCGGCCAAAGCCATTAATGCCAACTTTAATGCTCATAATGAATCGCTCCTTCGTTCTAATTTGATTCTTAAATGATTTCCAATTGCGCGCCTCCATTATAAACGAATCCGCGCCGAATGAAAAGGGGGAAAACAGAAAACTTACTGGGGAAACTGTATAAATTTACACCGGCACTATCGGTAAACGCGGTGGTTTCGACATGATTCGACATTTCTGCTTGAGCGGCGGGTCGGATTTTGCTATACTGACGTTATCATACCCTTACAACTTTACGGAATTCCTGCGCAAGCTATGGCAGGACTGGAAAGGAGGTCGGCGGCATTTGGATGAGAAGAGAGAGGATCTGGGACCGCTCCTGGTAGAGCAGTTCCGTCAGCAGATGAACAACCTGTCCGCAGCGATTCAGTTGCTCACGCCGGTGGTGCGGGAGAAGGCGGGGCCGCAGTACGACCCCTATTTGGCCATTCTGCACCAGAGCCTGTACCGGTTGATTCGTATGGTGGGCAATCTTGAGTATCTGGAACTGCCTGAGGGAGAGCTCCCCCTGCGGGAGGGCACGCTGGATCTGGCCGGGCTGTGCCGGGAGCTGGGGGAGCAGGTGTCTCCCCTGACGGCGCTGGCTGGCATCCGCTTTTCCTATGAGGAGGAGATAGGGAGCCTCCTCACCCATGGAGACGGGGCCCAGCTCCGGCGGCTGCTGCTCAACCTGATCGCCAACGCCGTCCGCGCGGCGGGAGAGGGCGGAGAGTCCGGCCTGCGCCTGGCCCGCCGGGGCGGGCGGGCGGTCCTCACCGTGTGGGACAACGGACCGGGTTTTCTCCCGGAAACCGATGAGCGGGAGCTGCTTCAGCGGCCGGGCAGCCTGGGTCTTGGACTGAAGGTGGCCCGCCGCATCGCCGCCCTCCACGGGGGGAGCATCGTCTTTGAGCAGCGGGAGGAGCGGGGCTCCCGGGCGATCGTGTCCCTGCCCCTCCGGCCGCCGGAGCCGGGCGAGCTGCTGAAAACGCCCCGGATGGGGTTTGACGGCAGCGGCGGATTTTCCGACACGCTCATCGAGCTGGCGGGCGTGCTGCCCTACCGGGCCTTTTTCCCGGAGGACGTGGAGTAATACAGTGCAGACGGCGCATGGCTGAGGCCATGCGCCGTCTGCATATCAGGGAGGAAAGGAAGGGAAAGAATTTAGTTGGGCAGGTATTCCAGGGGGTCAACAGTGGAGCCGTCCAGCGACATGCTGAAGTGCAGATGGCTGGCCAGGGCGCTCTCGGCGATGGCGGTGCCGCCCACCGAGCCCAGCACGGAGCCGGCGCCAACCGTGTCGCCCACCGCCACCGTGGGTACGGAGGCCAGGTTGGAGTAAGTGCTGGTCAGTCCGCCGCCGTGCTCCACCACAACGGTGGTGCCCATCATGGCGTCCTGGAGGACGGCGGTGACCGTCCCCGCGGCGGCCGCCTTGACCTCAGTACCGGCGGCGGAGGCGATGTCCAGACCGTCGTGGGTGCGCCAGTCGTCCATGGTGGGATTGTAGGAGAGCACCTCCAGGCTGTAGTCCGTCAGAATATCTCCCTGTACCGGCCAGGTAAAGACGGTGGGGGCGGCCTGTGGAGTGGGCTGGGGCGTGGCCGACGGCATCGCCGAGGGCGTGGCCGCCGGTACAGCCGGGGACGCGGGGACGGTGTGCTCCGGCGCAGGGGTGGCCGCCGGGCGGTTCATGAGGCCCGCGTCCACCGGCGTGGGCCGGGGAGAGGGGGTGACGGTGATCTGGGCGGTGCCCGCCACGGGGGCGTCCGGCTCATCCGGGGTGAGAGAGGAAAAGAGATAATAGCCCGAAATTCCTATTGCGGCGACGCAGAGGAACAGGACTATGTAGAAGCCCTTGCCCTCCAGAAAGTCGCCCATTCGTTTTAAGAATGGTTTTTTCATGCTGTTTAGCACCTCCGAGCCTATTGTGGACAGGCCTGGGCTTGGATATACATGGAAAACAAAAAAATTTCCCTTGACCTTCCACGGGGTACAGGGTGTATTAAGAGAACGGCAATTTAAGAAAATTTTAATCTTCTCTTCATGGCGTCTTACATAGGATTCTGGTATGCTGGTAGCCTATCTGGAAAATATGAACGAACTGCGAATTTTTTGCCGGAGGCGTTGACATATGACAACTTGTCGTCTAAGCTTATGACAGCTTGTCAGGCGAGGAGGTGCCCTATGCCCAGCGCGACGTTTTACAATCTGCCGGAGGAGAAGCGGGAGCGCCTGCTTCGGGCTGCCAGGGAGGAGTTCTCCCGCGTTCCCTATGAGAGCGCCTCGGTGAACCGGATCATCCAGTCCGCCGGCATCCCGCGGGGCAGCTTTTACATGTACTTCACCGACAAGGAGGAGCTGTTCGGCCACCTGATGGACTCCTATGGCGCACTGCTGGAGCGCCGGATGGGGGAGCTGCTGGAGCAGCGGGAGGGGGACCTCTTTGCCGCCTTCCTGGACCTGTTTGACCACATTCAGGCCCACTGGGGGGACGGGAAATACCGCGAGATGGCAGACATACTCCGCTGCAACCGGCAGATGCAGCCCGGGGTCCTGCTGAACCGGGAGGGGCCTGAGGCGAGCCTGGCTCGCCTGCGGGACAGGGTGGACCTGTCCCGACTGGATCTGCGCACGGAGACCGACCTTTCCGATATCTTCCACTTGCTGGTCTCCGCCGTAGCCGGTACACTGGTAGCGGCCGGGGCCTCAAGCGATCCGGCGGGCGCGCGGGCCCGTCTGATGCGTGTATTTGGCATCCTTCGGCGGGGCGCGGCCTCCAAGGCGGTCCGCCGCGAAGAAGCATAGCAAAGAAAAGGAGAAACCACTATGGAAGCAACCCAAGTTAAGCCAGAAACGACGGTCGCCCCTCCGGAGGGGCCGGGGAAGAAAAGCCCGCAGCTCACGCCCCCGAAGAAGAAGCGGAAGTGGGTCAAGCGGCTGGTCATCCTCTTGGTGATCGCGGCGCTGCTGGTGCTGGCGCTCTCCCGCTGCATGAGTGCGGGAACCCAGGTGCTCAGCAGCGCGTACCTGCCCTACACCGCCGCGATGCACGACATGACGGTGGCCGTCTCGGGCACCGGCACCATCGAGCCCATCCAGTCCTACAAGGTGACCACGCTGGTCAGCGGCGAGATTCTGGAGGCCCCCTTTGAGGAGGGGCAGACCGTCCACAAGGGCGACGTGCTCTTCCGCATCGACGCCAGCGACGTGGAGAACAACATCGAGCAGCTCCAGCTCAACGTCCAGTCCGCCCAACTGGCCCTCAACGACCTGCTGAAGACCCAGAGCGACAATCAGAAGGACCGCAATGTGAAGGCCGACGACGCCGGCGTGATCACCGAGCTGCACGTGGACCGCGGGGACAGCGTCACCGTCGGCACCGTCATCGCTGACGTGCTGGACCGGGACCACATGAAGCTGAAGGTACCCTTCCACTCCGCCGATGCATCGGGCTTCTATGTGGGTCAGGCCGCGACCGTCACCGTGAACGGCACCGCCGAGACGGTGAGCGGAACGGTGGAGTCCATCGCCGCCACCGACGAGGTGGGACCCGGCGGCACCCTGGTCCGCCAGGTGACCATCCTGGTCAACAACCCCGGCGTCTTGTCTGAAACCAGCCAGGGAACCGCCTCCGTGGGAGGGGCGGCCTGCGCCTCCGGCAGCAGCTTTACTTATGCATCCTCCTCCCAGATCACGGCCAAGGCCGCCGGCGATCTGGACGTGCTCAATGTCAAGGAGGGTGACCGGGTATCCAAGGGCCAGGTGATCGGCGTTATCTCTGAGGCCGACCTGGAGACCCAGATTGAGAATGCCCGCATCGCTCTGGAAAACGCCCAGCTCTCCCTGAAGAACGCCCAGGAGAAGCTGGAGGACTACACCATTACCTCCACCATCGACGGCGAGGTGATCGAGAAGAACCTGGATGTGGGCGACAACATCAGCGGTCTGTCCAATTCCGGCGCTTCCGTCACCTACCCGGCCATCATCTATGACCGCTCCGAGCTCACCTTTGACATGGACGTGGATGAGAAGGACATCAGCAAGATCCAGGTGGGCCAGAAGGTGGAGATCACCGCCGGCGCACTGGACGACCAGAGCTTCACCGGCGTGGTGGATAAGATCAACATCAACGGCACCACCACCAGCGGCCACACCAGCTATCCCGTCACCGTGAAGGTGGAGGGCTCCCCCGAGGCGCTCTACCCCGGCATGAACGTCTCCGCCAAGATTATCGTGGAGGAGGTGGGCAGCGTGCTCGCCCTGCCGGTGGAGGCGGTGGAGCGGGGTAACACTGTGCTGGTGGCCAAGGAGGGCTGCCTGGATGAAAACGGCGTCATCAAGGATCTCTCCGCCGCCGAGGAGCGCCAGGTGACCCTGGGCCGCAACGACGACGAGTACATCGAGATCGTGGACGGCCTGGAGGAGGGCGAAGTGGTGCTGGCGCTGAGCCCCCAGGGCTCCAGCCTCATGAGTGCGATGGGGATGGGTTAAGCCATGGAACACCTCATTGAACTCAAGGACGTCTACAAGATTTACCAGATGGGCGAGGAGACCGTCCACGCCCTGGACGGCATCAACCTGACGGTGGATCAGGGGGAGTTCGTGGCCATCGTAGGCTCCTCCGGTTCCGGCAAGTCCACGGCCATGAACATTATCGGCTGCCTGGACGTTCCCACGTCGGGAACCTACCACTTGGGGGGCATTGATGTGTCCACCATGGAGGACGACCAGCAGGCGGAGATCCGCAACAAAATGCTGGGCTTTATCTTCCAGCAGTATAACCTGATCCCCAAGCTGACGGTGCAGGAAAATGTGGAGCTGCCGCTGCTGTACGCCGGCGTCTCCGCAGAGGAGCGCCGCGAACGGGCCATCCAGTCTCTGGAGCGGGTAGGTCTGGCTGACAAGCGGAAGAACCTGCCCAGCCAGCTCTCTGGCGGCCAGCAGCAGCGGGTCTCCATCGCCCGGGCCCTGGCGGGGAATCCGTCGGTGATCCTGGCCGACGAGCCTACGGGCGCCCTGGACTCCCGCACGGGTCGGGAGGTGCTGCGGTTCCTGCAGAAGCTAAACCAGGAGGGGGACACCGTGGTCCTCATCACTCACGACAACTCCATCGCTGTTAAGGCCAAGCGCATCGTCCGTCTGCAGGACGGCCGGATCATCTACGACGGGGACGCCAGTGATCCCCAGGCCGTGGTCCAGCCCCAGGAGGACGCGGGAGAGGGGGAGCCGGCATGAATTTCACCCAATCCTTCAAGCTGGCCATCAAATCCCTGCTGCTCAGCAAGATGCGGGCGCTGCTGACCATGCTGGGCATCATCATCGGCGTGGCGGCGGTCATCATCATCACCAGCCTGGGCAACGGCATGCAGAATTACATGAACGCCCAGTTCGAGCAGCTGGGCTCCAACCTGATCCAGGTGATGGTCTACGGCCGCGGCGAGGGCGGCACCCGGGACGTGAGCACGGAAGATATGTACGCGCTTGTGGAGAAGTACCCCCAGTACCTCTCCGGCGTCACGCCCTATGTGTCCGCCACAGCCAAGGTGCGGCAGGGAACGGAGGACTTCGACCGCACCAGCATTTACGGCGTCAGCGAGGCATTTTACCGCGCCGACACCCAGAAGACCATGCAGGGCTCCAGCCTGGAGAATGGCCGCTTCCTCCGCTACATTGACGTGGAGCGCCATCAGAATGTGTGTGTCATCGGTTCCTATCTGGCGGAAAACGCTTTCCGGACGGATCCGCTGGGTCAGACGATTTCCGTCAGCGGCGTGCCCTACATGGTAGTGGGCGTACTGGCGGAGAGCGGCGACAGCACCGAGGGCAGCGTCGATGATGTGATCTACATCCCCTATGCCAATGCCCAGCGGCTGGGGGGCGGATATGGGGACATGTATCTGATGACCAGTACGGACCGGGATACGGCGTCTGCTGCCAAGGGCATCATTGAAAACCGGCTGTTCAAGACCTACCAGTCCTCGGACTACTACATGGTCATGACCTCCGCAGAGATGATGGACGCCATGGACTCCATGCTGAACACCCTGATGATGATCCTGATCCTCATCGCGGCCATCAGCCTGCTGGTGGGCGGCATCGGTATCATGAATATCATGCTGGTGTCCGTCACGGAGCGGACCCGGGAGATCGGCATCCGAAAATCCCTGGGTGCCAAATGCCGGGACATCCGTAGCCAGTTCATCATTGAGGCCGGCACTACCTCCGCCATCGGCGGTGCCATCGGCATCTTACTGGGCATCCTCATGGCCAACGTGCTGACCAATGTCATCGCTCTGGTGCTGGGCACCGGCAACGATGGCTTCGTGGCTATGCCCACGGCTGGCGGCATCGGTGTGGCCTTCGGCGTCTCCGTGGCGGTGGGCATCCTGTTCGGCTATCTCCCCGCCAACAAGGCGGCCAAGCTGAACCCCATCGACGCCCTGCGTTACGATTGATTCCAGCCGATGAAAAGAGACCGGGAGACCGGTCTCTTTTTTGCGCAGAAAATTTTTCAGAAAATTGTTCTCCCTCCAAACTTTTTCCGCTCCCGGCGCGTCTATACAGCAGAACGAACGGAAAGGACCATGAGAAACGTGTCACATATCCTGGAAAAGCAACTGACCGACTATCTCGTAACGGATCAGGCGCGGTTTTACCGACTGGCGTACAGCTACCTGAAAAACAGGGAAGAGGCTCTGGACGCGGTGCAGACCGCCGTCTGCAGGGCACTGGAGAAACAGGGGGAGCTGAAGGAGCCGGAGGCCCTCCGTGCGTGGTTTTATCACATTCTGGTTCACGTGTGCATGGACGTGCTTCGCAGCCGAAAGCGGGTGACGCTGATCCCGCCGGAGGCACTGGACGCCGGCAGCTATGAGGACCCTCTGCCTTCGGACGGCACGCTAGCCCAACGGGTGGACGCTCTGCCGCCAGAGGTGGGGACCATCATCAAGCTGCGGTTCTATGAGGACCTGTCTCTCAAGGAGATCAGCACCGTCACCGGCTGGAATCTGAACACCGTGAAAACCAGACTGTACACCGGCTTGAAGAAATTACGGATATCAATGGAAGGAGATCAATTATGAACGAATTCAAGCGTGCACGAGAAGAATATGAGTCCACCCCCATTCCGGAGGAGCTGGACGCCCGGGTCCGCGCAGGCATCCGGCAGGGCAGGACCAGCAGCCGTAGCCGCGGTTATAAGGTGGTCCGGCGGACTGCGGGCAGC
>ERZ507065.1106-NODE-1106-length-12417-cov-2.965378_pt1 | contig 12417 bp, 9 predicted proteins | sample MGYA00513785_ERZ507065 | MGnify/ENA metagenome assembly ERZ507065
CAGTCCGTGACTTTTTTGGACTTTAAGCATACCTTTGAGCACACGGAGACCATTTTGAACGCCTTTCCCATGGGCAAGCTGCACATGCCCACCGTGTCCTCCGGCGGCAGTATTCGCTACTGCGACAAAAAGCTGGGTATGCAGTTTAATTTGAATTTTGAGCAGCGGGAGATCAAGTGCCACTTTAAGAATTTCTATAACGGCAAGCCCCTGCGGGCGCAGATCTTCTTAGAGGACCCACTCCAGGACTCCATGGTGATCGCCACGCCCTGGCTGGAGGACCCGCACGCGTTCTACTATAATCAAAAGATCAATTGTATGCGTGCCCGGGGCAAGGTGGAGTTTGACGGCAAAATTTATACCTTTGACCCGGCTACGGACTACGGCGCTTTGGACTGGGGTCGCGGCGTGTGGACCTATGACAACACCTGGTACTGGGGCTCCGGCTCCGGCACGGTGGACGGTCACCGTTTTGGCTTTAATATCGGTTACGGCTTTGGCGACACCTCCGCCGCCTCGGAGAATATTTTGTTCTACGACGGGGTGGGGCATAAGCTGGACGATGTAACCTTCCTGATCAGCGATAATTACACAGATCCCTGGAAGTTCACTTCCTCGGACGGTCGGTTTGAGATGGACTTTGTGCCCATTATCGACCGGGCGGCGCTGTTGGATGTGAAGCTGATCTGCTCCGACCAGCACCAGGTGTTTGGCCGCATGAGCGGCACCGCCGTGCTGGACGATGGCACCAAGGTGGTGCTGAAGGACTTCCTTTGCTTTGCGGAGAAAGTGCATAATAAGTATTAAGAAAGTGACAGAAGATGGCAAAAAAGGAACTGAAAACCAATGTAATGCGGGTGCTGGACAGCAAAAAGCTGGCCTATAACCACTATACCTATGATAATTCTACCGTGAACGGTGTGGAGGTGGCACGGCTGCTGGGCCAGGACCCGGACCGGGTGTTTAAGACCTTGGTGACCCGGGGCAAAAGCGGCGGCTTCTTTGTGTTTATGGTGCCGGTGGCAGAAGAACTGGATCTGAAAAAGGCGGCTCGCGCCTGCGGCGAAAAGGCGGTAGAAATGCTGCCCCAAAAAGAGCTGCTGCCCCGCACCGGCTATGTGCACGGCGGCTGCTCGCCCATTGGGATGAAAAAGCAGTTCCCCACCTATATCCACCAAACGGCGGCGGATTATGACACCATCTTCTTCTCTGCCGGGCGCGTGGGCGCCCAGGTGGAGCTGCCCCTGTCTGCCCTGCAACAGGCTCTGCCTGTTACCCCGGCGGATATTATTAAAGCATAAATCAGCAAAAAGCCCTTGCTTTGCAGCTGCAAAGCAAGGGCTTTTTTATATCTTTTCGTAAAGGATGCGTTTTGTACACGCAAAAGTCTGCATTTTTTTCAAATAATTTGTTAAGTGTACGCTGTCGGCGTATTGCTTTTGATAGGGTGTTTGCCTACAATAAAGGGGCAAAATACTATTTCTATTGGAGGTCAAGAATATGAAAAGAGTGCTTAGCTTTGCCCTGTCTCTGGTGATGCTCTTGAGCATTACCGGCGGACTGGGCCTTACGGCGTATGCAGGGGACACCTATTATGAAACGGAGGATAATGACGAATATTCCTCTGCGGATTATGTGCCGGTGAATTCTACCATTTATGGTGTGTGTACATTTGAAAACTATTCCGGTGATTCTGATTGGTACAAGTTCACCTTATCTTCTCCGGCTAAGGTGAATGTGCAGTTCTCCTTTGATCGTGCAGATGCAGATGGTCGCTGGCAAGTGTCTTTGTATAAATATGATGGCAATGGCAACTTAACTCAGTTGGATTATAAAGATGTTTACATTTATGATGGAAATTATACTTTTCCATCCGAAGGACTGCCTGCAGGTTCATATTTTGTAGAGGTTTATGGCCGCGGTTCCACTGCTGGTCAGCAGTATGGTATAACGCCAAAGTGTACTTATGTGTCCAATTGGGAAACGGAATCCAATGACGATTATACTTCTGCAGATCCTCTGTCCATGGGGGTGACAAGATATGGCACTTGCATCAGGGTGGATTATTCAAATGATGATGACTGGTACAAATTCGTTTTGAATTCTTCTTCCAGAGTTTCGGTGACATTCACACATACAAAAGCAAGCGCTGATGGCCGTTGGACTGTTTATTTATATAAATATGTAGGTAACGGAGAATGTTCTCAAGTGGTTTGTAAGGATGTTTATGTCAGCGACGGTAATTATACATTCCCAACCCAAGGACTGTCTGCCGGAACTTACTTTGTAGAGGTTTATGGCCGCGATTCCGCTTGCGGTCGCCAGTACGGTGTAACGGTGAATTATGCTGTCGGCAAGCCGGGCAAATTCCGGGTGAGCAGTCGGGGCAGCAATTCACTGAAGCTGGCGTGGAACAAACCGGCCGGTGCCACCGGCTACCAGTTGCAGCGCAAGAGCGGCAACAGCTATAAGACACTGGCAACGGTAAAAGGCACTTCTTATACCCATAAGAGCCTGACCGCCGGTGCCGGTTACACCTACCGGGTGCGGGCATACCGCACAGTGGGCGGCAAGAATTATTACAGCGGTTGGGCGTATATGACCGCTTATACCAAGCCGGCTACCCCCAATTTGACCGGCCTAAGTGCGACTAAGAGCGGCCACAAGATCAAGGCCACCTGGAAGAAAGTGGGCGGCTCTGCCAGCGGCTACCAAATCTATTGGGCCAAGGACAAGAACTTTAAGAAAATGGTGTCCAAGACCACCGTGTCCGGGCAGAAGAAAACCAGCTATACCGGCAAGAACTTCACCAAGGGAAAACGCTATTATGTGAAGGTGCGCGCCTATAAGACGGTGAACGGCAACAAGATTTACGGTGCTTGGTCTAATGTGCGCAATGTAAAGGCAAAATAATCCGTTTTTAAAAGGACAAATCAATCCCACAGATTGGGATAGAAAAGCAAAGACCTCGCCGGTGGCGGGGTCTTTTGTAGGTTACAGGCAATTTTGGATATAGCGGCAATAATCGGCCAGGGGGTCCAGGGCGGTCAGGTCGTAGAGCATACGGGCGCCCACGGTGTCCTCCAGCTCATTAAAGACCCAGCGGCCCTGGTGGCGCACAAAGTCGATGGCGTAGTATTCCGCCTGCACCAAGGCGGCGATGTCGCTCACCTGCACCCGTTCTACCGGAGAGAGGGGATAGACCGCAGCGCTGCCCCCCAGGCAATAATTGGAGCGAAAGTCTGTGGCGGAGCGACGCAGGCAGGCGGCGTAGATTTCGCCACCCAGCAGCCACACCCGCAGGTCCTGCCCCGGGGTATCTGCCACCGCCTGATAGACCAGGTTGCCGTCCTGTGGCGGCACCGGCTGCCCCGGCTGAATCAGGCGCACACCCTGCCCGCCGTGGCCGTCCTTTGGCTTCACCACCATAGGCGGTTCCGTTTGGTCGATGGGCAAGATCTCCACGCCCTTTGCCGCCATAAAGCGGTAGCAGGCGTCCTTATCGTTGGCCAGGGCGCAAAAGGCTGCCGGGTTAAATACCCGCACGCCCTGCGACTCAAATCGCCGCGCCACCGCCGGGTCGTTGGTGCGGTTGATGACAAAATCCGCCGGGCCGTCGTAATCCGGGGAGTGCAGCTCCGCGCCCAGCAGCGTGTGGAATTTCTCTACGGAAAATTCGTTACGCCGGGCTTCTTCCGGTGCGTACAGCACCACGCCGCTCATTGCAGCGCCTCCTGAATGGCTCGGAACAGCAGGGGCGCTGTGTCAATGCCGGTGCATTTTTTCAAATTCACCAGGTGGGCGTTGGAATTGACCTCGCACACGGTGCCGTCCTCCAGCAGATCCACCCCGCCGAACAGCAGCCCCAGTTTTTCCGTTGCGGCCAGCGCCAGCGCTTCCTCCTCCCGGGTGGGGGTGTAGGGACGCATTTGGCCGCCGTTGGTAATATTGGCTCGGAAGTCCGCCGGGTTGTACCGCTCCATGGCGGCCACGCACCGGCCGCCGATCACCTCGATCCGCTTGTCGTGTCCGGCGCTCGCTTTGCAGAATTTTTGCAGCATGAAGGGGCGGGCGGTAATATGACGCTCGATCTCTTCCTTGCTATGGCACAGAAACACCTGGGCGCCAAAGGAGCCGTAGCATTCCTTAAACACCAGCGGCAGCCCCAGGTGCTCTATGGCCCCGTCAATAAACGGAGAAAAATTGCTGTCCTCAAAATAAGTGATAGGTGCCACCATGGTCTCCGGCTGGGGCACGGTGCAAAGCAGGGTTTGGTAAGTCAGCGCCTTGTTGTCGCACAAGGCAATGGCCTTGGCGCTGTTAAACACCGGCAGCCCCTGCTGTTCCAAGGCATGGGCCAACGACACATCCTTGTCCCAAAACAGTACAAAGTCTGCTTTGGGCACAGCCAGGCGCAGCTCCAAATTGGAGTAGATTTTTAGATTGATCCCGCAGGCTTTGGCGCCGGCAAGCAGCAGTTTGTCCTGCTGGGTATATTTTTCGCTGTGCAAAAAGGCGTTGATGGCTAAAATTCCCGTCATTTTGTTACATCTCCATAGGTAAATTGGCAGTAATATTGTAGCATTGAGCATTGCTTTTTGCAATGCAAGGGTGTAAAATATTGCTATCATCTCGGCACGACCGGGTATAAAGGAGAATGGCTATGACGGAGTACAAACTGAAATACGGTTGCAACCCGAACCAAAACCCTGCGCGCATTCACATGGACGGGCAGGCGCTGCCCTTTCAGATCCTGAACGGTGCAGCGGGCTACATCAATCTTTTAGACGCATTCAATTCCTGGCAGCTGGTGCGGGAATTAAAGGCGGCCACCGGGCTGCCCAGCGCCGCTTCCTTTAAGCATGTTTCTCCCGCCGGTGCGGCGGTGGCGAAGCCCTTGACGGCAGCGGACCGCCAGGTGTGCTTTGTGCCGGAGGGGCTGGAGCTGAGCCCCATTGCCCAGGCGTATGTGCGCGCCCGGGGCTGCGATCGGGTGTCCTCCTTTGGCGATTTCGCCGCCCTTAGCGACGAGTGCGATGCCTCTGTGGCCCAGTTCCTGGTCAAGGAAGTGTCCGACGGCATTATCGCGCCTTCTTACAGCGACGAGGCACTGGAGATTTTGAAGAAAAAGCGCCGTGGCAACTATCTGATCATCCAGATGGATCCGGACTATGTGCCCCAGGAGACGGAAACCAAGCAGGTGTTTGGTATTAAATTTGAGCAAAAGCGCAACGACGCCAAGATCTCCATGGATCTGTTCAACGAACTGCCCACGAAGGTGAACACCTTGCCGGAGAGCGCCAAGATCGACCTGCTCATCAGCATGATTACCCTAAAATATACCCAGTCCAACAGCGTGTGCTATGCCAAGGGCGGCCAGACCATCGGCGTTGGCGCCGGGCAGCAGAGCCGAATCCACTGCACCCGCCTGGCAGGGAACAAGGCTGATAACTGGTTCCTCCGTCAGTCTCCCCAGGTGCTTTCCCTGCAGTTTGCAGACGGCCTGGGACGCGCGGACAGGGATAATGCCATTGACGTTTATATGAGCGATGATTATATGGATGTACTGGCAGACGGCATCTGGGAAAAGACCTTTAAGGTAAAGCCTTCCGTATTTACCAGGGAAGAAAGAAAGGAATGGCTGGAGAAGCTGGAAAATGTAACACTGGGCTCCGATGCCTTCTTCCCCTTCTTTGATAACATCGACCGCGCGCGCAGAAGCGGCGTAAAATATATCGTTCAGCCCGGCGGTTCCGTTCGTGACGATGCGGTAATCGATGCCTGCAACAGATATGGCATGGCTATGGTATTTACAGGAATCAGGCTGTTCCATCATTAATAAAATAAAGCCGTACAGGAGGCTGTGCGGTTGTATGGCTGTGCGGCTATAGTTAGAGGTAATAGTTGGTTTTCTGAACTGTTATGGTAAAAGAGGTGTTCTCCCGTCGGGCAGCCGGAAGAACACCTCTTTTTGCCATTTTTTACAGCAGGAATTATGCGTCCAGAATTCTGCGCACCTGTTCAGGAGAGATGTCGCAGAGTTCGGAAATTTCCGATTCGCTGCGGCCCTCCGCGGAAAGCTTCAGGACTTTTTTTGTAAGCTGAATTCCTTTTTCAAGGCCTTCCTCCAGTACCTGCAATTTTTCTTCCCATGCCTGCATATACTTCACTCCCATCTCTTCGCTGGATTTGAGCATGCGGATGTGTTCATGAATTCTGAGGATTTTCTCACTGTTCGAATTCAGAGCGGAAATGTCGTCCGTTTTCTCCGCATATTCCAGGAACTGTGCCAGCTCCTCGCCGGCTTCCTCCCTGTTAGTTCCTTTGGTGTTAAGGAAAATCCGCGTTGCGCCGTCAGGAAGAATACAGGAAGTATTCTCGTCGCATCTGGCGCGGAAGGTATAGCGGTATTTTCCCAGTCCGAAAACATCGTAGGGCGTTATGATGATAATGAAGGAATCATTCAGCAAATTGAAATGTACGGAACCGGGTTCCAGCAGCGAGGAATCCAGCAGACCCTGGTAGTAACGGCTTCTTTTGGGCAAGTCAGGCCTGGGCTGCTTCTGAGCTTCCGTATTGTAGATGAATCCTTCTTCGTCCATGGAAAAGACATCCATGCGGATGGAACGCAGAAGCGGGCTTGTACGCAGTTCCTTTTCCGTTTCGGCCCTGGTCAGGAGGGCGATATCCTTTCCTAATATAATTTCAAGAATGAGCTGGTGTATCTGTTCATTTTCCATAACTTCATCGAAAAGAAACCGATCCAGCAGCGTCAGTTCGCTGAGCGGAACCATTTTGCTTTTTTTGTCTGTCATTTGTTATCTCCTTTATTTTATCACAGGTATGGGAAACATAGCAATATATAAACGAAAATCAGATAAATCAGTACAAAGGCATCCATCCCTTTCCAATAAAATAAATGAGTGAGAACTGTCGGCAGAACTGCCGGAATAAAAATAGAATTATAGACGAAAAAATAATAACACAGGCAGCGTAAAAAAACAAGAGACAGTAAAGTGAAAATTTCATAAATAAAGTTACAAAAATAAAGTTACATAAAAAAGGCCTTCGGAACACAGCAGTTCAGTTTATCTGAACTGGTGGTTTCCGGGGCCTTTATATTGGTTGCTTTTAATTTTATTTCGTTTCAGTTACTAAGGGAGGTTCCTCCTGAGGGATGAGTTCAGCGGGAATATAGGAAATAGCCAGCTGTTCCTCTTCAGACAGGCTGTAGTAGTTATCCAGCCATTTGAGGGTGTCCGGTGACAGTTCCTCCTCGCTGAAATATTGTCCCTGATATTCTGTCCATCCCGGCGTCAGGAAAAGAATGTAGATTCCATCGATTTCCACAGCCATTGCATGTTCGGCTGCGGAAACGTAGTCCGCGCCGACGCTGCCGAAATTGGCCTGTCCGTTTTCGGAGGGCTCCTGGTTTGGCGCTGTGACGGAAGTGATATTGCCGTCTGCAGTACCGCAGGTTAATATGGCTTTTCTGCCGGTGGAGACAAAAAGCTTATCCCGGGCATACAGCATGTTGGGCAGCGGCTGGTCTGTTTCGGATTCCACAGGGCTTTCCCAAGAGAAGGAGGCCTCCGTTGATTCAGCAGCAGAAACGGCAGGCTCCGTCTGTTCTAAAGGCCTTCCGGAACAGGCGGCAAAAAGCATACCAATGCACAGGGCGATCATTGCGTGATATAATTTATGTTTCAAACTTGCCTCCTTTCAGTAAAAAGTAGTGAATTGTGGATTATTTAAGTAATCCGGAACCGGATTGTGGAAAAAAACTAATAAAGAAAAGGAATCCCCATGACGGCGGATTCCTTTTAAGCAGCTGTTTATCAGACAGGCTGATTTGTATCAGTACCGGCTTCCGCATTATAATCCTGCGGAGTACTGTTTTGCTGGTAATTAGGATCAAAACCCTGCGGGTTACCATTCTGCTGGTAATTGGGGTCAAAGCCCTGCGGATTGGCATTCTGCTGATAGTTAGGATTAAAACCCTGCGGGTTGGCATTCTGCTGGTAATTAGGATCATATCCCTGCTGATAAGGATTGCCGAAGCCCTGCTGGCCATATCCCTGCTGGTAGCCGCCCTGACCCTGCTGATAACCGTTTTGCTGGAATCCGCCCTGCTGGTAAGCTCCATAATTGGGGCCATAGCCGTTTTGCTGATAGCTTCCGCCGTATTTCAGGCTGTTGTAGAAGCCCGCATTGGTAATTCCAACATAAGGAGTGACGTAGATTCCGGCGATTCCACAGGTAACGCCTGCCAGAAGATACCAGAGGATAAAGGACAGATCCAATACGAATTTATCCATTTTATGTCCGTACATCATGGCCTTGCTTTCGTTGATGCAGTCCATGATTCCCTTTTCCGGATTTTCCGCAAGTATGTAAAAGGCCTGGGAATAGCGGTAATAGGCGATGATGCCGGGGAACCAGAAGAGCAGGGACCAGAGCATTACAAAAATGCCCATTACGATGGTCAGTCCCCAGATTTTCAGGCAGTAGCGGGCATAGGCAAATAAATCATTAATGCCTGCGGGCTGCCGGTTCACCACGCGAAGCGTATAGGCGGTGTAGCCCATCTGTATAAAGCCGATAACCAGGGTCGCGGCCAGAGACAGCAGCAGGGAAGGAACGAGCATTCCCAGGGAAATAGCGGCTGCGGCATCCGGGTCCGTTACCAGGACCGTAAACAGCGAGGAAAAGCCGGACATCATGGAAACCACAAAGTTGACTGCTGTAAGGATTACCAGATATACCAGAGTTACAAGGACAGGATGAGGATTGGCCTGCTGCATGGCAGCTTTGGCATCCATTTTGAGTTGTACACGATCCATTTTTAGTTCCTCCTCAAAAGATATGTATTTTGATTTTCAAAATATGAAATCATTATAGCACTGTGCCGGAGGATGCGCTACAAAGGATATGAAAATTTTACAATAATTAAGTTATTAACTGCGAAACGGAAAAGAAAATACGTTGAACAATACTATGGTAATATTTCCGGAAACCCGCTCTCTGGCCTGGACGCTGAAGTGTTACGGGAAACCTGATAAAAACGGGGCTTTCCCGTATTTTTTCTTTGCGTATTCCGAATACTTGTGATAAGATAATTTTTAACAGCTATTCAGCAGGTCTGCGCATCGGCTGCGCAGATCATGAAAAAGTGCAGCGCCGGAAGGTAAAAATCCGCCTCTGTAGGCGATGGGACATGGATTTTTACATTTTTACCCGCCGCTGAGATAATGCAGTTACAGATTATAATAAAGTATGGTTCAAGGAGGGAGTACCCGCCGGAAAGACAGGCAGCGCAGGCTTACAGGAGCTGTGAAGGCCGTATGGGCGGGAAAAAGAGCATGAGCAGTGAGATAAGCAAGAATTTTATTGAGCAGATGATTGACAAGGACCTGGCAGAGGGTGTCTATGATACGGTGCATACCCGTTTCCCGCCGGAGCCCAATGGCTACCTGCATATCGGACATGCCAAGAGCATCCTTTTAAACTCCGGTCTGGCAAAGGAATACGGCGGGAAATTCAATCTCCGTTTTGATGATACGAATCCCACCAAGGAAAAGCAGGAATTCGTGGAATCTATTAAGGAAGATGTGAAGTGGCTGGGCGCAGACTGGGAGGACAGGCTTTTCTTTGCCTCCAATTATTTTGACCAGATGTATGAGGCTGCTGTTAAGCTGATCAAAAAGGGAAAGGCTTATGTATCCGATCTTTCCGCAGAGCAGATCAGGGAGTACAGAGGTACGCTGACAGAGCCCGGCAAGGAGGATCCTGCCAGCGCAAGAAGCGTGGAAGAAAATCTTACGCTGTTTGAAGATATGAAAAACGGCAGGTATGCCGATGGGGAAAAGGTGCTGCGCGCCAGAATCGACATGACCTCCCCGAATATGAACATGCGTGATCCGGTAATTTACCGTGTGGCGCATATGAGCCACCATAATACGGGAGATAAATGGTGCATTTATCCCATGTATGATTTTGCCCATCCCATTGAGGACGCGATTGAAGGGATTACGCATTCCATTTGTACGCTGGAATTTGAGGATCACAGGCCGTTGTATGACTGGGTTGTGAGGGAACTGGAATATCCGCAGCCCCCCAGGCAGATCGAATTTGCAAAAATGTACCTTACCAATGTGGTAACGGGAAAACGTTATATCAAGAGGCTGGTAGAGGAAGGCATCGTGGACGGCTGGGATGATCCCAGGCTTGTTTCCGTGGCTGCCCTGAGAAGAAGAGGCTTCACGCCGGAGTCCATCCAGATGTTTGTGGATCTTTGCGGTGTGTCCAAGAGCAACTCCTCCGTGGATTACGCTATGCTGGAGTACTGCATCAGGGAGGATTTGAAGCTGAAGAAGCCCAGAGTCATGGCGGTTCTGGATCCTGTTAAGCTGGTGATTGACAATTATCCGGAAGGACAGATTGAGATGCTGGAGGCTCCCAACAACCTGGAAAATGAGGAACTGGGAAGCCGTGAGATTCCTTTCGGGAGAGAGCTGTATATCGAAAGAGACGATTTTATGGAAGAACCGCCAAAGAAGTATTTCCGTCTGTTCCCCGGCAATGAGGTGCGCCTGATGAACGCATATTTTGTGACCTGCACAGGCTTTGAAAAGGACGAAGACGGCAATGTGACGGTGGTGCACTGTACCTATGATCCGGAAACCAAATCCGGCAGCGGCTTCAATGCCCGCAAGGTGAAGGGAACCATTCACTGGGTGTGCGCAGATAAGGCCTTCAAGGCTGAGGTGAGGCTGTATGAGAATATCATTGATGAGGAGAAGGGCGTTTATAATGAAGACGGCAGCCTGAATCTGAATCCCAATTCTCTGATCGTGAAGGAATGCTATCTGGAGCCTTCCCTGAAGGAGGCGGCTCCTTATGAGAGCTTCCAGTTTGTAAGGCAGGGCTTTTTCTGTGCGGACTATAAGGATTCCAAACCGGGCGTGCCGGTGTTCAACCGTATCGTATCCCTGAAGAGCTCTTTCAAGCTGCCCAAACAGGGCTAAGCCGGGAAGGCGCTTTCCAATTACTGGGTGATGCAGTATCACAGGAGGACCTGTGATATGCAGCAGGTAAAAATATGAATGATTTGGCAATACAGCTGACGGAGGACGGCAGCAGACATCTGTATGAACAGATTTACGAATACATCAGAGATGAAATTAAGGAGGGGAAGCTTCTTGCAGGAGAGAAGCTTCCCTCCACGCGTTCCCTGGCGGAATATCTGCAGGTGGCGCGCAGCACGGTGGAGCTTGCCTATGGGCAGCTGCTCTCGGAGGGGTATATAGAAGCCTCCGCTTACCGGGGCTATTATGTGTGCCGGGTGGAGGAGCTTTACCAGATGATGTCGGAGCTTTCCCGGGAGAAGGGGGATGGCAATGACAAACCCGACATGCAGCAAAAGCAGCAGAAGGCTTTTGATTACGATTTTTCTCCCAACGCCATTGACATGAGCGCCTTTCCCTTCGGAACATGGAGGAAAATAACAAAAGAGATTCTAAGCGGTGACAGGAAGGAACTGTTTGCGCTGGGAGAACCGAGGGGGGACAAGGATTTCCGCCTGACTATCTGCCGTTATCTTCATTCCTCAAGAGGGGTGAATGCATCCCCGGAGCAGATTATCGTGGGTGCGGGAAACGATTATCTTCTGCTTCTTCTGCAATACATTCTGGGCAGGGATATCTGTGTGGCCTTTGAAAATCCCTCCTACCGGAGAGCCTATCGTATTTTCTCGTCCTTTGCATCCGGGGTGGTGACTGTCCCTGTGGATGAAAACGGGATTTCCGTGAAGCAGCTGGCGCTTTCCGGAGCAAATGTAGCCTACTGTATGCCCTCCCATCAATATCCCACCGGCGTGGTGATGCCTATCGGCAGGCGGATGGAGCTTTTGAAATGGGCTGCGGGGGCGTCGGACAGGTATCTGATTGAGGATGATTACGACAGTGAATTCCGTTACCGGGGCAAGCCGGTGCCGTCCCTGCAGGCTTCGGATACGGCGGGAAAGGTGATTTATATCGGTACATTTTCCAAGTCCATAGCGCCGGCGATCCGCGTAAGCTTTATGGTGCTGCCGCCTGCGCTGCTGAAGCGGTATGAAAAGGAGTGCGGCTTTTTTTCCTCCACGGTGTCCCGGATCGATCAGACCATACTGAACGAATTTATACGAAGCGGCGCGTTCGAACGTCATTTGAACAAAATGCGCAAGCTGTATAAGGAAAAGCATGATATCCTCCTGGAGGAGCTGAAGCCTTTGTTGAAAAAATACCGTCTGTCCGGGGAATATGCGTGCCTGCATGTGCTGCTCACCTCCAGGGAGCATGTGGAGGAGGAAGCACTTTTACGGCGGGCGGAGGAGAAAAGAGTCAGGCTTTACGGGCTGCATGAAGCGTCGCTGGG
>ERZ507065.1108-NODE-1108-length-12384-cov-4.561684_pt1 | contig 12384 bp, 8 predicted proteins | sample MGYA00513785_ERZ507065 | MGnify/ENA metagenome assembly ERZ507065
GTGCTCTTCCGATCTAAGTTCCTGGTTCTCGACGATAACGGCTACACCTACACCCTGTACAACGGCATCAATGAGCTGCCCAGCATGACCGTTGCCGCTGGTGACCTCTGCTTCCTGACTGATGGCACCTATGCCACTCTCGTCGTCATCAAGGCTAAGACCCTTGATTCCAGCGAGTTCGTTGCTTACGCCGCCACTCAGAACGGCTTTGCCACCGGCTACAACCCGATCAAGTATGCTTACACCGTGACCAAGCTCGGCTCCACCGAGGCCACCACGCTGTATGCTACCGCTCAGAACCTGTTCAAGGCTGACGGCTTCTACAAGATCACTCTGGCTGCTGACGGCACTATCGCTGCTGTCGCCAACAACCCGACCCAGCTCCTCGAGGGCTATGGCTATGACGCTGCTGACCTGAACACCAGCTACGACGCTGCCCACAGCACCGCTGCTGATCTGTATTGGGATCGTACCAAGGTCGAGAAGTTCGAGGGCGACTCCCTTGTCGGCGCTGGTTACGGCGACTACCGCGTGAACTCCTCCACCGAGTACTATGTGGTCACCAAGACCCAGTACTCTGATAGCACCGAGATCACCGAGATCACCAAGGGCGACATCAACTCTGTTGCGACTGACGACGTCGTCGTTATCGGCTACACCAGCAAGAACGCTGTCGACAACGTCGATAATGTTGCTTCCTACGTTTACGTGATGAAGCTCGTCTCTCAGGGTCAGGTCACTCCTTCTACTACCGGCACGATCAACTACTATGTGACCTTCAAGAACTCCACCGGCAATGTTATTGCTGAGAATGTTCTGGTTGCTACTCAGGTCGTGAAGGAAGGCACCTACAACGCTGTTAACTGGAACTTCCTGTCCGGCGCTATGGTTGCCCCCGCGACCGCTCCTGGCACCTTCACGGTCGTCAACAGCTACATTCCTGCTGCTGATTATGCTAAGTACGGCTGCGCCGATACCTACAACCTCACTGTTGAGGGCGGCTCCACCTACCCGCTGTACTACACTGCGACTTTGATCGGCTAATCAAAACCAGTTTGAATCGCATCGCAGGATGCATTCATAAAAGTTTTACCCCCGAGGCTTCGGCCTCGGGGGTTTTTCTGCTTTGTTATTTCTTTATCGCAAATAGTGTTGCCGTTGCACCTGCGTTGGAACCGCCGCTGAGTTTGACGGAAGTAACCCCTGTCCAGTTAACTGACTCGGTTGTGTCGCTGTAGTTAGTCAAGCCGCCCACATTGCAAGCTGAGAACGTATAGCTGGCAACCTTGCCGCCGAATGGAAACAGCCACGCAACGCCTGCCGATGTGGAGCGGTCGTTGCTGCAAATCGTGCCGACGGATGCGTTGTTGACGGAAACGCTCATTGTGCCGCTGACGGAGCTGGCGCTGAATGTCAAAAACAGCGCGGCAACCCTGGTCATGTCGACCTGCGAGAGGTTGAATTCCATCGCGGCGTCGGCCGCCGTCGTCACGAGCGGGCCCGCGAGCTTGACGAGGCAGTTGGCCTCGCGCACCGCCGCGACCTCCTGCTGCACGGCATTCAGCTCGGCGCTGCTGGCCTTGCTCGCCGCCGCGTCGGCGTTGGCCTTGAGCGCCGCATCGATATTTGCAAACGCCCCGTTAAAGTCGTCCATCTTGATCTGATCCGCCTTGACCCATTGCGGAAGTTTGTAATTTGTTGTCGTCTCCATGCTCTTTCCCCCGAATTTTCAGAATGTTGGAAAAGGCAGCCCACACTCCCCTGCAAACGCGGGGACACTGCTTCATGATTTGCCTTTTCATGATACGCCGTATCATGAAGCAGCGTTGCACACAACGCGGCAAAAAGCTGTACCGCCTCCGGTATTAGAATTCACGATACAACAAATTGCACCGCCGCGTGCAGCGATCCCCGTTGTGCGTGGGAACTTTTTCGGCTATCATACGTCTATAGAAGTATCCGAAAGAAATGAGGAACGAACGATGAAGAAGCTCCTTTCCCTCCTGCTCCCCCTCGCGCTGGCCCTTTCCCTCGCTGCCTGCGGCGAAAAAAGCGCAGATGAGGCCGCGTGCCAAACCCCGCCAACACTGACGGTGACAAGTGCAAACGCTTGCAGCGTCACTCTCAAAAGCAGCAGCTACGACTGGACCTACACCCAGGGCCTACAGAGCATGACCGACATTGCCTGCGGCGCGCACCCGCTGGACGAAACCTCCCGTGACATCACGCCTGTACTGGAAATGCCCTTTACAGAGTCGGCCGCCTATTTCTACACCGTAACGCTCGATTTTGGCGATAATTCGCCCGATTCCGTCAGTCTCCGCTGCTGGCCGTCCGACGCCTGGGGCAGCTCCGTCATGCCGTCCGAGACCGTGACCGCCCAGCAGCAGGATAACGGCACATTCCGCGCAGAACTGCCGCAAAGCGGCGGCATTTTCGCCGTCGACGCGCTCTGGGACGGCAGCAGTGCGACCTACACCTTCTGCACGCAGGCGGAGGGGAGCGAAGAGCTCCACCCGGGCGCGGTGCTCAGCATCGGCGAGAGCGAAGACATCCGCAAGATCGACATCTCGTGGCTGAGCGGCGGCGTGAGCGTTCAGGCTGTGGGGCAGACCTCGCAGATCACTGTGCAGGAGGAGGCCACAACGGCGCTGACGGAGGAGGAAAAGCTGGTTTGCGCAGTCGATGGCGACACGCTGCGCATCCGGTTCATGAGCGATGCGCGCAGGGACAGCTTCGAGGGCGAAAAGTTCTTGACGGTCAGTCTGCCGTGGGAGCTGGTCAAGAACGCGCATTTTGAGGAGATCGACATCGAGACCACCAGCGCCTACGCCTACGTGAGCGCCGATGCGCAGAAGATCAAGCTTTCGACCGTCGGCGGCGACGCGCGCGTGATGGGCGCAACCTGCCCCACGGTCGAGATCGAGACGGTGAACGGCAGCGTGGGCGTGGTGGACGGCACATGGGCAAGGGTCGATATTTCGACGCTCTCCGGCGCGATCGAGCTTGCGGGCGAAGCGGAAAATGCCGAGATCGAAACCGCGAGCGGCAAGGTGGATATCGCCGGCGCGGTCGGCGCGCTGGACTTCGAAAGCGTCAGCGGCAACCTGATTTTGGCTACCGAGCGTGCGCTGCGCCTTGATGCCGAAACGGAGAGCGGCAGCATCTATCTGACCCTTCCCGCGCAGGACGGCTTTACTCTCGACTATGAAACGAAAAGCGGCGCGTTCCGCTCCGCGCTCACCGAGCGCGAAGGAGCGCTCATCACCTGTCTCGACGACCACGCGACGCACTACTCTGTGCCCGCGCTCGACGGCGGCGCGGTGAGCGAGCTTACGATCGAAACGATGAGCGGCGAGGTGACGATTGGAGCCTCTTCCTCTGGAAGCAACTAAAGCGCAAAAAAGAGAGCGGCGCTGCCGCTCTCTTTTTTCGTTATTTCTCGTCGATTGCAAGCCACGTCTGGTCGAAGCCGTAGGGGAGCAGCTCTTTGATGTGCAGGTGCTTTTCTTCGTTGTCCTTGTTGAGGCACACGACCTCCATATCGGGGCCGAACTCGTAGAGCACCTGACGGCACGCGCCGCAGGGGTAGCAGTAGTCGTCGCTGCGCCCAGCGATGACGATGCGCTTGAAGCGCCGGTGCCCCTCGCTCACGGCCTTAAACGCCGCGGTGCGCTCGGCGCAGTTCGTCAGGCCGTAGCTCGAATTTTCGATGTTGCAGCCGGTGAAGACCGCGCCGTCCTCACATTCGAGTGCCGCGCCCACGGGAAAGTGGGAATACGGCACATACGCCATGTCCAGCATGGCGACGGCCTTCGCCTTGAGTTCTTCTAACGTTGCCATAATAACGCCTCCTCACCAGTCTACGCCGAGATCAGGACGGACTTGCGTATCCATGATGTCCTCGGCGTTATAGAATTGCAGATAGCGGCTGCGCGAGTGGCGCAGCGTGGTGCCGTCCGGATGCAGACGGTCGCAGATGACGGCGGAAATGTCGGGCTTCACATAGCTGAACGAACTCGTGCCGACGCTCGCGAAGATGCGGAAGCCCTGGCTTTGCAGGTACTTGAAGCGCTCGCCGGTCTGGTGCCAGTCGTCACCGTCGGGACGGCCGCCGTGCGGATAGAACAAAATCTGCGTGGGACCGACGAGCGAGCCGACCTCGTCCGCCCAGCGCTCGGTGTCGTTGATGACGGTCTGGAGCGGCTTGGTGTCGAGGCGGATGTGGCCCCAGGTGTGGCTGCCGAACGTCCAGCCGGTCTCCTTCAAACGCGCTATGACGGGCTTGACGGCCTCGATCTCGCTCGCGCGGTAGGCATCGAACGCGGGGCGGTCGGGCGAATCTGCCGCGATGTCGCGGTCATCCTGCGTGCGATAGCCTAAAATACCCTGATAGCCCGTCAGCGAGAAGATGGCCTTCGCGCCGTTCAGCGAAAAGTCGGGGTGCTCGTAGACAAACTGGTCGAGAATGGGCGTCGCGTCGAGTTCCTTGGTCAAAAAGGTCTCATTTGTGTACGGATCGGTGCACTGCGCCCAGATCTCGCCGTCCTCGCCGACGACGAGCTTGCTCGTGAAGCCCTCGTCGAGCATATAGGGGTAGTAGTTCACGTCGTCAAAGCTGATGACGAGCGGCTTTTTGCCCTCGGGCAGCATCAAGGTGTTTCGCACCATATGCGTGCCGGTCTCGTCCGTCACCTCGCTCCAGACGTCCTCCATCGCGACTAAGATGTAGCCCTTGTCGTACACGGACTGCAAAATTTTGTTGTATTCGTCGACCGTCACCATCCAGTCGTCGAGGCCGTAGCGCTGGTCCTGACTGGCATTGCAGTCGTGGAAGGCCCACTGCGGGTAGGCGATGATCGGGTGGAAAAAGAGGTGCTCCACCACCTGATCCGGCCCCCAGGCCTGCGTGAGCTGGTCCTCCGACCAGTAGCTGCGCACGGCGTCGTAGGGGTCAGTTGTATCGTCAGTATTGTTGTCGGTGTCGCTGCCATTCTCGTCCGTGACGGTCTGATCGTCGCCGTCGGACGGCGTCGTCTTGTCGCCGCAGGCGGTCAGCAGCGACAGTACCATCAGCGCGCTGAGCAGCAGTGCAAAAAAGTGTTTCATGTCAAAATCTCCTCTCTCAAAACTGCGCGGTCATTATAGCAGACTTCACTTCTTTTGACTACGCTTTTCGAGCTTTTGTTCCCATTTGTAACTATTTACCACAAATAATTAAAGCGTCACAGCTTTTCGCATCCGCAGACGCGAAATGATTTCGAATCGTTTTTTGGCGCGACATGCGCGTGCCAAAAAACTCTTCTCGCTCCGCGCGTGTCGAAGCCGCCCTTTGGGCGGCAAGGCACGAAGCGGAGTGTACTTCTCAAAAAACAAGGGACACGGTTTCCGTGTCCCTTGTTTTTTGAAGAATTAAAAGTCTGCGTTGCCCACGGTGCGGGGATGCAGCTCCACGTCGCGGATGTTGCCGATGCCCGTTAAATACATCACCATGCGCTCGAAGCCGAGGCCGAAGCCCGCGTGACGGCAGGAGCCGTAGCGGCGCAGGTCGCAGTACCACCAGTAGTCCTCGGGATTCATGCCGAGCTCGCGGATGCGCTTTTCGAGCAGCTCGATGCGCTCCTCGCGCTGGCTGCCGCCGATGATCTCGCCGATGCCCGGAACGAGGCAGTCCGCCGCGGCGACGGTCTTGCCGTCGTCGTTGAGGCGCATATAGAACGCCTTGATCTCCTGCGGATAGTCCGTGACGAACACGGGGCGCTTGAAGATCTGCTCGGTGAGGTAACGCTCATGCTCAGTCTGCAGGTCGATGCCCCACTCGACGGGGTAGTCGAACTTCTGGCCGCTCTCCTTTAAGAGCTTGACGGCCTCGGTATACGTCACGCGGCCAAAGTCAGAGCTCTCGACGTGCTGGAGACGCTCAAGAAGGCCCTTGTCGACAAAGCTGTTGAAAAACGCGAGATCATCCGGGCAGCGCTCCATCACGCGGCGAATGATATGCTTGACCATCGCCTCCATGACCTCAAGGTCGCCGTCGAGGTCGCAGAACGCCATCTCCGGCTCGATCATCCAGAACTCGGCGGCGTGGCGCGCGGTGTTGGAATTCTCGGCGCGGAACGTGGGGCCGAAGGTGTAAACGTCGCCGAACGCCATGGCGAAGTTTTCGGCGTTGAGCTGGCCGGAGACGGTCAGGCTCGTCTTCTTGCCGAAAAAGTCCTTGCTGTAATCGACCTTGCCGTCGGGCGTTCTCGGCGGGTTCTCCAGATCCAGCGTCGTGACCTGGAACATCTCGCCCGCGCCCTCGCAGTCAGAGCCGGTGATGATGGGGGTGTTGACATAGACGAAGCCGCGGCTCTGGAAGAACTCGTGCACGGCGTAGGCCGCCGCGCTTCTCACGCGGAACGCCGCGGAGAAGAGGTTCGTGCGCGGGCGCAGATGCTGAATGGTGCGCAGATATTCGACGCTGTGGCGCTTTTTCTGCAGGGGATAGTCGGGGGAGGACACGCCCTCGACCTCGATCTCTGTTGCCTTGACTTCGAGCGGCTGCTTGGCCTCGGGCGTCAGCACGACGGTGCCGCGCACGATGAGCGCGGCGCCCACGTTCTGCGCGGCGATCTCCTTATAATTAGAAAGAGAATTCGCATCCATCACGACCTGCAAATTGCGGAAGCACGAGCCGTCGTTCAGCTCGATGAATCCGAAGGTCTTCATATCGCGGATGGTCTTCGCCCAGCCGCATACGGTGACGCTTGCGCCGCCGTACTGCTCTTTGTCGGCGAAGAGCGCGGCAATTCTCACTCGTTCCATAATAATTTTCCTTCCTTTTGTGGGTTTTCACGGGATAATAGAGGTATTATATGCCACTTCCCGTGCAAATTCAAGCCCCGCTTTGTATTGACTTTTGACAAGTTGTATGTTATGATGCAATCTTACCTCAAAAGGTAAACGTGAAACTTTCACCTATTACTTTACAGGAGGATTTTAACTATGAACAAGTATCTGGATATCGCCCCCGAGGTTGCCGAGGCCCTTGCCGCCGGTAAGCCCGTCGTGGCGCTCGAATCCACCATCATTTCCCACGGCATGCCCTATCCCCAGAACGTGGAGACCGCGCTCAAGGTCGAGCAGATCATCCGCGACGCGGGCGCCGTGCCCGCGACCATCGCCATCATCGGCGGCCGCTTGAAGGCGGGCCTTTCCAAGGAAGAGATCGACTACCTCGGCCGCACCGGCGCGGGCATCCCGAAGGCTTCCCGCCGCGACCTGCCCGTGCTCGTCGCGCAGGGCAAGGACGGCGCGTGCACCGTCACCACCACGATGATGATCGCCGACATGGCGGGCATCCGCGTGTTCGCCACCGGCGGCATCGGCGGCGTGCACCGCGGCGCGCAGGAGACGTTCGACATCTCCGCTGACCTCGAAGAGCTGGCCAACACCTCCGTCATGGTCGTTTGCGCGGGCGCGAAGTCCATCCTCGACCTTGGTCTGACGCTCGAATATCTCGAGACCCACGGCGTGACCGTCATCGGCTACGGCACGAGCGAGCTGCCTGCGTTCTACACGCGCAAGTCCGGCTTTGGCGTCGACTACGAGCTCGACACGCCGGAGCAGCTGGCCAAGGCGTTCCACGTCAAGCGCGAGCTGGGTCTGCGCGGCGGTCTTCTCGTCACGAACCCGATTCCCGAAGAGTACTCCATGGACAAGGAAGTCATCGACAAGGCCATTGCCGAGGCCGTGGAGGACGCGAAGAAGGACGGCATTCACGGCAAGGCCACGACGCCGTATCTGCTCGCCAAGATCAAGGACCTGACCGGCGGCGACAGCCTGGATTCCAACATCCAGCTCGTGTTCAACAACGCGCGCCTCGGCGCGGCGGCGGCCGTGGAGCTCAGCAAGCTCGAAAAGTGAGATATTTTGTCATCTATCTCGCCGCGATCAATATTCTGACGTTCTGCGTCTACGGCGCAGACAAGCGCCGCGCCAAAATTCAGGGCGCGCGGCGCGTGCCCGAAAAGACTCTATTTGCACTCGCGCTGCTGCTCGGCAGCGCGGGTGCTCTTTTCGCAATGAGGGTCTTTCACCACAAGACGCGGCACTGGTACTTCAAGTTCGGCATCCCGGCGATCTTACTCGCGCAGTTAGCTCTGGGGGTGTTCGTGTATGTGCGGTTTTTCGCGGCGTAAAAATTTTTTGGGAAATTTTCGGGTTTTGTGAAACAAAACAGACGTTTCTTGCGTCTAATTAAGGAAGCAAAGGGAAACTGGGCGAAGAGGGAAGATAAAGAATTTATGAATTTTCCATTTTCCTGTTCCCTTATTTCCCGCGGCATGGTAAAATGCCATATATGAGGAAGGCTCTGTGCGCGCGGAGCCGACAACAACAAACACGAAAGGATGAAGATCACATGAAGAAATTTCTCTCCTTGCTATTGGCTCTGACCCTGGTGTTGAGCCTCGTCGTCGTGCCTGCAAGGGCGACGGATGCCACCTTGAGTGGTGCCAACGCAGTCGCTAAGGGCAAGACCATTGAGTTGACTGCAACTGCGCCCACCGATACGGTTCGAGTTAACAATGTAGACAAGACGATTGATACAACGGCTACACCTCTCTATGCTTGGAGTAGCTCAAATTCAGCCGTTGCAAGTGTCACTGCGAAAGATCAGAGCCATCCGAATATTGGCGTAGTGACTGGCGTTGCCCCCAGTAGTTCTCCTGTCACTATCACCTGCCGGATTACGGTAAGCTATATTGACACTGAGGCAACTGAAGATGCTCCTGCTGTAACTAAGACAACAACAGTTGAAAAGACCACGACTGTCACTGTTAACGATGCTATTGCAGCCAGTGAAATTGCTTCTATTACTTTCAATGGCAGAACTTATACCGGTAATAGTGCTATCTACTATATTAACAGTGAGTCCAGCCTTCTTGCGGATAAGACAAAGTGGTCTGTTACTCCTACGGATCCTCAGTCGAATCTCACCGTTACTAAGGTTTCTGCTTCTGGTAGCAAGGTGACCATTAGCTTGACCAGAGGTACTGACCTCGTCGTTAATGGTAGTATTGAGATTGAGGCAAAGCAGATTGTTTCGAGCGGCGCTATCTCTGTGACCCCTGCCACTGCTGATAATTACCGCGAGGGTATGACTTTCTCACTTGCACTCCCCAGCAATTTTGTCAAGAGCAATCTTACCACTTTCGTGTGGACTGCAAAAAAGAGCAGCGACACTGAAGCGACTTCCATTAACAATCCTACTGCATGGAAACCCATTAGCAAAGGCACTTATACCATTTCCTGCGTTGTGAAAGAAAATGGTACAGTCGTTGGTGAGAATCCTATTACTAAAGAGGTTGTTATTAACGAAGAGACTTATTCGACTTATAAGGTCGACCCTGCATCTTCTGCTGCGGCGAGAGCAACTGTTAACTTTGGGTTTGCTTTCCATCACGGCGGATTTGCCAATGAAGAGCTGTTGAAGAACACCGCAATCACGTGGAAAGTCACTGGCGGTAACGCTACTATCCGCGCTAAGGGTGCTGCGACTTCTGCGACTACCTCCACGGCCAACGGTGCTCAGAGTGCATCTCTTTACACGGGTACCTCTGCTGCAAATCTCAAGGTAACCGCTGAATTCACCTATTTGGATAAGAAGTATACTGTTGAGTACACCACGATTAGAGTTACCGTTCTCGAAGCTACCCTTCCTTCCGTTCAGAGCGGTGGTTCGGCTACCTATTATAACAGTGACTTCATCTCTGCCGCTCAGACTGCGTTGAATAATCGCACCGGCATCAGCTCTTATTATGAAGCAGTTCAGTCCGTTGGCGCTGTGACCCAGATTTCCAGCAATACTTACGGCTACGCCACTACCAACACTATTGGCAGCACGAACGGTCGTCTTGATTTCCGTGCTGGCGCATCTTTTGGCGCTGCCCAGTACAGCGCAACCGTGAGAACCCGTGTTGGTAGCACAAACACCTACAACAATTACACCATCACTTTCAATATTCCGGTTTCTCCCGCTAAGGTCGCTTACGAAGATCAGTATCCCGAGCCGGTTGCCTACGGCAACACCTACCGTTATGCGGTCAGCGTTCCCAGCGGTTACACCTATTACTATGTTGTTGGTTCTGTCAACCAGACCGCTGAGCCTACATGGTCCACGAGCGGTACGCGTTACAGCAGCAACAATCTCTACTATCTGACCGACTCTAACTTTGTGGGCGGCAAGTGCACGCTGTGGCTTCTGACCGTTGATTCCAGAGGCGCTTCCTCCTGCGGCCAGCTCACCGTCTACCAGCAGAACTACAACATCAACTACAACGGTGTGGCCGGTGAGACCGTCCAGTTCGCGCAGAGCGACTTCAACGACTTCATGAACAAGGTCGCTGAGGCCCGCGGCGACGCCAGCAAGACCAAGTCCTATCCCTATGTCACCTTCGATTCTGTGACCTTCTCCCTGCCCACCACCGCGCAGGGCACGCTGTACTATGGCGGCACCGCCATGTCCACCAGCAATTCCTCCGGCGCGTTCAACACCCGCACCAAGGTCACCAACCTCGATAGCGTGACGTTCGCCCCCAACGCCAAGACCACCGCGAAGGCCATCACGCTGAACTTCACCCTGTACGCAACCCGCTATTCCAGCTCCTCCACGAGCCGCGGCACGACCGTGAGCTACTCCGGCAGCGTCGTCGTCAACCTCGTGCGCGAGGACATCAAGTACACCGTCTCTCAGGGCGACAGCGTCCGCTTCGACGAGAGCGACTTCCTCAGCTACCTGCGCTCCACCAAGGGCTACACCAGCAACTACACCATCGACTACGTGACCTTTGACCAGAGCGCCGTCTCCGCCGTCAACGAGGGCTCGCTCTACACCTACTACAACGGCTACAACTACGGCGGCTCCGTCAAGACGACTGACAAGTTCTACTACAACGCCACCGCCAGCCAGAATGCGCTCAGCGACGCCGCGTTCCTTGCCAGCCGCTACGCCAAGACCGGCGAGACCGTCTACATCCCGTTCACCATCTACGCCCGCTACGGCACGACCGGCACCGGCACCCGCCAGCTCACCGGCACCGTGGCCATCAAGATCGGCCAGACGATGAACTTCATCGACGTCAAGACCACCGACTACTTCTACAACTCCGTCAAGTGGGCCGTCGGCAAGAACATCACCAACGGCACGTCCAGCACCACCTTCTCCCCGTACAAGTCCTGCACCCGTGCCGAGATCGTGACCTTCCTGTGGCGCGCCGCCGGCAGCCCGGAGCCGACCATCACCCGCAACCCGTTCCGTGATGTCAACGCCGTCACGCACTCGAGCTACTACAAGGCCATCCTGTGGGCCAGCCAGAAGGGCATCACCTCCGGCACCAGCACCACGGCGTTCTCCCCCGATCAGGTCTGCACCCGTGCCCAGATCGTGACCTTCCTGTACCGCTACGCGGGCCAGCCCAGCGGCTACTACTCCAACCCGTTCAAGGATGTGGGCGCCACGAGCGAGGCGAGCTACTACAAGGCCATCCTCTGGGCCGTCGGTAAGGGTATCACCACCGGCACCAGCGCCACGACGTTCTCCCCGTATGCTTCCTGCAACCGCGCCGAGGCCGTGACGTTCCTGTATCGTTACACCAACGGACTTTAATGCTTAAAACGAAAGCCCCGCTCAGCGGGGCTTTCGTTTTAGCTTTTTGCGCTCCGCGGCAGCGCACGCGCCGTAGGCGCGCACGTTTGCGGAGCGAGAAGTGTAAATCCTGACGCACATGTCGTCAGGATTTACGATTTCATTTTATTTCGCCGCGGAGCGGCGAAACTCTGCGAGGCGTTTTGGGGGGCGTGCCCCCCCTTGCCCCCCTGTAAGGCGACTGACGGGGGCGGGCGGTTTGCGTTTACTCTTTTCCATTCTGTAAACTTTTGTTCAAACGCCTTTACGGGGGTCGAAAAAGCGTGTAGAATGGCAGCATCAAGATTTTAGGAGTGTTTTTTGTGAACAAATTCCGCGATGCCCTTTACCGCTTTATGTATGGCCGCAACGGCGTAGATGCGCTGAACTGGGCGCTCGTGATCCTTGAGCTGGCCGTAAGCATTCTGAGCTCGCTGATCCGTGTGCAGGGCGTTTCCCAGGCGCTGTACTTTGTGTCGATGGTGCTGATGTTCATCGTGCTCATCCGCATTTTTTCGCGCAATCTCGCGCGCCGTCAGGCCGAGAACACGAAGTTTCTGACCTGGTGGACGCCGAAGGCGAACGCCATTCGCGGCGCAAAGGCACGCCGCGCCGACAAGGCGCACAAATACGTCCGCTGCTCCTGCGGCACGTACTGCCGCGTGCCGAAAAACATCGGCAAGGTCGAGCTCACGTGCCCGAAGTGCGGCAAGAAA
>ERZ507065.1111-NODE-1111-length-12344-cov-4.669705_pt1 | contig 12344 bp, 10 predicted proteins | sample MGYA00513785_ERZ507065 | MGnify/ENA metagenome assembly ERZ507065
TCAGACGTGTGCTCTTCCGATCTTATTTCCGCTTTAGAGGAAAAGCTGGCGGCGCTGGGCCAGACGCAGGAGGACTATCTTCCCTCCGAGATCGAAAAATTCAAGGACGCCACGGGCTACGAGGAGTTTCTGGATTTTGACCCGGCGGAGGTCAAGGCGGCCTTGGAGGATCCGAACAGATCCCGTGTGGATGAAATGCTGGCCGCGGCGGAAAAGGCGGAACGGGAGTACGCGGCGGAGGCGGCCACCTATGCGCAGACCCCCGCCGCTATCGTGGAGCAGGCACGGGCGGTGCGGGACGAGCCGGTGGGCAGCTTCTCCATCTACCAGCTCAAGGGCGGCAATGAAACGCTGGATTATCGCTTTGAGCCGCTGGGCAGCATCCACCGCAACGGCCTTTCCGTAAAGCCGGAAAACTACGAGCTGGTCTATGAAGTGCCGCTGACGACGAAGGACAACCTTGAAAGCATTTATACCCGGTTCAACGTGAACCGCCCGGCAGACTTCACCGGGCACTCCCTGTCTGTATCGGATATCGTGGTGCTGCATCAGGGCGGGAAGGATACCGCCCATTACTGCGACCGCGCTGGTTTTTCCGAAGTGCCGGAGTTTTTGCAGCCGGCGCAGAAAAGCCGCGAGATCACCGAGCGCATCCAGACACCCAGGGGCAGCTTCTATCTCTGCGGCATGACAAGGGAGCAGATGGAGGCGGACGGATACGGTTTTCATCACGCCTCTGAGGATGGAAAATATCTCATTATGGCAAATGGGACCCAGGCGTATGCGGTCAGGGCTGATGCGCCGGAAAAGGACAATCTCCTCCGCACGGCGGAAATGACGCTGGAGGACGACTACGGCATGATCGACGGCGTTATCAACAACGGCAGGCGGGGCGAGGAACTGGAGAAGGCCAAGGAGCACGCGGAGCGGACGCAGCCGGAGAAAAAGCCCTCCATCCGGGAACGGCTGGCGGCGGCAAAGCAGGAGTGCGCGAAGCAGCAGCCCAGGCCTGCCCCGGAGAAGAAGCCCCCGGAGCTGGGGGAACGATGAGCCGGGGCGTGAAGTGGCGGCTGGAATGGGCCTTCTTCCTGGGGGAGAACGGCAGGCGGCAGTACAACCGGCTCTGTAAGGGCTGTATCCATCCCTGCAAGCAGAGCTTCAGGGCGGTGGTGTTGGACTGCCCGCACTTCCAGTCCCAGCGCGTGAAAAAAGGCGTGGATAAGGGCGGGAAACGGGCAAAATAGTCCGCCGTGGCGGCGTTTTCAGACCATGCCCTTATGATTTCCCATCCGCGCTTTTCTCCGCGCTCCTGCGGCGAGAAAACAGACGTTTTTGACACTTTCCGATATGCGCCCATAGCGAAAGCGGGGACGCGGCCTTCGGTATATCCGTTGGCTGCGTCCCCGCTTCTTTTTTTGCTTATTTCTCGTCCTCGTTGGGCTTGTCCGCTTCCGCCACGCCCTGGATCACATCCGTCACCACGGCGTTAAGCTGGGCGGCGTTCTGTGCTGTGACGGCGGGCCGCCCGGTGTCCGCTTCGATGGCGCGCCGCGCGTCTCCCGCCACCTTGCCGCCGCGCCGGGCGACGATCCGGCTTTCCTCAAAGCCCTCCGGCCGGTGGGCCTTGGAAAGCTCCGTGGTCGTGGTTTCGGCCAGCATGTTCAGCACGATCTCCAATGTGCTCATGTTGTCCCGGAGGTTTTCCTTTTTGAGACCTTTCAGGTTTTTGTATTGCCGGGCGGTCATGCCGGACCAGGCCTTTGTGATCTCGTCGGTGAGGATGGCGTACTCCCGGCCCTGCTCCACGCCCCGCTGTTGCCATTCGGCGGTGAGCTCGTTGCGGACGCGGATGGAGAGGATGCGCTGGTGGATCCAGTCGGCGTCATAGCCCTTCTTCTGGTAGGTCTCCAGCGCCCGGTCGATGGCCTGTTCCGGGTCGATGGTCTCCTCGATGCGCTCACGGCCAACCTGTGCCAGCCAACGCTTGAACGGTTCTGCCTTCGGCGAGGGGATGGACTGGATGATGCGCAGGATCTGTTCCGTATTGGCAACGTCCGTCAGACGCATCTTTCCGTCTGTTGCCCGCATTTTCAACTGCTTACAATTTGTAAGCAGTTCACTTGCGCCCTCCTCTTTCAGACGTTTTTTCAAAACCGCCCAATAGGTGCTGGCGTTTCTTGCCGTTGGCTGATCGGTCAGAACGGCGATCACATCCACCACGGAGAAATACCATTCTTCCTTTTCCTCGTCCCAGGCGGTACGGATCTTTCTATCTTCAAAAAGCTGGATGGAGTTATTTTCGTCCATGGACTTTTCCCTCCTTCGATGGGCTATCCCCATTCTACCATAAAATGATGATTTTTTCTATCAGGGAACGCGATTTTGCGGCAGCAGCAGTCGTAGGCGCTGTGGGACTGTGGGCAAACGGCCAAGCCGGGCGGCGCTGTGGGAAAGCGGTTTGCCGTCCTGTGGGAAAGGCCTGTCCTTTTCCAATAGGCGGTGAATGGCTTTTCCATCGGCAAAGCGGCCGTTTTCCATAGTTCCATAGCGCGGGCCTAATCCTCGGTGATGATACACGCACCGCCTGCCGTCAGCAGGCAGTACAGCAGCGCGGCCGACACCACCGGCAGGATGGTCTTGCGGAAAAAGTCTTTTAAGGCCTCGCCTCTTGTCATGGGGTTCGCCTCCTTCAAAATCGTTTGTATCTTCATTATATCTGACGTTTCGGCAAAAGCCCAGGGGAAAACGCAGATCGCGGCAAAAAGTTTGTCCCAGGGGTCATTCCCTCTCCATATTCTTCTGCCGTGCCGGCGCCTGCCGGGGCGGGGACAGGAACTCCTCCACATTCCGGCGCACGGCGGCGTAGTCCTGCTCCTCCCGCCGTGCCTTCTGACGCTCGGCGGTCAGCGCCGCCCTTCGGGCGGTGAGCGCGTCCATTTCCGCCTGCATCCGCTCTGTGGACGGCAGGGGCACGGCGCCCAGGCGCCTGCACTCTCTGGCGGCGGCCTCAAAGAGAATGATCTCCCTCTCATAGCCACGCAGGAACTTCTCCTTGTCCTTCGACGCCTGATAGCGGTCATAGATGGGCTTGAGCTGACGGTAGGCGCCGACGTGCTTCATTTTCAGCGTCAGCTCCTCGATCCGCGCCCCGGTCTCCCGCAGCTCCGCTTTCAGCCGGGCGGCGGAGGCGGATGCCGCCTCGCAGCGCTCTGTCAGCTCCTCCATGCTGCCGATGCCATGCTCCGTCAGGAAGTTGCTGGTCTCGGCGATGCGTTTCAGGTTCTCGATGGCCGCCCAATAGCGGTAGCCCGCGCTCTGCTGGGCCTTGATGTTTTTCTGAATATCTATGAGCAGGCTGATCTTTCCGCTCTGGTGCTTCGGCTGGCGGGAGGGTCTGGCGCGTCCGGCCATCCGTGCGGTCAGGGCGTCCTCGGCGTAGTCCGCGCCCAGGGTCTTTAGCCTTGTGAACCGCTCCTGTCCCGGCGCTCTGGCGGAAATGTACTTGCCCCGCTTGAGCTCGTAGCCCTCCCGCTGCAACCGCACCAGCAGCTCCTCCAAATCATGGCAGCCGGGCAGCAGCCGGTCGATGGCGGCGCGCAGCTTCGCCTTATAGCTGACGCCGGCTCGCTCCGCCTGATGCTCGATGTAGCTTTTGCCTCTGTCCTGGCCGGGAACGATGACGGACAGGCCGTGCTCCTTGCAGATCCGGTCTGAGGTGCGGCGGATGAAGTGATAGCTGCGCTTGTTGGAATGGTAGTGCTTGTGATCCGCAAAGCTGACGGCGTTGAAGATCAGGTGGTTATGGACGTGATCCCGGTCTATGTGGGTGGTCAGGACGAACTCATACCTGCCGCCCAGGATCTCCCGCGCCAACTCCATGCCGATCTCATGGGCCTGCTCCGGCGTGACCTCCCCAGGCTGAAAGGCTTGGATCAGGTGGCGGCCCAGGTTCGTTCCCTTGTCGATGGCGTGGCGGCGAGTCCAGGCAAATTCAATGTCCGCAGTTTCGGCGGCACAACCATAGGAGGAAGCAAGCAGTTTTCCGCCTGTCTTTTCCGGGTTGCAGATATAGTCGATAGCCGCTTTCAGCGTTGACTTGATAGGATGTGTCTTTGTAACTGCCATATCTGATCCAGCCTTTCCCGGATTTCCTCCATATCCGCTTGATAGGCGGTGCCTCCGGCATTGAGCCTCTTTGCAATCTGGTTGATATTCCGACCAATGGCGGAAAGCTCTTTGGTAAATGCCTTGATATCTGCGGTGTCCGTATAGATGATATATCCGTCAATCGCCATCTTGCGGAGGTAAGCGCCATATCTGCGTGTGGGTAACTGGCTCATTTTTTCGTCTATGAGCCGTTTTTCGTCCTCCGTGACATAGAATTTTATTTGAACATTTCGCTTTCGGTTTGCCATGCGCCGCCTCCGTTCCTCATAAGGGTTTGGGACTATCCCAACAAGCAATTTTGAATTTTCGGGCAAGGGACCTGAAAATCTCAAAATTCGCAAGCGGGTACTCGCTTGCTGTGCTTGCTACCGTAACCCTACCCTCGTATTCTCTCCCTACTAATACTACAATTTGAAACGGAGATTTTGGCTGACTTACTGAAAAAATCTAAAGAAAGACGGTATTGTTGCCTTTAACAGGTGATAATACCGCCTCTACATTTATATGTTCTCCAAATTCTTTGACCGCCGGTATTCCAGCGGAGAAAGACCAAACTGCTTTTTGAACACGGCTGCAAATTTTCCTTGATTAGAGTAGCCGACCTGTTCGGATATTTCGGCAATCGGACGCTTTGTGTCCGAAAGAAGCCTTGCGGCTTCGTTCATACGGATTTCCCGAAGCCAGGTGGATATATTCTGTCCATATACGCCTCTAAAATAATTTTTCAGGCTGGTTTCACTGACCGAAAATCGTTCTGCAATCTGTCTTACAGGGATGTGCTGGCGAAGGTCATCGGAAAGGATTTGCGCTGCCCTTTTTGCAATTTCAACCTGCGTTTCCGTGTAGAAGCCGCAGGTTTTCGGAGGCCGGATTTCCATGTTGAGAAGCCGGTGGAGAAGTTCAAGCGTATAGATTTGCAAATGGAAGATAGAAGGCCTTTCAGAAAGCCGCCAGAGGTTTTGAAATATATTTTCCAGTTCACTATCCGCTTCGTTGATATATGTCTTATGATTGCCACAATAATTTTCTTCCAGCGTAGGGAGGTCAAGTGAAAAAGATTTCAAAAGTTCACCGCAGGACTGTAAAAGAAGTGGCAGGTCAAAGTATATTTTTATGCCCTGATATTGCCGTGTGGGAAAGATATATTCTTTCTGTGCGGTCTGTTCACTGACACAAAAATCATTTTCCTTCAGGTAAATGTAGGAGCCGTCATCCAGAAGCAATTCACTTCTGCCCGAAACGCAATAGTTAATCAGCAAAGGCTTTAGATCTGAATTTTCATCCGACTCCGGCCATACGGGAGCGTTTACAAAAATAAAAGCCAAAGTCAGCCCCGGAAAGAGCGTATGGAATGTCATGCGTCCCTTGCCATCTGCCCGATCCAAAAGCAATGTGCTGCTATTTGGACTGTTTTTCAAGGTCACACCAGAAACAGCATCGCTGTTTTCTAAAATGTTGTATATCATGTTACGCAACTGCTTCGCCCCTTTCATCACGCAAAATCGCTGATAGTATTATACCTGCGAGAAAACTCCTGGTCAATGGATATTCTGGTAGAGCGAAAAAGCTCCTTGCTATACGGGCTTAAAATACCGATATGTGCATAGAAGCACAGCTGAATTTATGCTATCATTAGGGTCGGTTAGCAAGAACTAATCAAGACGAAAGTAATCATGTTAGGAGGTTTCGCAATGAACAACAAATTGCAAGGAAAGGATCTCATCAATATCGGTATTTTCACGGCGATTTATTTTATCGTCATTTTCGCTGCGGCGTCCATCGGTTTTATCCCGATTTTCATTCCGCTTATCAGCGTGATCGTGCCGCTTGTGGGCGGTATTCCGATGATGTTGTTCTTCTCCAAAATCAAAAAATTCGGTATGCTTACCATCTGCGGGGTGCTGCTCGGTATCATTATGTTGCTGACCGGCATGGGCTGGTGGTGCATCCCTACCGGGCTGATTTTCGGGCTGATTTCCGATTTTATGATGAAAGCCTGTGACTACAAGAACGCCAAGCGTGAAGTGCTGATCCACGGCGTTTTTTCCATGTGGGTCATCGGGGCATTTATTCCCATCGTTGTAACGCGTGATGCTTACTACCAGAACCTGCTCCCCGGCTACGGTCAGGAATATGCCGACACGCTCATGACTTATATGCCAGACTGGATTTTGCCGGCACTGCTTATTGCTGCTTTCGTCAGTGGTCTTGTCGGCGGCCTGATCGGACGGAAGATTTTCAAAAAGCACTTTGAGCGGGCGGGAATTGTGTAATGAGCCGCGAACTTCTTGCAAGTCAAAAAAACAATAGCGGAATTTTATTAGACCCCCGGACAAAACTGGCGGTACTGATTACCATAGCTGTCTTTATTTTAGGCGGTTCGTATGAAGGTATCATGCAGTATTACATCATCGTGTTGGCGGCGATCCCGCTGTTACTTTTGTCAGCAGCCAGAAAATGGAAAGGTGCTTTTCTCTATATCCTGATTTTCGGAGGCAGCCTGTGTCTGGAAATGTTCGGCCTGTCCCGACTGACCGGCGTGGCAAACTACATCGCGGTGGCCGTCGTTGGTATTCTTCTGCGGTTCACCCCCAGCGTGGTCATGGGATATTTCGTGGTAACGACAACCACGGTCAGCGAATTTGTTGCGGCGATGGAACGGCTCCACCTGCCGCAGCAGATCACCATTCCTATGTCTGTGATGTTTCGCTTCTTTCCCACGGTTGCGGAAGAATGGAGCGCTATTGGGGACGCCATGCGGATGCGTGGCGTCCGCTTTGGTGGTGGAAAAGTCGGTGCGATTTTAGAGTATCGGATTGTCCCCATGATGATCTGCTCCGTCAAAATCGGAGAGGAACTGTCCCAGGCAGCCCTTACGCGGGGATTGGGAGGCCCGGTAAAACGGACGAATATCTGTAAGCTGGGTTTTCATGTGCAGGATGTTATTTTCCTGCTGATCTGTCTGGGAGCATTTGCAGCGCAAATCTATGTGCTTGCCGCAAGGGGGTGAAGAAAATGATTGAATGTCAAGATGTGTCCTTTTCTTATCCTGCCAGCACCCTTCCCGACAGTGAGAGGCAGGCCGGTGGCGCTTTAAAACATATTTCCTGCACTATTGAGGACGGTTCTTTTGTTCTGCTCTGCGGGACTTCAGGCTGTGGGAAAACAACCATGACCCGGTTGTTTAACGGCTTGATTCCCCATTATCATGAGGGGACTTATACCGGCTCCGTCTATCTGGATGGAAAGGATACCCGTGACCTGTCACTGTTTGATATTTCTCTGAAAGTCGGTTCTGTATTTCAAAATCCGCGTTCTCAGTTTTTCAATGTGGACACGACCAGCGAACTGGCTTTCGGCCCAGAGAATCACGGCATAGCGGAAGATCTTGTGCGTGACCGTGTAAAACGTGTAGCTGCACAGCTAAAGTTGGAGCCGCTGCTTGATAGAAGTATTTTTTCTTTGTCCGGCGGCGAAAAGCAAAAAATCGCCTGCGGATCGGCAGCGGCGATTGACCCGGATATTTATGTGCTTGATGAGCCATCATCCAACCTTGACGCATACGCTATCGCTGATTTCCGGCAGCTTCTCTTTACTTTGAAATCGCAGGGAAAGACCATCATCATCTCTGAACACCGGCTGTATTATCTGTCCGGTCTCTTTGACCGTGTCCTGTATCTGAAAGATGGAGAAATTGACGGTGATTATACAGCAGAGGAATTTTGCGACCTGTCGGCAAAACAGCGCGACGATATGGGATTGCGCCCTCTTGATCTTGCGGGGCTTTCAGAAGTTGAAGGCACGCCGCAGAGAATGAATGAGGCGGTTTGGACGATAAAGAATGTGTCCTTCGCCTATAAGCATGAGCCGGAAACCTTGCATATAACGGAAACCTCTTTCCCATCCGGCAGCGCCACGGCCATCATCGGACATAATGGTGCGGGAAAATCCACCTTTGCCCGGTGCCTCTGTGGGTTGGAAAAGCACTTCAAAGGAACGGTGCAGGATCAGAGCAAGAACTATTCCAGAAAAGAACGATTGAAACTCTGTTATATGGTCATGCAGGATGTAAACCACCAGCTCTTTACCGAAAGTGTTCTGGATGAAATTCTGCTCAGTATGAGAACTGAGGATAAGCAGAGGGCAAGAGAAATCTTGCAGGAGATGGACCTGCTGCCTTATGAGGACTGCCACCCTATGGGACTGTCCGGCGGCCAAAAGCAGCGCGTGGCGGTTGCCTCTGCGATTGCTTCGGAGCGCCCTCTGATTTTATTCGATGAACCGACCAGCGGTCTTGACCTGTTTCACATGAGGCAGGTTGCCAATGTTGTTAATCAGGTGGCGAATACTGGAAGAACTGCGCTTGTGGTAACGCATGACCCGGAATTTATTCTACGCTGCTGCAATTATGTCCTTCACTTAGAAAACGGGCAAATTCAGGAAAGTTATTCCATAGAGGACAGCGATGGCCGAAAACGCCTGCTAAAGTTTTTTCTGAGTGATATGAAGAAGGAGGTGTCCACAGAATGAAGGAGGAAAAGAAAGACTCACCCATAGGAACTTTATGGGGATGGGGCAAACCCTATCACGGGAAATTCATCGGCAGTATTATCCTTGCAGTATTAGGCGTGGCCTGCCAGATGGTGCCCTATTTCTGCGTGGCGCATATTGTCACAATGATGTTGTCTGGGGAACAGAATTTTTCCCGCTATGTGACCGCTGGTATTATTGCACTGTGCGGCTACTTTGGGAAGGTGCTATTTTCCTGTCTTTCTACAACGATTTCCCACACAGCGACCTATTACACGCTGCGTGATCTGCGGGAGAATATCACCGCAAAGCTGGCTCGCGTCCCGATGGGGACGATTTTAGATACTCCGTCCGGCCAGTATAAAACGACGATTGTTGACCGGGTTGAAGGCATGGAATCGACCTTCGCACACCTGCTCCCGGAAATGACCGCAAATGTGCTGGTGCCTTTGGTGATTGTCGTATATCTGTTCGTTATGGACTGGCGCATGGCGCTCCTGTCCCTTGTTACGCTGGTGGTGGGCCTTGCTGTCATGTCCGCCGGTATGAAGAATTATCCCGTCAAATGGGAGGGCGCGGTTAAAGCGGGAAAGCAGATGGCAAACGCCATTGTAGAATACATCGGCGGGATTGAGGTGGTAAAGGCGTTCAGCCAATCCGCCGGTTCTTACAAAAAATATTCTGACGCGGTGAATTATAACGCCAACTACTATGTGGACTGGATGCGGGAAAACCAGAAAACCATGAGCGCCTACAACGCCATCCTGCCCTCAGTGCTGATTTGCGTGCTGCCCTGCGGTTTTGCATTCTGGCTCTCCGGCAGTCTGGAGCTTTCCACCTTCCTGTCCATTGTGATTTTCTCGCTGGGGCTGATTGGGCCGATTATTGCGGCCTTTACCTTTACGGACGATTTGGCTGTACTGGGGACAAATGTGGAAGAAATCAGCCAGCTTCTGAACGCCGAAGAACTGAACCATAAAGAAACGCCGATCAAGCTGGAAAATACCGGCATTTCTCTTAGGTCTGTGTCGTTTTCCTATGACGGGACAACAGAGGTTTTGCATGATGTGAATCTCGCCATCCACCCCGGAACCATGACCGCTCTTGTAGGGCCGTCCGGCTCCGGCAAGTCTACGGTGGCGAAGCTGATTGCCGGGTATTGGGATGTTACATCCGGCAGCATTACCCTCGGCGGCCATGAGCTGAAGGATATGCCGCTGTCTGAAATTGCAGACCAGATTTCCTATGTATCTCAGGACAACTACCTGTTTAACCGCAGTATCCGGGAGAATATCCGCATGGGAAGACCCAGTGCCACGGACGCAGAGGTGGAGCAGGCAGCCAAACAAAGCGGCTGCGACGCCTTTATCCGCAAGCTGGATAATGGCTATGATACGGTTGTCGGCAGCGCCGGTTCCCATCTTTCCGGCGGTGAACGCCAGCGGATTGCCATCGCCCGCGCCATGCTGAAAAATGCGCCGGTTGTCATTTTGGACGAGGCAACTGCCTATATCGACCCAGAGAATGAGGCGCTGGTGCAGAAAGCCATTTCCACTTTAACTGTCGGCAAGACCCTGATTGTGATCGCACACCGGCTGTCTACCATTGTTGGCGCAGATAACATCGTTGTGGTGAAGGATGGAAACATCCACGCACAGGGTACGCATGAGAAGCTGCTGGAAACCTGCCCCCTCTACCGGGATATGTGGCAGGCGCACATCGGCGCGAAAGACCAGATGTAAGGGGGTGTTGTCAGATGTATGGAACATTGAAAAAAATCTTTGCTTTTGCAGGCAGCAAAAAGGGGCTTCTAAAAAAATCCCTGTTATTCTCATTCCTGTCCGGGCTGTTTTCAGCCATGCAGTTTGCCGCCCTCTTTGTAGTGATCGGCGCGCTGGTATCTGACAACCGGGACGGAAAGTTTATCTGGCTTTCGCTGGGGATTATGGCCGTTTCCCTCATTGGGCGTATTATTACGACCTATTTCTCCACGATGGAACAAACGGAAACCGGCTATTGCATGGTGGCGGAAAAGCGTATCCACATCGGAGATCGGCTGCGCTACATCCCGATGGGCTACTTCAACAAGAATAGTATCGGGAACATTACCGCCATTGTCACAACAACTTTGGGCGATGTAGAGAACTCAGCAGCCCGTGTCCTGGTGTCAGTGCTGGGCGGTTTTTTCAACTCGGTTGCCCTCGTCATCGTCCTGTTGGTATTTGACTGGCGGATCGGTCTTGTGGCCGTTGCTGGTGTCCTGATTTACCTTGCGGCGGCGGAACTGGCGCTTCGCAAATCTGCCGCGCTCAGCGGGGTACGCCAGCACACACAGGAGTCCCTTGTGGAGTCTGTGTTGGAGTACATTCAGGGGATGGGGATTGTCAAAGCATTTGGACTGGAACGGGACAGCACGCAGTCTATCTGCAGTGCAATTAAGGCGAGCTGCCGAGATAACCTGAAATTGACAAAGGCCAGCGTTCCCTATGACGCTATCAAACAGGCTGTTGTCCGAGTGTTCAGCGTCCTGTTGCTTTTGGCCTCGGTCTGGTTCTGGCTGGACGGCTCCCTGCCGCTGGCCTACGGTCTGATTTTGGTGATTGCTTCTTTCATGGTGTTCAACGATTTGGAAAACGCCGGGAATATGGCCTCTTTGCTGCAAATGCTGGCGGCCTCGATGGATACGGCAAACTCCATTGATGACACGCCGGTGATGGACGAGAAAGGCGCTGACATTACGCCGAAGTCCAGCGAGATCGTGTTTGACAAGGTGGGTTTTTCCTACGCAGACCGCAAGATATTAGATCAGGTCAGCTTTACCATTCCCGAAAAAACGACTACGGCCATTGTCGGCCCTTCCGGGGCAGGAAAGACAACGATGTGCAACCTGATTGCCCGTTTTTGGGATGTGAATGCCGGGAAGATTACCATAGGCGGTACGGATGTACGAGATTTTAAGCTGGACAGCCTGATGAAGAATATCTCGATGGTGTTCCAGAGCGTATACCTCTTTGCAGATACGATTGAGAATAATATCAAGTTTGGCTGCCCGGACGCCACCCATGAGCAGGTGGTTGAGGCGGCGAAGAAGGCTTGCTGCCATGACTTTATTTCTGCCCTGCCGGATGGCTATGACACTGTGATTGGCGAGGGCGGCGGCACTCTGTCTGGCGGCGAGAAACAGCGGATTTCCATCGCCCGCGCCATGCTGAAGGACGCACCCATCATCATTTTGGACGAGGCGACAAGCAGTGTTGACCCGGAAAATGAGGATGAATTGCAGCGGGCTATTGAGGCGCTGACCCATGACAAGACTATCATCATGATTGCCCACCGGCTGAAAACCGTCCGCAACGCCGACCAGATCCTTGTGCTGGACAACGCTCATATCGTCCAGCGCGGCACTCATGCGGAGCTGATCCAGCAAAAGGGCCTGTATGCCGATTTTGTATCGGCCAGACAGGAGGCCATCGGCTGGAAGCTGGCTCAGTAAAGGAGGTTCAGATGAAACTTCATGCGTCCGGGGAGAACTACCTGGAAACCATCCTTGTTCTCCAAAAGAAACGCAGTATGGTGCGCTCCGTAGATGTGGCCCGGCACATGGAGGTGTCAAAGCCCAGCGTGTGCCATGCGGTGGCGACCCTGCG
>ERZ507065.1113-NODE-1113-length-12304-cov-11.399869_pt1 | contig 12304 bp, 7 predicted proteins | sample MGYA00513785_ERZ507065 | MGnify/ENA metagenome assembly ERZ507065
ACTATTTCCCGATAGGCGTAAACTTCATGGAAGAGAACGCAATGGAAGTGATAGAGGCAAAATACGGAATAAAGGGTTCGGCAATCGTATTGAAGCTGCTTTGCAAAATATACAAGGAGGGATACTACATCCGTTGGGATGAGGAGCAGTGCCTGATCTTTGCCAACAAGGCAGGAAGGGAAGTGCAGGCCGAGGAGGTGCAGGGAATTATCGAAATTCTCTTTATCAAAGGGATACTGAACAGAAACAGTTATCGGGAAAACGGAATACTGACTTCAGAAAACATACAAAAGGTATGGCTGGAGGCAACGAAGCGAAGGAAGAGAGAACTGTCGGAACTCCCCTACCTGATAGTAAAACCGGAAAAGGAAAACGGAAAACCCGATACTCCTTCTATAACACAGGAAATTCAGCAACCGGAGCTGTTCAAAGGGGAAAAAACACCTGTTAACCCGAAAAATGTAGTACATCATGTAGCCGTTGACGCAAAAAATGCATGCAATTCCGGACAAAGTAAAGTAAAGGAAAGTAAAGCAAAGGAAAATAAAGAATTACCCCCCTCAGCTCCCCCCGAGGGGAAGGAGGAAGAAAGGAAGGAGGATTCCGCTTCTCTTCCGATACCGGGATACGCCTTCAATACGATGACACACAATTATCCGGGACTGATGGACACGCTGAAGAGATTGAGCATTACCGACACCGGGGAAGTAAACTCCATACTCAGGCTGTCGGACTATGGAAGGAAGGGAACGACGGTGTGGCGGCTGATTGCAAACACTTGCTGGAGTGACATAGGGGCAAAAGGAAGGTATCTGATAGCGGCGCTAAACAAGGCGAAAAGAAGATAGCAGGAAGTGTTAGTCTCCGATTTGTAGTTGACAAAAAAGCAAGTATCCAGACTTTTGATCTGAAAGGGATTCAGTGAAACAAAGAAGCAAAGAGCGTACTTAAAAAACTAAAACACAGCGCTTTTAATGTACAAGATTCCTGTCGGTAAAAGCTTTGCTTTAACACAGAGTTAAAGTTTGTTCTTTGGATGCAAATAACAAGTGTTTTAAATGCAAAAGACTTGTTATTTGCATCTAAGAATAAAATGGCCGGAAGAGGGCGTTAACAATGTTAATGAAGAGCACTGATACACCCAACCGGAAAATGAGGAAATTAAGATTAAAAGTCAGTGCTCCGACCTTTTTAAAGCAATGTACAAGGATCTTTCTGCTTAACAAAGCATTGTGACAGCAGCACGGCAAACGGAGTATCGTATACTCTTGCTTTCTGAGGACACCCCTTTACACAGGCACAGCATTTAATGCAGCGTTCGGCATCCGTATTCAACTCGTCACCTTTTATAATAGCACTCACGGGACACATCTTCGCACATGCACCACAATGAGTACACAAGGATTCGTCTTCTACCCAAGGAGTACGCGGAAGTGGGACACCGCTCTTACGCAAAGCAATCACCTTTCGCAAAAAACGGAACAGCGGAAAGAAAGGCTGGCGCGGACGCCGGATTTTACGGACATCCACTGCATACAGCTTCTCCGGCTCGGCAGCAGATGCTATTTTATCCGAGATCTGCTTTCCAAAATCAGCTGCCAAAGTAAGATCACGTTCATCAGGACGTCCGGCAGCTACGGGATATTTCTCTGTACTATATGAATGTTCTCCGATGAAGGTTGCACCGGCAATCACCTTAAATCCCTGTTGAATAGCCCAATAATCAAGTTCCATCAACGATTTTTCATAAGCGCGATTACCATATACCACCACGATAACTGCCGGAGTATTATTCCCGCGTACACTTGCCAGACGATCCATGGCCAGAGGAGCCACACGCCCTCCATATACAGGTACGACAATAATGGCTAACGCAGATTCGGTAATTACTAAATCCTGAGCTGCCTGTTGTGTTAAATTCGTGTTTATCACATTTGTTATTCCAGTTCCACGAACAATTGCCTCTCCAACTTGTTTTGAGGTGTGGGTAGGCGAGAAATAAATCAGATGGACTTCGTTTGCTGTCATAATAGTTATGTTTTGTGCAACAAAGGTACACTTTTATGAAGAAAAAAAGAGTAAACGATCATAAAAACCAAATTTATTTATTATCTTTGCGGCGTTGAAACATTCCGATAATCCTCCAACGGGAGACGAAACTCGGATTTCCGATTCAACAAAACATCCCAAATTCATCATATAAAAACTGTTGCGTTTGTTAAGCTTCCGGCCATTGCGTCGTAGCTTCGGCCGTACGTATTTCAACAAATAAAATTAAAATATTAAATAACTCACATATACTGTATGTATAACATTATCCAATTGAACGACAAAAATTTGTCGGAACTACAAACTATTGCCCAGGAACTGGGTATCAAAAAAACAGACTCACTTAAGAAAGAAGAACTTGTCTACAAAATCCTTGATGAACAAGCTATAGCCGGAGCTACTAAAAAAGTAGCAGCTGACAAACTTAAAGAGGAACGTAAAGAAGACAAGAAAAAACGCTCTCGAGTGACAGTAAAGAAGGAAAACGCCGACAAGGTTTTCTCTTCTACCAAAAATGGCGAACTGACCAAGACAGATGCCAACGCACCTGCAACCAAAGCACAAGCTAAGACAACAGAACCGACTAAGGAAGCAACTAAAGAGATGAGTACTGAAACGAGCGCCACTCCGGCAGAATCGATAAAGGTGACCCCTTATGCCACTCCGAAAAAGAAACCGGGACGTCCCCGCAAAAACGCAGTGGAAGCAGAAACCAAACCTGCAGAGGTTACAGCAGACAAACCTGTAACAGCCCCAGCGGTACAGGAAGAAAAGCCGGCTGCTCAACCGGAAACGGAAAAACGCCCTATCAGCAAACCGATCCTCAAACCGAAACCAACCGTTGTAGACGAAGAAAGCTCAATCCTCTCGGATATGGATGCAGATGATGATTTTATCCCCATCGAAGATCTGCCTTCAGAAAAAGTAGAACTGCCTACCGAATTATTCGGCAAATTCGAATCAACAAAAACAGAACCGGTAACCACCACTCCCGAACCGGCTGCACAACCTCAACGTCCCCGTGTCATTCGCCCACGCGACAACAACAATTACAGCAATAACAATAATAACAACAATAATAACAATCAGCGCAACAACAACCAGCGTCCTCCTGTACAACAACGTCCCATGCCGCAACAAAATGCAACTGAGCCCGCTCCTGTTCAGGAACGCCGTGTGATTGAACGCGAAAAACCATACGAATTCGATGATATCCTCACCGGAACCGGTGTATTGGAAATCATGCAGGATGGCTACGGATTCCTCCGTTCATCAGATTACAACTACCTCTCTTCACCGGACGATATCTATGTATCTCAATCACAAATCAAACTATTCGGACTGAAAACCGGTGATGTAGTAGAAGGTGTAATCCGTCCGCCCAAAGAGGGTGAGAAATACTTCCCATTGGTGAAGGTTTCTAAAATCAACGGACGTGACGCTGCTTTCGTGCGTGACCGTGTGCCGTTCGACCACCTTACTCCGCTTTTCCCGGACGAAAAGTTCAAGCTTTGCAAAGGTGGCTATTCCGACTCCATGTCGGCACGTGTGGTAGACCTCTTCTCGCCCATTGGTAAAGGACAGCGTGCACTGATCGTAGCCCAGCCTAAGACGGGTAAGACCATCCTGATGAAAGAAATTGCCAATGCCATTGCTGCCAATCATCCGGAAGTATATATGATTATGCTGCTGATTGACGAGCGCCCGGAAGAAGTTACCGACATGGCCCGCAGCGTCAATGCCGAAGTGATTGCTTCTACATTCGACGAACCCGCCGAACGCCACGTAAAAATAGCCGGCATCGTTCTTGAGAAAGCCAAAAGACTGGTAGAGTGCGGACACGACGTAGTTATCTTCCTCGACTCGATTACACGTCTGGCACGTGCATACAACACTGTATCTCCGGCATCGGGTAAGGTACTTTCGGGTGGTGTGGATGCAAACGCACTTCACAAACCGAAACGTTTCTTCGGAGCAGCCCGTAACATCGAAAACGGAGGTTCCCTCACAATCATCGCTACCGCCCTGATCGACACCGGTTCTAAGATGGACGAAGTGATCTTCGAAGAGTTCAAGGGTACAGGTAACATGGAGTTGCAGCTCGACCGCAACCTGAGCAACAAGCGTATCTTCCCGGCTGTCAACATTGTGGCATCGAGCACACGCCGCGACGATCTGCTGCTCGACAAACAGACACTGGACCGCATGTGGATCCTGCGCAAGTACCTGTCGGATATGAACCCGATCGAAGCAATGGACTTTGTAAAAGACCGACTGGAAAAAACCAAAGACAACGACGAGTTCCTGATGAGCATGAACAGTTAAAAAAGTCCTTTTGTGAACAAAACATAAAAAAAAGAGTGAGATTCTGTTTGATTCTCACTCTTTTTATTTAGCTTTGCACTACATGCATCATAAACAAGCATAAAACAAACACCGGAAGTACAACAATTACTGTGGGAAAGTTTATTAATATAACGTTTATAGCAGTAGTAACCCTATACTCTGTCACTACACATGCTGCCAATAAAGCAACAATGCACGTGTCAGCACTCCAAAACCTGATTGACAACAGCCTCAATTATAGTAAAGAAGCTCCCAACGACAGTATCATCCAATGGGGTCATGAACTGGCTCCTATCCTGAAAAAACAGAAAGAGTACAAAACCCTCTTCCAACTGAAACAGCTTATTGCGACTGCCTATGCCACTCGCGGAGACATGAACATGGCCATCGACCATGCCCGCCAGATGTACAAGGAAGCCAAAGAACTGAATTACCCCATCGGCATTGCCCTTTCCAGCCGCGCCATCGGGGATGCTTACCTCAACGCCAACATGCAGGAACCTGCCATTGAATCCTATAAGGAAGCCCTGGAATTGCTGGACAAGATACCGGGCAGCGAAATCCTCGAACAGGAAATACTTCCGAAATTCATTCTGACCCTGATCCAGACATCACACATGGACGAAGCACGTACCTATCTGAAAAGATTCGAGAACCTGCATACCGCCGCTCCAACTCCTACATTCCACTTTTTTTTATGTGCGTGTAAAGCTTACTATGACATTGAAGCAGGCAATCCGGAGAAAGGGAAAGCCAGTTTGGACGAAGCAAGGAAAATCAGTGACCAACTGAGATTCCTCTATCTCCGCAGTATCTTTAACTACATATTGGGGCAATACTACCAGGCTATCGGTGAGTATGGACTCGCCTTGCAACAATATGAACGCCTGATAAATACCCCTAAAGCACCCGCTCCCAACAAACACATCGGATTGCAGTTGGAGTGTGCGCAGCTACTGACTAAGATGGGAAGGACAGAAGAAGCCTGCCTGATCTACCAAAAGGCCAACGAACAAAAAGACTCGCTGAACGCTTTGAGTTATGCCCGGCAAATCAATGACCTGAGAGGCATGTACCAGATAGACCAGATGGAAATCCGGAACCAGATACAACGCAACCAGATCACCCTGTGGGTTATCATAGCTTCCATTTTCATATTAGTGCTTATTTTGCTGCTGATCGTCCGCATCCGGCAGGAAGCCAACCGCCTTCTCCATTCCAAAGAAGAGTTGGAGATTGCGCGCAAGTATGCCGAAAACGCCATACATACCAAAAGCCTGTTCCTATCCAATATGAGCCACGAAATACGGACACCGCTGAATGCCCTTTCCGGATTTTCGTCCATCCTGACCGAAGAGTCTATCGACAATGATACACGACGTCAATGCAACGACATCATCCAGCAGAATTCCGAGCTGCTGTTAAAGCTGATCAATGACGTGATAGATCTGTCGAGTCTCGACCCGGGTAAGTTGACTTTCAACTTTAAGGAATGTGACGCAGTCAATATATGCCGCAACGTAATCGATACTGTAGAAAAGGTGAAGCAAACCCAGGCCGGAGTCAGTTTCATCACTTCACTGGACAAACTGACTCTGCGTACCGACGAATCACGTCTGCAACAGGTATTGATCAATCTGCTGATCAATGCCACCAAATTCACCACCGAAGGCAACATCACCCTGACACTGGAGAAAGAGTCAGAGACCATGGCCCTGTTCACAGTAACGGATACCGGATGCGGCATCCCCCCGGAAAAACAGAATCAGATATTCAATCGTTTCGAAAAGCTGAATGAAGGGGCACAGGGAACAGGACTGGGACTCTCCATTTGCCAGCTTATCATCGAACAAATCGGAGGAAAGATATGGATTGACCCGGAGTACACCGGAGGTGCACGCTTCCGGTTTACACACCCCATCGGACCCACAAAAGAAGAGGAGGCAGAAGGATGAAACGATTCATACTGATCCTTATTGCATGCTGTCTGGCCTCAGGAGCGTACGCGGACGGACAAACAGAAGCCGACAGCCTGTATCGGGTGGCACAGACACTTCCGCATGATTCCACACGTCTGGAAATGCTCAAGAAACTGGCACAAATAGAACAGTTGACACCCAAATGTATCACATATTCAAACCTGCTGAGAGAAGAAGCAACTCTACAGAATAACGATAAATACAACACCATAGCCGCCTATCTGCACACAGTGTACTACTATAACCAAAGCAACCGGGACAGTGTAAAGAAATGGCTGGACATTATGGAGCCTTATGCCCGGAAGTCGAAAACCTGGGATCTGTATTTCGACGCTCTCCGCTTCCAGACAGACCTCTACACTTATGAAGAACAATATGAACTTGCCATCAACGAGGCAAACCAGATGTTCGAAAGGGCAAAGAAAGTGGACTGTGTCCGCGGACTGATCGGAGCCAAACAATGTCTGGGCAATGCTTATATCGGCACGGAGCGATGGGACGAGGGAATGAAAGCATTGGAAGAAGCCTATCAACTATCTTCGCGAACGGACAATGCCGTGGTACGGATCTCGATCCTTTGCCAACTGATTGCGGTAGCCAAGGATAAACAGAACAACAAACAGCTGTCCGAATACCTCGGAAAGTTAAAAGAGACTTTGCAACAGCACACTGCCACAAACCCGATGCTCAAAGAGGCATTTTATGATGTTTATCTGTTCGGTGAGGTGTACTATACCTATTATTATCTGAATACCGGCCAATCGGAACAGGCACACAAAAGCCTGGAAAAAGCCGGGAAATATCTTACTCCCAATACTTTCTTCATGTACCGGGTGCTCTATTACGATGCCTATGCAGCTTATTACCGAACTCGAAAAGAGTATGACAAAGCACTTGCGAAGATGGACTCTACCATCATTTTATTACAGGAAGACCGGAACAGCAATTATATCCACCAGCAGCTGTCTAAAGCCGATCTTCTGGTAGAAGCCGGGCGGAGTGCGGAAGCTCTTCCGTTGTATATCGGGACACTCCACCTGAAAGACTCCATCGAAACGACTATTTTCGATAAACAGATGCAGCAGATAAAGGCCAAATACAATATCGACAAAGTAGCTTTGGAAGAAGAACAGTTGAAAAGCGATATCCAACTGACGGCTTTGGTCATTGTCGGCATTGTCCTGGCAATCCTGATTGTCTTCATGCTTCGTATCTCGCACGTTCGTAAAGCATTGGAGCTATCGGAAAAAGAGACACGGAAAGCAACCCGTATGGCGGAAGAAGCCAACGAGATGAAGAACCGCTTTTTGTCGAACATGAGTTACCACATCCGTATCCCGCTGAACGGCGTAGTGGGCTTCTCGCAACTGATAGCTTCCGAATCCAACATGACCGACGAAGTCCGGAAAGAATACTCCTCCATCATCCAGAAAAATTCGGAAGAGTTGATGCGCCTGGTCAATGATGTACTCGATTTATCACGGCTTGAAGCAGGCATGATGAAGTTCAATATTCAGGAATACGGACTAACCGAACTCTGTAACGAAGCTCTCTACATGGCGCGTATGCGCAACGAAGAGAACATCTGTATCCGGCTCGGAAACGAAACAGCCCCCGGCCTGGACATCCGTATCGATACGGCCCGTTTCAGCCAAGCGCTGCTGAGTACTTTGACTTATCCGCAGAAGTGTGAAGAAAAACGGGAGATCGACTTCAAAGTGACCCATGACACAGAAAAGAACATGATCCGTTTCCGCATCATTAACTCCCCGTTGGCCGACGAAAGATTTACCTCACAGGAGGTATACATCCGCCACGAAATTAACCGGTTGTTGCTGGAGTATTTCGGAGGAAGCTATAAAGTACAGGCAAACGCAGGCGAAAAACCGACCATCCTCTTCACCTATCCGTTGGGAAAAAATTGACTTCTTTTCCCGGTGGCTCGTCAACTTCTGCAGAAAGTTGTATCTTTGCGGCCTGCAAACTAAAATCCTTATTTATGTATACCAACAAACAGATCTGGAGTGTCAGTTACCCGATTCTCCTGAGCTTGCTTGCGCAAAATGTCATAAATGTCACCGACACCGCCTTTCTGGGACGCGTCAGTGAGATAGCTCTTGGTGCCTCTGCCATGGGCGGGCTTTTCTATATTTGTATTTTCACCATTGCCTTCGGATTCAGTACCGGCTCACAGATCGTCATTGCCCGCCGCAACGGTGAAGCGCGTTATACCGACGTGGGGCCTGTCATGATCCAGGGAGTCTTGTTCCTGCTTGCCATGGCTCTTCTGCTTTTCGGCTTTACCAAAGCATTCGGTGGCAACATCATGCGCCTGCTGGTATCTTCCGAAAGCATTTATGACGCCACGATGGAATTTCTCGACTGGCGCATTTTCGGCTTTTTCTTCTCGTTTGTCAACGTCATGTTCCGGGCACTCTATATCGGAATCACCCGCACCAAGGTACTTACCATCAATGCGGTAGTAATGGCTCTGACCAATGTGGTACTGGACTATGCCCTGATATTCGGACACTTCGGATTGCCGGAGATGGGCATCAAAGGAGCCGCCATCGCCTCGGTAATAGCCGAAGCGGCTTCTCTGCTGTTCTTCCTGATTTATACGTATATCACCGTCGACCTGAAAAGATACGGTCTCAACCGTTTACGCTCGTTCGACCCGGCTTTGCTGATGCGCATCCTCAGCATATCGTGCTTCACCATGTTGCAGTATTTTCTGTCAATGGCCACCTGGTTCATTTTCTTCGTGGCTGTGGAAAGGTTGGGACAGCGTGAACTCGCCATTGCCAACATCGTACGAAGTATCTACATCGTCATGTTGATTCCGGTAAATGCACTGGCAACCACCACCAACAGCCTGGTGAGCAACGCCATCGGCGCGGGAGGCATCGAACACGTGATGCCCCTGATAAACAAAATCGGGCGTTTCTCTTTCCTGATCATGCTGGGACTGGTCATCGTAACCGCCCTTTTCCCACAGGCATTGCTTTCGGTATACACCAACGAGGCAGCGCTGATCAGTGAATCCGTACCATCGGTATACGTTATCTGCGCGGCCATGCTGATTGCTTCGGTAGCCAATGTGGTATTCAACGGCATATCGGGCACAGGCAACACTCAGGCGGCACTGATGCTCGAAGCCATCACCATCGCAATCTACGGATCGTATATCATTTTCATCGGAATGTGGGTAAAAGCTCCCATCGAATGGTGCTTTACAATTGAGATACTGTACTATACACTGTTGCTCGCCACAAGCTATATTTACTTCAAAAAAGCAAAATGGCAGAACAAAAAGATATAAAGTACAAGAGATTTTTGTACATTTGCGGCTGATTTCACCACAGATTACACAGATTAGCACAGATACTCTCTATTTCAAATACAAAATCCGTGTTAATCCGTGTAATCCGTGGTGGATTTTACACATCATTAGTAATTCATAATTCAAAGATATGTTCGACAATTTAAGCGAAAGACTCGAAAGGTCGTTTAAGATTCTGAAAGGTGAAGGCAAAATCACCGAAATCAACGTAGCAGAAACCCTGAAAGACGTGCGCAAGGCACTGCTCGATGCCGACGTTAACTATAAAGTAGCCAAAGGCTTCACGGATACGGTGAAGGAAAAAGCATTGGGACAAAACGTGCTCACAGCCGTAAAACCAAGCCAATTGATGGTGAAGATCGTTCACGACGAGCTGACTCAACTGATGGGTGGAGAGACTGTCGAGATAGATACCAAAGGCCAACCGGCAGTCATCCTGATGTCCGGTCTGCAAGGTTCGGGTAAGACTACTTTCTCAGGCAAGCTGGCACGTATGCTGAAAACTAAGAAGAACAAGCGCCCGTTGCTCGTTGCCTGTGACGTTTACCGTCCTGCCGCCATCGAACAGCTTCGTGTATTGGCCGAACAAATCGATGTACCGATGTACTCGGAAATCGACAGCAAAGATCCCGTTGCCATAGCTCAAAACGCCATCAAGGAGGCACGTGCCAAAGGTTACGACCTGGTAATTGTCGATACGGCCGGACGTCTGGCAGTCGACGAGCAGATGATGAATGAAATTGCTGCCATCAAGAAAGCAATCGATCCGGAAGAGACCCTTTTCGTGGTGGATGCCATGACCGGACAGGATGCCGTGAACACGGCGAAGGAATTTAACGATCGTTTGAACTTTGATGGTGTGATCCTGACCAAGCTGGATGGTGATACTCGTGGTGGAGCGGCATTGTCTATTCGTACCGTGGTAAGTAAGCCGATTAAATTTGTCGGTACGGGTGAAAAACTGGAGGCTCTTGATGTGTTCCATCCCGAACGTATGGCTGACCGTATCTTGGGTATGGGTGATATTGTTTCTTTGGTTGAAAAAGCTCAGGAGCAATTTGATGCGGAAGAGGCGAAGAAGTTGCAGAAAAAGATCGCCAAAAATCAGTTTAATTTTAACGACTTCTTGAGTCAGATTCAGCAGATCAAGAAGATGGGTAACATTAAAGATCTGGCCTCTATGATTCCGGGTGTGGGTAAAGCATTGAAAGATGTGGATATTGATGATGATGCGTTTAAAGGAGTTGAGGCTATCATTTACTCGATGACTCCGGAAGAGCGGGAGAATCCGGAACTAATCAACGGTTCTCGTCGTAAACGTATTGCATCCGGTAGCGGCACGACTATTCAGGATGTAAACCGTTTGTTGAAACAGTTCGATGAATCTAAAAAGATGATGCGAATGTTATCCAAAGGCGGCAAAATGATGGGGAAAGCCCCGATGAAGAGACGCTAAAGATTTTAGATTTTAAATTTTAAATTTTGGATTTAATCCTTTTATCGGGTTTTAATTTGAGGTTTAAGATTTAAAATCAAATAGATAAAATTATAATTTTAGATTTTACGTGAATGTTTATGTGAAATTTAAAATTTGAAATCTAAAATTTAAAATTGATTAGATGGAAATTATTGACGGTAAAAAAATTTCAGCACAGGTAAAGCAAGAACTTGCAGATGAAATCGCTGCTTTCGTGACAGAAGGGAAAAAGATTCCGCATTTGGTTGCTGTGCTTGTAGGAAATGACGGGGCTAGCGAAACATACGTTGCTAGTAAAGTGAAAGCCTGTCAGGCGGTAGGGATGAAAAGTTCAGAATTGCGTTATGGTGATGACATCACTGAAGAGCAATTGTTGGCAGTCATTGATAAGTTGAACGAGGACCCCGATGTAGATGGGTTTATTGTGCAGTTACCTCTCCCGAAACATATTTCCGAAGAGAAAGTTTTGAACCGTATTCATCCGGATAAGGATGTGGATGGTTTCCATCCTTGTAATGTGGGACGAATGGTGTTAGGATTGCCGACCTATTTACCAGCTACCCCGGCGGGTATAGTGGAATTGCTGACCCGTTATAATATCCCAACAGAAGGTAAACATTGTGTTGTTGTCGGAAGAAGTAATATCGTGGGAACCCCAATGGCGGTGTTAATGTCCCGGAAAGCCAAGAATGCTAATTGTACCGTTACATTATGCCATAGTAGAACAGCGAATTTGAAAGATATTACTCTGCAAGCGGATATTTTGATTGTGGCGATTGGTGTTCCGCATTTTCTGAAAGAAGATATGGTGAAAGAAGGGGCTGTTGTCGTGGATGTTGGGATTCACCGTATTCCTTCGGAAACGGCAAAGAATGGCTGGAAATTAGTTGGTGACGTGGATTATGATCACGTGGCTCCTAAATGTTCATATATTACTCCGGTTCCCGGTGGTGTGGGACCGATGACTATCGTGACTTTATTGCAAAACACGATAAAAGCGTGTAAAGCAAAGCATTAAATAATTGAAAGTTGAGAATTGAAAATTGAAAATGAAAGGTGAGTATTTCTTTTCAACTTTCAATTTTCAATTTTTCGTTTTCAATTGATTTT
>ERZ507065.1114-NODE-1114-length-12280-cov-4.921963_pt1 | contig 12280 bp, 16 predicted proteins | sample MGYA00513785_ERZ507065 | MGnify/ENA metagenome assembly ERZ507065
GACGGCACAGTGGGCGCAAAGGTCGTCTCCATGGCGATGCCCTTCCTCGGCACGCGCTACCGCTCCGGCGGCGCGTCCCCCAGCGGCTTTGACTGCTCGGGCTTCACAATGTATCTCTACGCGCAGCTCGGCTACTCCCTGCCGCACTCCGCGACCGCCCAGTATAAGAACTGCGGCTACGCCGTCGCCAAATCCGACTTGCAGCCCGGTGATCTGGTGTTCTTCTCGGATTCCTCACACGCCATCGGCCACGTCGGCATCTACATCGGCAACGGTCAGATCATCCACGCGCGCTACAGCGTCGGCAAGATCACGATCGACAGCCTGTCCGCGAGCTACTATGCTTCCCGCTACGTCGGCGCGAAGCGCATCGCGTAAAAGTACATAAAGAAAGCGGAACAGCTTAGGCTGTTCCGCTTTTTTACTTCATCAAAAAGCAGCGAAGCTGCTTCTTGATGAGAGAGCTTCAGGAAATGGTGCTCACCGCGCCATTTCCTGCAAAGTGTCGCTGCGGACGCGCGTGTCGTCCTCCGCGACGGATCAAAATACTTTGCCGCCTGCGGGCGGCAAATGAAGTCGATTGACCGTTCGCCTTGCCTTGTGCAGATAGTGCGAGCTGTTACTCAACAGGTGTTTCGGTGTCGCTTTCCTCGGCCTTCTTCACCTCCGCGGCGCGGATGGCTTCTGCTTCGGCCTTGGCTTCAGCGAGGACTTTTTTCTCGCTCTTTGTTTTGAGCTGCTTTTCGTCGAACTGTGCCCACATGTCAGGGCGGCGGAGCATTGTGCGCTTGTAGCTCTCCTTTTTGCGCCATTTGGCCACGTTTTCGTGGTGGCCGGAGAGCAGCACGTCCGGCACGCGGCGGCCGTGCCATTCATCGGGACGGGAATACTGCGGATACTCCAAAAGCCCAGCCCAGTGGGACTCCTCGGTGAAGCATTCCTCCTCGGGCAGCACGCCCGGGACCATGCGGCAGATGGCGTCCGTCACGGCCATGGCGGGAATTTCGCCGCCCGTGACGACGAAGTCGCCCATCGAGAGCTCTTCGTCCACGCACTCGTCGATAAAGCGCTGGTCGATGCCCTCGTAGTGGCCGCAGACTAAAATGAGGTGGTCATACTTATCCTTCAGCTCGCGCGCCACGCTCTGTGTGAACGTGCGCCCGCAGGGGGAGAGGTAGATCGTATGCCCGCGGCTGCCAGCCTCCTCGCACACATGCGTCCAGCAGCGGTACAGGGGGTCTGCCTGCATCACCGCGCCGCGCCCGCCGCCGTAGGGGTAGTCGTCGACCTGCATCTGCTTGTTCGTCGTGTAGTCGCGGATCTGGTGCGTCTTGATCGTGATGTAGCCGCGCTCCTGCGCGCGGCCGAGGATGCTGACGTTCATCATCGCGTCGACCGAAGCGGGGAAGAGTGTTAAAATATCAATCCTCATCGGTCTCTAACCCCTCGATCATGTGCACGCTGATCTCACGCGATTCCTCGTCGATGTCCGTGATGAAGATATCCTTTACCGCGGGGATGAGATAGGTCTTCTCCTCGCCTTTGACCTTGTAGAGCTTGTGGGCGGGGTAGGAGAGCACGTCCACCACCGTGCCGATATACGTGTGGGGGAAGTAGTTATAGACGTTCATGCCGATGATCTCGGCGTCGAAGTGCTCACCTGGCTTGAGCTGGACATCGTTGCGGCGGATGGAGAGCACCTTGCGCTTGAGCGCGGCGGCAGCATCCATGTCGTCGACCTCGGGCAGCTTCATGAGCACCATGTCGCCCTGCACGCGCTTGCTCGTCGGGCGGAAGGGCGCACCGTCCATGTAGAACGTTTTGAACCCGCACAGAAGCTCTGGGCTCACGTCCCAGGGCTGTACCTTGACCTCGCCGCGCACGCCGTGCGTGTTCACGATCTGGCCGACTTCGATATATTCCGGGCGCGCGCTCGGCTGCGGCGCGCTCTTTTTGGAAAAGAGACCCATTGTCATGCTCCTTTGTTTTGTTCTATCCATCCAGTATAGCGGAATCGGCGGGGGATGGCAAGAATAAAAAACGTTCCCGAGAGCTTCTCGGGAACGTTTTTGCAGTTCAGTCTACGATGTCGACAGACACCTTTACGCCGGTGCGCTGAGCATAGGAACGGACGACCGTGCGGATCTCCTTGGCAATGCGGCCTTGACGGCCGATGACCTTGCCCATATCGTCAGGTGCGACGCGCAGCTCCAACGTAAGCTCGTCTGCGCCCTGCTTCTCCGTGACGGTGACGTCATCGGGATGCTCAACAAGGCTGCGGGCGATGTAGAGCAGCAAGTCTTTCATTTCTTGCACCCCGGGTCTTACAGCGCGTTGACTTTCTTCAGCAGCGCACGGACCGTGTCGGTGGGCTGAGCGCCGGTCTTGATCCACTCCTGAGCGCGCTCAGCGTCGATCTTGATCTCGGCGGGGGAGACGCAGGGATTGTAGGTGCCGATCTCTTCGATGAAGCGGCCGTCGCGGGGATAACGGGAATCAGCGACGACAACACGATAGAAAGGAGCCTTCTTGGCGCCCATTCTGCGCAGACGAATTTTAACCATGGTTACTACCTCCAAAAATAATGTAAATGATTTTGTATTATGATGAAATGCTTGTGCACTTATCAACGGAAATTACTTGAAGCGTTTCTTGCGCCCGAAACCGCGCATCCGGCCGCCGCCGAAGCCGCCCATGCCCTTTGGCATCTTGCCGCCGCGCGTGACCTGCTTGATCATGCTCTGCATCATCTCAAACTGCTTGAGCAGGCGGTTGACGTCCACGACCTCGAGTCCGCAGCCGGCGGCGATGCGCTTTTTGCGGCTGGCGCCGAGCACCGCGGGATTCTCGCGCTCGTAGGGTGTCATCGAGAGGATGATCGCCTCGGTGTGTGCCATCATCTTGGGGTCAAGCTCGGCGTTTGCCATCTGCTTGCCGAGCTGGCCGGGCATCATGCCCGCGAGCTGTTCAAAGCTGCCCATGCTCTTGAGCTGGACGAGCTGGTCGTAATAGTCGGAGAGAGTGAAGCGGTTCTTTTTGAGCTTTTCTTCGAGCTTTTTCGCTTTCTCCTCGTCGATGCTCTGCTCGGCGCGCTCGATGAACGACAGCACGTCGCCCATGCCGAGGATGCGCTGCGCCATGCGGTCGGGGTGGAAGGGCTCGATCATGTCGAGCTTTTCGCCCGTGCCCATGAACTTGATGGGCTTGCCGGTCGCCGCGCGGATCGAGAGGGCTGCGCCGCCGCGGGCGTCGCCGTCGAGCTTCGTGAGCACGACGCCGTCGATGCCGAGTGCCTCATCAAAGGCGGTGGCGGCGTTCACGGCGTCCTGACCGGTCATCGCGTCGACGACGAGCAGGATCTCGGTCGGCTTGACGGCGGCCTTGATGCGCTTGAGCTCGTCCATCAGCGCTTCGTCGATGTGCAGGCGGCCTGCGGTATCGAGGAAGACCATGTCGTTGCCGTGGTCACCGGCGTACTTGACGGCCTCCTGCGCGATCTGAACGGGGTCGATCTGACCCATTTCGAAAACGGGAATATTCAATTGCTTGCCGACGACCTGTAACTGCGTGATGGCCGCGGGACGGTACACGTCGCACGCGGTGAGCAGCGGACGGTGGCCCTGCTTGCGGAAGTAGCCCGCGAGCTTGGCGACGTTCGTCGTCTTACCGGCGCCCTGTAAGCCGACCATCATGACGACCGTCGGCGGCTTGGAGGCGAAGGTCAGCTTCGCATTGGCACCGCCCATGAGCGCGGTGAGCTCTTCGCTGACGATCTTGATGACCTGCTGGGCAGGGGTCAGGCTGTCGAGCACCTCGGCGCCAACGGCGCGCTCAGAGACGGTTTTGACAAAGTCCTTGACGACCTTGTAGCTCACGTCTGCTTCGAGGAGCGCCAGACGCACCTCACGCATTGCGAGCTTGATGTCCTCTTCGCTCAGGCGGCCCTTGCCGCGCAGGTGTTTGAATGTGGCGTTGAGCTTTTCGCTCAGTCCTTCAAATGCCATGGATGTATTACTCCTTGAGTGCCGCCGCCTCGGCCTCGATCACGCCGGCAAGCTCTTCGAGCTGGCGGTCCTCATACCGGCGGAAGTTGAGCTGCTTGATCTGCTCGGCCGCGTCCGTGATCTTTTCCACGTGGGGCTGAAGCTGCATGAAGCGCTTGATGAGCCCCGTCTTGTCTTCGATCTCGGTCATGTAGTTCTCCGCGCGCACGATGACGTCGCGCACGCCCTGGCGGGAGATGCCGTAGTTCTCGGCAATTTCGGAGAGCGACAGGTCCTCGTTATAGTAGAGATCGTAGAATTCCTTCTGGCGGTCGGTGAGAAGCTCCCCATAAAAGTCGAAGAGCATCGTCATACGAAAGGTCTGGTTTTTCACGGGAAGTTCCTCCTTGTGCAGATTCTTATGTAAAGTTTTATACCTTTACAACATGAATCAGTTTACATGATTTTATCAAAATTGTCAAGGAAAAATCGCAAGAAAAACGTCATGCGAGCAGAAAATTCTTCCGTTTTTGCGCCGGAAAGTGCGGTGTAAGCAGAAAAGAGTGGAATTGTTCACAGTTTCGTGGTATCCTAAGGACAAATTCTGAAAAATGACCACAGGAGGAATCCGTGATGGAACCGGTCAGACTTGAGATCGCACCCGAGGTGAACCTCGACTATGTGCGCTCGGATAAATTCAAAACGGGGACGCTGAGCGTGCAGCTCATCACGCCGATCAACGAAAAAACGGCGAGCTTTGGCGCGCTGCTGCCGAGCGTGCTGCGCCGCGGCACGATGTCGCACCCCGATATGCGCTCACTTTCCACCGCGCTCGACCTGCTCTATGGCTCGTCCATCGGCTGCACGGTACGCAAAAAGGGCGAGAACCAGTGCATCGGCTTTGCCGCGAGCTTCATCGACGAGGAATTTGTCCCGGGAGGAGAAAAGCTGCTCGAGCCGATGTGCGACCTTTTGGGCGAGCTGCTGCTCGACCCCGTGACGCGCAACGGCCGCTTCCTGAACGACTATGTCGAAAGCGAGAAGCAGAACCTCATCGACGCCATCCGCGGCATCATCAACGACAAGCGCGACTACGCAGACCTGCGCTTACTTCAGGAGATGTGCCGCGGCGAGCGCTACGGGGTGGACAAGTTCGGCTCCATCGCGCGCGTTGAGAAGATCACGAACCAGACGCTCTTCCGCTGCTATCAGGAGTTACTCTCCACCGCGCACTTGGAGCTCTTCTACTGCGGCAGCGCCGAGCGCGAGCGCGTGGAGGAGGCCATCTCCCGCGCGTTTGCGCCGCTTCAGCGCGGGCGTGTCGTGCCGCCGGTCATCGCGGAGAAGAAAAACGCGCCGGAGACGCCGCGCGAGATCACCGAGCGCATGGACGTGACGCAGGGAAGGCTCTCGATGGGCTGGCGCGCGTCGACGAACGACGCGCCTGCGATGATGCTGGCAAATTTGATTTTCGGCGGGTACAGCAATTCCAAGCTCTTTTTGAACGTGCGTGAAAAGCTGTCCCTCTGCTATTATGCTTCTTCCGCCTATCACCGCTCCAAGGGCATCGTGACGGTCTCGTCCGGCATTGAGTGCAGGGATGTGGAGACCGCCAAGCGTGAAATTCTTGCCCAGCTCGCAAGCGTGCAGCGCGGCGAATTTGAGGAATGGGAGGTCGAGGGCGCGAGAGCGTGCCTGATCGCGTCGCTCGAATCGCGCGGCGACAGCGCGGGCCGCATGGAGGAAAACGTCCTCGGTCAGGCGGCCACGGGCATCCGCGAGACGGCGGATGAGCTCATCGCGGCGCTGCGCGCCGTGACGAACGAGCGCATCGCCGAGGCCGCGCAGAGCATGACGCTTGACACGGTGTATTTCCTGACAGGGGAGGACAGCAAGGATGAATGAGAAAAGCTACCCCCGCATCGGGGAAACGGTCCTGGAAAAGACGCTGCCGAACGGCTTGAAGATATTCATCGTCCCCAAGCCCCAGCACCGCAAAAAATACGCCTTTTTCGCCACGCGCTACGGTGGGATGGACATGCAGTTCATCCGAAACGGCGAAAAGTGCGACACGCCCGCGGGCATCGCACACTATTTAGAGCACAAGATGTTCGACACGAAGGACGGCAACGCCCTACAGGTACTCTCGCAAAACGGCGCAGAGCCGAACGCCTTTACCTCCAACGCGATGACGGGCTATTACTTTGACTGCACCGGGCATTTTGAAGAAAACCTGCGCATCCTGCTCTCGTTTGTCTCCGTTCCGTACTTTACGGACGAAAGCGTGGAAAAGGAACGCGGCATCATCGGTCAGGAGATCCGCATGGTCGAGGATTCGCCCGACTGGCAGGTCTACGAAAGGCTCCTTGCCTGCCTGTACCGCTCGTCGCCCGCGCGCGTGCCCATCGCCGGCACGGTCGAGAGCATCGCGGGCATCACGGCGGAAACGCTGTACGACTGCCACCATGCGTTCTACTGTCCGTCCAATATGGCGCTGTGCGTTGTTGGCAACGTCGATCCCCACACGGTGATCGCGCTGGCCGAGGAGGTCTTGCCCCGCGAGTGCGGCGAGGAGATCGCACGCTGCTATGGCGAAGAAGAGGACGGCGCTGCGGCGCAGAAGGAGACCGTCACGCAGATGGAGGTCGCGCTGCCGCAGTTTTTAGTCGGCTTTAAGTGCGAGACGAACGAGGGTGACCTTTTGCGCCAGTCGCTCATCGGCGAGATGGCGAGCGACGTGCTGCTCGGCGATTCGTCGCCGCTCTACCAGCGCCTTTACGACGAGGGACTCATCAATTCGAGCTTTGGCGGCGGCTTTGACCAGCTGCCGGGCGTCGCGGTTCTGTGCGCCGGCGGCGAGAGCGGGCAGCCGCAGGAAGTGAGCGACGCGATTTTGGAAGAGGCGCAGCGCCTCGCGCGCGAGGGCATCGACCCTGACTTTTTCGAGCAGATCCGCCGCGCGAGCTTCGGCGCGACGCTGCGCGCGCTCAACTCGTTTGAAAATATCGCCATCTCCATGGCGGACGGCTACTTCCGCGGCTTCGATGCGCTCCGGTTCCCCGAGGCGTACGCGAGCATCGAAAAAGCGGATGTCGAGAGCTTCCTGCGCGAAAACCTGACGGACAGCCGCCGCGCCATCTCCATCATCGAACCCAAGAAAGAAGGATAACGATCCCATGAGCTTTTCCGACGCGCCCATCAGCTTTCCCGGCCTTTTCGGCGACTGGCAGTTCACCGTGCCGTCCAAGGCATTGAACATCGGCAACGGCATCTACTGGTACGGCATCATCATTGCCGCGGGCATGCTGCTGGGACTCTATTTCTGCATGAAGCAGGCACCGAAATACGGCCTGAGCGAGGATAATATCATCGACACGGTGCTCTGGGTCATCCCGTTTTCCATCATCGGTGCGAGGATTTACTATGTGCTTTTCTACCTCGACCTGTTTCGCGGGAGCGACGGCTCGATCAACTGGTCGTCGACCTACCGCATCTGGGACGGCGGCCTTGCCATCTACGGCGGCGTCATTGCGGGCTTTTTGACGGCGTATCTTTTCAGCCGCCGCCGCAAGATCTCCTTCTGGGCGCTGGCGGACTGCTGCGTGCAGGGACTTTTCATTGGGCAGGCTATTGGCCGCTGGGGCAACTTTATGAACCGGGAAGCCTTCGGCGCGGCGACGGAGCTCCCCTGGCGCATGCGGCTCTGGACGTCGGCCACGACGTATATGGATGTACACCCTACGTTTCTTTATGAGAGCCTGTGGAATGTGATCGGTCTGCTGCTGCTTTATTTTGTCGTGTCCCGCGCCCGCCGCTTCGACGGGGAGAACACCTGCTTTTACTTCATCTGGTATGGTCTCGGCCGTTTCTGGATCGAGGGGCTGCGCACCGACAGTCTGTATCTTTTTCACTGGACGCTGTTTGGTCAGCGCATCCGCGTGTCGCAGGCGTTGTCGCTCGTGATGGTGCTCGTGTGCGCAGGGATCCTCGTCTATCAGTTCAAGGTCAAAAAGGCCGACGGGTCGAATCTGTTTGTCAAGCGTGTGCAGCAGACAACGGAGGCGGAAGAAGCCGCCGCTGAGCCTACCGCGCCGGACGAGAAGCAGTAAGCTCTATGCACTATCACATCGACAAAACCGCCGCGCAGAGCGCGTATTTGCAGCTCTATCACCAGCTGCGGCACGATATCGTCGGCGGTGTTTACCCGCTGGGGACGAAGATGCCCAGCAAGCGCCTGATCGCAACAGAGACAGGCGTGAGTGTCATCACGGTCGAGCACGCGCTGGCGATCCTATGCGACGAGGGGTATTTGGAATCCCGCGAGCGCAGCGGCTTTTTCGTGAGCTTCGCCGCGGCGGACTGCTTCCCGGTCTCCGAGACGGAGACCGAGCGCCGCACGACCGTTTCTCACGGGACGGAGGATGAATTTCCGTTCCCGTCGCTCGCCAAGACGATGCGGCGTGTACTCAGCGAGTACGGCGAGAGTATTCTCGTCAAGTCGCCGAACAACGGCTGCGCCGAGCTGCGCGGCACCATTGCGGCGTATCTCTCCCGCTCGCGCGGCATCAGCGTCCAGCCGGGACAGATCGTGATCGGCTCGGGCGCGGAATACCTCTACGGACTCATCGTGCAGCTTTTGGGGCGCGAGCGCGTGTTTGCGCTCGAAGACCCGTCTTACGACAAGATCCGCAGGGTGTATCAGGCGCACGGCGTCACGTGCGAGATGCTGCGCCTCGGCAGCGACGGCATCCGCTCCGATGAGCTCACCCGCGCGAGCGCGACGGTGCTGCATGTCACGCCGTTCCACAGCTTCCCGAGCCAGGTGACCGCCAGCGCGGGCAAACGCCGCGAATATCTCCGCTGGGCGGAGGAGCGCGGCGGCTACATCGTCGAGGACGACTTCGATTCGGAATTCAGCGTGTCGAGCAAGAGCGAGGATACGCTCTTCGCCCTCGAACCCGAGCGCTCGGTCATCTACATGAATACGTTCTCCAAGACCATCGCGCCGTCGATGCGCGTGGGCTACATGGTGCTGCCGCCCGCGCTCTCCGAGCAGTTTCGGCGCGAGGTGGGATTCTATTCCTGCACCGTGCCGGTCTTTGAGCAGTATGTGCTTGCCGAGCTTATCGGCAGCGGCGACTTCGAGCGCCACATCAACCGCATCCGCCGCAGACGGCGGAAAGAATGAAAAAGCGGCGGCAAAGCCGCCGCTTTCAAAAAGTTTGAAAAATCGCTTGACGCGAAAAAATCTTTGTGCTATACTTTCATTTGCATTTGGACGAATGCGCTGGTGTAGCTCAGTCGGTAGAGCAGCTGATTCGTAATCAGCAGGTCATGTGTTCGAGTCACACCACCAGCTCCAAAATGTGTTGATGAAAGATGCAACGCCGAAAACGCCGCACGAAAGTGCGGCGTTTTCACATATAATACGCCACTTTTAGAATGAAAAAGTTGCAAAAACTGGATTTTTCAAAATTTCAGTTTTGCCCAGCGAGAGGCGACATTTTGAAGATGCGCCCTGCCAGATTTGTGGTCTGGTGTGGTTCGAACACCGAGGCTTAAAAAGAATAAAGAATAAGAAGGCAGGCCGCCGTTCGGCTCCCTATGTGGAAGCGGACGGCGGCCTTTTTCGTCTCATTGGTGCTTATGTTGTTTTCGCTTCGTTTGTCTATCATTCCTTGGTGGTGTTGGTAATAGCTTTTACTGGACCTTTCGGGTATGCTTGCGTTACAAAAAACGAGGAGGTATCCGAGAATGGCAACCACTAAAAACTTGTGTGCTCAGATCCCCATCGACCTGCATGAGCGGGTCAGTGAAGAACGAGAACGGCTGGGTCAGACCACCAGTGAGTACATCACCAACCTCATCCAAGACTATGCGCAGTTCACAAGATTACCGATGGTGGACTTCGGTACGCCGCTTTTCATATAAAGCTGATACTGCGTCATGCCACGCTCCTGCATCAGCTCAACCAAACGCCTGCTGACGGCTTCATTCAACTGCAAGTACCACACCTCCCGTCCCTGTAACTGTACCAACATTATATTTCCCATCTGGAGAAAATTAGTTCAGGTAGCTGTACTAAAGAAGAATTATCTGATATGGTTAGATGTCGGGTAGACAGTAAAAGCTATTCGTGGGACTTTGCCGCATCCTTGCAAAACACCAATGGGCAAAGTATTCTAATATCAGAAAAAGATTTGACCGCTTGGAAAGGAGCTGCGGAACGTATGCTGACAAACAAAATTGTGCTGAAGGTATTCTCTGACTACCTCAACCGCGATACGGATTTTGAAGTTGTCCTGACCAGCAGAGGCTACACGGTCATGGGTTTTGACAACCACCGTCAGGACTGGAACACCGTAGACTATTGCCCTACGCCCGAAGCGCTGCGGGACTCTCTGTTGAACGCTTATGAGAGCTTCCGCGAGCTGGAGATCACGGGCGGTGATCGTGATTTGACCGAAAAGGAAGAAGCGCAGATCATTGAGGAGCAAAACGCGCTGACCGCACTTTGTGAAAAGGAGGCCGCAAAATGTTCATCCTGAAAATTCTCTTTGCGCCGCTGTCGCTTATCCTGCCCCTGTTCATCTGGCTGTGCAGGGGCTTGGCAAGCTGCAAGACGTGAACACCGCCATGAAAAACTTCATCCATAGTTAAAGCACAAGCCGGGGCGAACGCCTCGGCTTGCTTTTCTAAAATCGTTGTTTACTTTCTTGCTAATCTCGGATATAATATTAGCAAGAAGGAAGTGATAACATGACCGCCTACGACCGGCTTGATCTGCTTTTTCAGCAAAACAATGGGATCGTCAAAACCACGCAGGTTTTGGAAATCGGTATTGCCAAGTCCACGTTTTACGCCTACGCCAAGCAGCGCGGCGTAGAGCAGGCCGCGCATGGCGTTTATGTTTCGCCAGATGCATGGACGGACGCCATGTACCTGCTACACCTTCGTTGTGCGCAGGCTGTATTCTCCCATGAGAGCGCGCTGTTTTTCCATGACCTGACCGACCGGGAGCCGAATCCGTATTCCATCACGGTCAAGACCGGCTACAATCCTGCCAGCCTGCAAGCAGACGGCATCAAGGTCTACACCATCAAGAAAGAATTGCATGATGTGGGGATCGTCACGATGAACACGCCCTTTGGCAACTCGGTTCCCGTCTATGATATGGAGCGTACCATCTGCGATCTGATCCGCAGCCGCAGTGGAATCGAGATGCAGACCTTTCAGGATGCACTCAAGCAATACGCAAAACGAAAAGACAAGGACTTGCGGAAGCTGATGCGCTATGCGCAGATGTTCCGTGTTGGGAAACTCCTTCGGCAGTATTTGGAGGTACTCTTATGATTAAGACTGCACGGCAGCTCAAAGACCTGATACGCAATCTCTCCAAGGACAAATCCGCCGATGCGCAAATCCTGATGCGCAATTACATGATGGAGCGCTTTCTGGAGCGCATTTCTCTTTCGGAATATCGGGACAAGTTCATCCTTAAAGGCGGGATGCTGGTGGCTGCAATGGTCGGCCTTGACGCCCGCTCCACGATGGACATTGACGCGACCGTAAAGGGTGCGACGGTCGGCATCGAGGACGTGGAGAACATGATTGCCTCCATCATCTCCGTACCGGTGGACGATGGCGTGGGGTTCCGGGTGAAGCGCATTTCCGAGATCATGGACGAGGCCGAGTATCCGGGCATCCGTGTCAGCATGGAAACGGAGTTTGACGGTGTGATAACGCCGCTCAAGATCGACATTTCCACCGGCGACGCCATCACGCCCCGCGAAGTGCGTTACAGCTTCAAGCTGATGCTGGAGGATCGTTCCATTGAAATTTTGGCGTACAATCTGGAAACTGTTCTGGCTGAGAAGCTGGAAACTGTCGTGTCCCGCGCCACCACCAACACCCGCATGAGAGATTTCTATGATCTGCACATTCTGAGCCAACTCCACGGCCAAAGTATCGTCCCCGCTGATCTCCGTGCGGCGCTCATCGCAACAGCCAGAAAGCGCGGAACGGAGAAATATCTTGCCGACGCGCCTGCGGCCTTTGATGAAGTTGAGGCCGACCCGAACATGGAAAAGCTGTGGCGAGCTTATCAGAAGAAGTTCTCCTATGCTGCCGACCTGTCGTGGCATACGGTCATGGAATCCATCCGCAGCCTATATGAACTGGCACGGGAGTAATAGAGAGCAGCAAATCGGAATTTATATATAAAGGAGAATATTGATGAAACTGTTTTTATGTTCGCACTTTTCAAGTGTAGGAAGTCTGATAAAGGAAGAAATTGA
>ERZ507065.1129-NODE-1129-length-12077-cov-4.366578_pt1 | contig 12077 bp, 9 predicted proteins | sample MGYA00513785_ERZ507065 | MGnify/ENA metagenome assembly ERZ507065
GGCATTGGAGCGTGCGTGCCGACGGCACGGTGAACACCGATGATGACAAGGCGGGATTCTGGAAATGTCCGTATCACAACGGACGTATGTGCATGGAAATTATTGAACGTTTTTCATAGGTTTTCTATCATAAGAAGATGAATAGATTGATGTTTTTGGGGATTCTTGTCTGGATGGGGATTGCGCTGCACGCGCAATCTCTTTATCCGGACTTCAGCAAGCTGAACTTCGGGTGCGATGGAAACAGCATTACTGCAGGCGAACAATGGTCTAAGACTGTAGTGGATAAACTCGGATTCGCTACACATCACAACGTGGCGGTCGGTTCTGCCACATGGGCATGCCATCCCGATACTCAGGATTATGGCAGCGAAGCTTTTGCCGGCATCTCCGGCGGTTGGCAGGCTACGGAGGATAAGCATGAGTTACAGATGCGGCACAACAACGTGTCAAAGGTGCATATCCAGAAGTTCATAGCCGAAGTGGAAAGTGGCGCTTACCCTGCGCCCGATGTCTTTGTGTTCTCTATGGGAACGAATGACCGTAACTTGGGTAGTGCCGAAGAGGCCCTTAAAGGGAAGACGCTCGATGAAGTAGATGTCAACACCATGGCGGGCGGTGCCCGTTGGTCCATTCAGACCATTCTGGAGCATTATCCCCAATGCCGCGTATTCGTGTGCACGCCGATTCAGACCGGCAACCCCGAACACAATGCACTGAATCTGCAGAAGATTGCCATCTTGCGTGAGTTGTGCCGGGCGCTTTCCGTGCAGCTGATAGACTGTTACTCCAATTGTGGTATCACCGAAAAGTTTGAGCAGCCTTCCGGTAGCGGGCGCTATCTGCGCGACGGGTTGCATCCCGACAAACCGGGGCAGGAGCTGATGGGCCGTTACATCGCGAAGGAGATACGGAACCATTTCTTTTAGTTCCGTTCTGCATATTCCGGTTGGAATAACTTATCATTTAGGGCTTGTAAAGCCCTTTTTTTGTCTGTATTCTTAATGACGAATGCCACGTCATTATTGCTGCTGCCATATGAAATCATCCGTAGGGGGATGTCCTTTAGCGCCTCCATAATCTTTGCCTCAAACCCGGCATATTCCCATTGCATGTTGCCCACCACGGAGACGATGGTCATGCGGTCTTCTACCAATACATGGGCATATTGGCGTAGTTCGGAGATGATATTCGATAAACGAGTGCAGTCGTCTATAGCCACAGATACGTCCAGATTGGAGGATACCAGCAGGCAGAGGGGGGTACGGTACTTGGCAAAAATGTCGAAAATCTTGCTGATGAACAGATAGGGACACAGATTATGGTTCGATTCGAACTTTATGTATATGATATGGTCCTTGGCGGCTATGGCCTTGATGATATTGTCGTCCTGCAGGTTGGAAATCAACGTGCCTTCTGCCGACGGTTCCATAGAGTTAAGCCCGGACGGGAATATTCCTTAGGCGTGCCGGGGCGATACAGAAGGGATGCAGTATCTTGGCACCATAGAAGGCCAGTTGTTCGGCTTCGTTGAAGCTGAGGCGTTTCACGGGGCGGGTACCTGACACCTCGCGCGGATCATTGTTGTGCATGCCATCTATGTCCGTCCATATTTGTATCTCGTCTGCTTGGAGGGCGGTGCCAATGAGGGAAGCGGTGTAATCACTGCCGCCGCGTTTCAGGTTGTCTGTTTCGTTATAGGCATTCTTGCAGATGAAACCCTGAGTGATGAAGAGATTGATGCCGGGATGGCAGGCAAGCTGCTCTCGGAGTTTCTGTTCTATATATTCCAAGTCGGGTTCGTTGTCGGGGCCGATACGCATGAAGTCGAATGCACAAAGCAGTACATTGGGAACTTTCAGCTCGCGCAGGTAGAAGTGCATTAGGGCGGTACTGATAAGTTCGCCTTGTGCCAGCACTTCCTTCTCTTCGACAGAGGTGAAGGAATCTTTGGTAAATTTCCATAGTTGCTGGAAGCGGTCGAGGATATAATCTATTGCTTCCCGTTTCAGTTTCTCGTCGGTCAGCAACCCATTGGCAAATTCGATGAATTGGAATTCCAGCCGGGTGATACGGTCGTGAGCTTGTTCTATTTCACGGTTGAACAAGTTGGCGGCAATCTCCTCCAGATGGTTGGTGGTGCCTGCAGTGGCAGACAGTACCACAATCTTGGGTGTTGCATCTTTAATGAGTGTTGCTACATGTTTCATTCTCTCTACGGTGCCGACGGAAGTTCCGCCGAATTTACAAACTTTCATTTCTTGTTTCTTTTTTAACAGTTTCATAATTGCATTCATCCGGATGTTCTTCCTTCCGGCTTTTCATTTCAGGTGGCCTCTTTCCAAAATGGAAGGGGGAGGCATGAGGGGCTTTCACTGGGACTAGGCCTGCATAATGCCGCTGTGGCATTGCTGTGGTGGGATATTCATATCCCGGTTGGTGGCAGGCTCTTGCCCCTTCACCTATAAAAGTTCAAAAGATATGCCGTTGGTATTTGGGAAAAGCTTATATTTGCACACCCTGTTTTTTACCGTTATCAGTTTAAAAACTTATCGAATAGATATGAGTAAGATTCTAATCATTGATGATGAGGTACAAATCCGTACCCTTCTGACACGGATGATGGAGTTGGAGGGATATGACGTCTGTCAGGCTGGTGATTGCAGGGCTGCCCTGAAGCAACTGGAACTCCAAAATCCCGATGTAGTTTTGTGTGATGTGTTTCTGCCCGATGGAAATGGGGTAGACCTGGTGTTGGCTATCAAGAAGGCGGCACCCAATGTGGAAGTTATTCTGCTGACAGCGCACGGCAATATTCCCGATGGGGTGCAGGCCATCAAGAACGGTGCTTTCGACTACATCACCAAGGGAGACGATAATAACAAGATTATTCCTCTGATAAGCCGTGCTGTAGAGAAAGCGCGTATGAATGTGCGGTTGGAAAAACTGGAGAAGAAGGTGGGACAGACGTACTCTTTTGATTCTATCCTGGGAGAATCAAAAGTCCTGAAGGATGCTGTTTCATTAGCTCAGAAGGTGTCAGGGACTGATGTTCCTGTACTGTTGACTGGAGAAACGGGCACGGGTAAGGAGGTATTTGCCCAGGCCATCCATTACAGTAGTAAGCGTGCACGGCAGAATTTTGTAGCGGTTAACTGTTCTTCGTTCAGCAAGGAGTTGCTGGAAAGTGAAATGTTCGGTCATAAAGCCGGTTCGTTTACCGGCGCATTGAAGGATAAGAAGGGACTGTTCGAGGAAGCGAATAATGGGACTATTTTTTTGGATGAAATCGGTGAGATGGCGTTTGAACTGCAAGCCAAGTTGCTGCGTATTCTTGAAACCGGTGAGTATATTAAGATAGGTGATACGAAACCTACCCGTGTCAATGTCCGCATCATTGCCGCTACGAACCGCAACTTGTCCCAGGAGATTGTTGCCGGACGTTTCCGCGAGGATTTGTTTTATAGATTAAGCGTATTTCAGATACATCTGCCGCCATTGCGCGAACGTGCAGGTGATATCCGGCTGTTGGCGAAGGCTTTTATAAAGAGTTTTGCGGAACAGCTGGCGCGTCCGGTGGTTGAAATAGCTCCCGCATTTCTTGAAGCATTGGACTCCCAACCGTGGAAGGGAAATATTCGTGAATTACGTAACGTGATAGAACGCAGTATGATTGTTTGCGAGAGCGGATATCTGGACATTGCTGATTTGCCGTTTGATATTCAGAATGCCCATTATGAACACTCCAATGATTCAAGTCCCGGCAGTTTTGAACTTTCAGCTATGGAACGCCGGCACATTGCCCGTGTACTGGAGTATACAAAGGGGAATAAGACAGAAGCAGCCCGGTTATTGAAAATAGGTTTGACGACGTTGTATCGGAAGATTGAGGAATACAAGATCTCAGATCTATAATAGGGGGCTCAGTATACGACTGAGGTACCTTCGATATAGGACCGTGGCAAGATTATTCTTGAAACAGGCTTAGAAGCAGAAAGTGCCTATGGGCTAAAACATATCAAAACAGGTTGCACCTTTTCATTTTGAAAGGGTGCAACCTGTTTCTTTTTATACTTGTTTAGTATGTATTCTGTTGATAATTAATGGTGTATGGTATATGCGCTCTTTTTGGTACATATTTGGCACATTCCTGGCAGACAAAAATATGTAGTAACATTTTAAAAGGTAAAAACATGGGAATAACAGTATCATTTATTTTTTGCCTATTGAGCGGTTTGTTCGCCTTTTGGCTTTTCTGGAAATGTGTAGATTGGTTTGAGAAGATTTAAAAGAGAGAATTATGTACACAGCTTTATTTGTATTAGGTATTGTAATGTTCGGGTATCTGACTTATGTGCTGATAAGACCCGAAAAGTTTTAATGAATGGAGAGTGGAGAAATGAACACTGAAATTTTAGGTGTAGCCTTGCAGATTGTTCTGCTGATTGTGATATCCTATCCTCTGGGAAAGTATATTGCCAAGGTTTACAAAGGCGAAAAGACATGGTCGGATTTCATGAAGCCGGTCGAGAGATTGATTTATAAAGTGGCCGGAGTCAATCCGGAGGAAGAGATGAACTGGAAACAGTTCTTGAAAGCCCTGCTGATTCTGAATGCCTTTTGGTTTGTATGGGGCATGGTGCTACTCTGTACACAGCAGTGGTTGCCGTTAAATCCGGATGGAAACGCTAACCAGACACCGGATCTGGCATTCAATACATGTATCAGTTTTATGGTGAACTGTAATTTGCAGCATTATTCCGGTGAAAGCGGACTGACATATTTTACACAGTTGTTCGTCATTATGTTGTTCCAATTCATTACCGCCGCTACCGGTATGGCAGCTATGGCAGGTATCATGAAGGGTATGGCTGCTAAATCGACGAAGACTATCGGTAACTTCTGGAAGTTCTTGGTTTTGAGCTGTACACGTGTATTATTACCGCTTTCGTTGATTGTGGGCTTCATCCTCATTCTACAAGGTACTCCGATGGGATTTGATGGTAAGCTGGAAGTTCAGACGATGGAAGGACAAACCCAGTTGGTTTCACAAGGTCCTACGGCAGCGATTGTTCCTATCAAGCAATTGGGTACGAACGGTGGCGGTTACTTTGGATGTAACTCTTCACATCCGTTGGAAAATCCTACTTACTTGACAGATATTGCAGAATGTTGGTCTATCCTAATTATACCAATGTCTATGGTGATTGCACTCGGCTTTTACATCAAACGTAAGAAGATGGCTTACTCTATCTATAGCGTAATGCTTTTTGCTTTTCTTGTCGGTGTTTGCATCAATGTTTCGCAGGAGATGGGAGGTAATCCGCGCATTGATGAGATGGGAATTGCCCAAGACAATGGAGCAATGGAAGGTAAAGAAGTCCGTTTAGGGTCTGCTGCTACTGCTCTTTGGAGTATTGTGACTACAGTTACTTCCAATGGCTCTGTGAATGGTATGCATGATTCAACGATGCCTCTTTCCGGTATGATGGAAATGCTGAACATGCAGATTAATACGTGGTTTGGAGGTGTGGGTGTAGGTTTCATGAACTATTATACATTCATCATTATCGCCGTATTCATCAGTGGACTGATGGTGGGACGTACTCCGGAATTTCTCGGTAAGAAGGTAGAGGCGCGTGAAATGAAGATTGCTACCATTGTGGCACTGCTTCATCCGCTTATCATCTTGGGCGGTGTGGCACTTTCTTGCTTTTTGTTCGCTCATTATCCTGAATTTGTGGCAGGTGAAGGCGGCTGGTTGAATAATCCCAGTTTCCACGGACTGAGTGAGCAGCTTTATGAATATACTTCGGCTGCGGCCAATAATGGTTCCGGCTTCGAAGGATTGGGCGACAATACTTACTTCTGGAACTACACTACCGGCTGGACGTTGATTTTGGGACGTTTCCTGCCTATCGTAGGTCAGGTAGCCATTGCTGGTCTGTTGGCCGGAAAGAAATATGTTCCGGAGAGTGCCGGTACGCTGAAGACGGATACAGTAACTTTCGGTGTGATGACTTTTGCCGTTATCTTTATTGTGGCTGCCTTGTCATTCTTCCCGGCACATGCATTGAGTACGATTGCTGAACATTTCAGTTTGTAATAGTAGTTTGTAAAAAGTAATTTCATAGGTATGAAAGATAATAAATCAGCTTCTTTGTTTCAGAAGGAGCAAGTAATGGAAAGTTTGAAGCAATCATTCGTGAAGCTGAATCCACGGGTGATGATAAAGAATCCGATTATGTTTACGGTGGAAGTCGTAACAGTCGTCATGCTGATTGTCTGTTTCCTTTCATTGGGTACTTCGGAATATGGAGCATTCGGATATAATTTCTTGGTATTCGTCATCTTGTTTGTGACGTTACTGTTTGCTAATTTTGCTGAAGCCATCGCTGAAGCGCGTGGTAAGGCCCAAGCTGACAGCTTGCGTAAAACCCGTGAAGAGACTCCGGCTAAAGTGCTGGTTGACGGTAAAATCCATACCGTTAGCAGTTCACGTTTGAAGAAAGGCGACTATTTTATTTGTGAAGCAGGAGATACGATTCCTGCCGACGGTGAGATTGTGGAAGGTTTGGCCTCCATTGACGAAAGTGCCATTACCGGTGAATCTGCTCCGGTTATCCGTGAGGCCGGTGGTGACAAGAGTTCCGTAACTGGTGGTACAAAAGTTCTTTCTGATAAAATCAAGGTATTGGTGACGCAGCAACCGGGTGAGAGCTTTCTTGACAAGATGATTGCTTTGGTAGAAGGCGCTACTCGCCAGAAGACTCCGAACGAGATAGCATTGACTATTCTTCTGGCCGGTTTCACCTTGGTATTCGTCATTGTATGTGTGACGTTGATTCCTATGGCTGACTATACGAATATTGACCATCCGGGAACTTATATCTCCATTGCAGCCATCATTTCTTTGTTTGTCTGCTTGATACCGACTACTATCGGCGGACTGCTTTCTGCCATCGGCATTGCTGGGATGGACCGTGCTTTGCGCGCTAATGTAATCACCAAATCCGGTAAGGCGGTAGAAACAGCCGGTGACATTGATACCTTGTTGCTAGACAAGACTGGCACCATTACAATCGGTAACCGTAAAGCTACTAAGTTTCATTCGGCTTCGGGTGTTGACGAGAATTTGTTCGTAGAGGCTTGCTTGTTGTCCTCACTTTCTGACGAGACTCCGGAAGGTAAGTCTATCATTGAACTGGGACGTGAAAACGGTCATCGTATGCGTGATTTGAATACTACCGGTGCTCATATGATTAAGTTTACAGCCGAAACAAAATGTTCGGGTGTGGATTTGCAGGATGGTACTCAGATACGTAAAGGCGCATTCGACGCTATTCGCAAGATTGTGGAAAATGCCGGAAATAAGTTCCCGAAAGAGATTGAAGAGGTGATTGCTGTAATTACCAGCAACGGTGGAACTCCGCTGGTGGTATGTGTCAATCAGAAAGTTACTGGGGTAATTGAGTTGCAGGATATTATCAAACCGGGCATTCAGGAACGTTTTGAGCGTCTTCGCAGGATGGGTGTGAAAACTGTGATGGTGACCGGTGACAACCCTTTGACAGCCAAATATATTGCAGAGAAAGCTGGAGTAGATGATTTCATTGCTGAAGCCAAGCCGGAAGACAAGATGGAATATATCAAAAAAGAACAGCAGGCCGGTAAGCTGGTGGCTATGATGGGTGACGGTACAAACGACGCTCCCGCCCTTGCACAAGCTAATGTGGGTGTGGCAATGAACAGCGGTACGCAGGCAGCCAAAGAAGCTGGTAACATGGTGGACCTTGACAACGATCCGACGAAGCTGATTGAAATTGTGGAGATTGGCAAACAGTTGTTAATGACACGCGGTACGTTGACTACCTTCTCCATTGCGAACGACGTTGCCAAGTACTTTGCTATTATCCCTGCTTTGTTTATGGTAGCCATCCCTCAGTTGGCTCCTCTGAACATTATGGGACTGCATAGCCCTGAAACGGCCATTCTCTCGGCTGTCATATTCAACGCTATCATTATTCCTATCTTGATTCCGTTGGCTTTGAAAGGTGTTCAGTATAAGCCGATCGGTGCCAGTGCGCTACTTCGTCGCAATCTGTTGATTTATGGTGTGGGTGGCGTCATTGCTCCGTTTGTCGGCATCAAACTGATAGATATGATAGTTAGTCTGTTTTTTTAAAACTTGGATAAAATGAAAACTCTTTGGAAATCATTTAAAATAACAATTGCATTTTGCATATTTTTCTCTCTGTTCTATATCCTTGTCTTGTGGATATTTGCACAGTTCGCCGGTCCCAACAAGGGAAATGCAGAGGTGGCAACACTCAATGGTAAAGTGGTAGGTGCAGCCAATGTAGGCCAGATGTTTACGCAAGATATTTATTTCTGGGGACGCCCATCTGCGGGTAATTATACAGCCGATGCTTCGGGTGGTAGTAACAAGGGACCTACGAACGATGAATACCTGGCAGAAGTGGAAGCCCGTATCGATACTTTTCTGGTACATCATCCTTATCTGAGCCGCAAGGATGTGCCTGCTGAAATGGTAACCGCCAGTGGTTCCGGTCTAGACCCACATATCACACCTGCTTGTGCTTATGTACAAGTGAAGCGTGTGGCTCAGGCACGTGGCATGAACGAGGCTGAAGTGAAAGCCATTGTAGACAAGAACATCAGCAAACCCTTTTTGGGGGTGTTTGGTACGGAAACTGTCAATGTGCTGGAACTGAACATTGCATTAGAAGAAGCCGATCAGAATAAATAATTTTTTAGTTGTGTTTGTCATGTGTTATGGGCAGGAGCGGAAGTATTTCTGTTCAGGCAGCGAAAGACTGTCATTTTACAGGGGGAGCCGAAACTTCCTTCCTGCCTTTCAACGATTGATTAGTAATGGTAAATAAATAGTTGGATATGAAAAGTTTAAAAATATCAATTCTAGTTTTTGCGAGTATGGTAGCTGCTTGTTTTATGGGAACCGGCAAAGTGCAAGCTCAGGAATTTACAATACAAGGTGATTTAGTCAGTTCTTATGTTTGGCGCGGCTTTTACCAGACGGGAGTCAGTTTTCAGCCCACTTTGGGTTTTGGGGTCGGTGATTTTTCTTTGACGGCATGGGGCTCTACCGATTTTGACGGAGTTTCTTCAGGAGAAGGGGCTGCGGCTAAGGAGATTGATTTGACGGCTGCCTATGCTTTGGGAGAATCAGGTCTAACTTTTTCTGTTGCCAGCTTGTGGTGGGGCGGACAAGGAGCAAGAAAGTATTTTAATTTTAAGAGTCACGAAACAGCTCATCACTTTGAAGCGGGATTAGCCTATACATTGCCGGTTGAAAAGTTTCCTTTGTCAATCGCTTGGTACACTATGTTTGCCGGAGCTGACAAAGATGATAAAGGCAGGCAGAATTATTCTTCGTATGTTGAACTCAACTATCCGTTCAGTGTTAAGTCTGTAGATTTGAACCTGACTTGCGGATTTCTGCCTTATGAAGCTGGGGTAGGAGTATATGGCGTTCCTAACAGCGGGTTTGCCGTAACCAATGTGGCACTGAAAGGTATTACGGAAATCAAGATTACTGACAATTTCTCAATACCTGTATTTGCACAAGCCATTTGGAACCCTCGTATGGAAGATGCACATCTGGTATTCGGCTTTACTTTAAGGCCATGATTTATTTAGATATAACTTTAGAACTCATGAATTAGTGTTGGATGCCCGTGGCGGTCGTGATGATCGTTACGGGTTATATGGCATATATAAGACAAGTAAAAAAACAGAAGAAATGAGTAGGGAAGAAAGCGTACAGCATTTTCTTGATTTGATTAAAAAGTCGCGGCGTGGCAAGTTCAAAGTCTACATCGGCATGATTGCTGGTGTAGGTAAATCTTATCGTATGCTTCAGGAAGCACACGAGTTACTTGACAACGGAGTAGATGTGAAGATAGGCTATATAGAGACACACGGGCGTGCCGGTACGGATGCTATGTTGGAAGGATTGCCCGTTGTTCCTCGTCGTAAGATATTCTATAAAGGGAAAGAGCTGGAAGAAATGGATTTGGATGCCATTATCCAGATACACCCTGAGATAGTAGTGGTGGATGAACTGGCACATACCAATGTGGAAGGTAGCCGGAATGAGAAACGCTGGCAGGATGTGATGGATTTGCTTGATGAGGGTATCAATGTGATTTCTGCCGTTAACATCCAGCACATTGAGAGTGTCAATGAAGAAGTACAAGGCATCTCGGGTATTGAGGTGAAGGAACGTATTCCCGATAGCGTTTTGCAAGAGGCAGATGAGGTGGTGAATATTGACTTGACTGCGGAAGAATTGATAGCCCGTCTGAAAGCTGGAAAAATTTACAAGCCGGAAAAGGTCTCTACTGCCTTGAACAATTTCTTTAAAACGGAAAATATTCTCCAATTACGTGAACTGGCTTTAAAAGAGGTGGCTTTACGGGTGGAAAAGAAAGTGGAGAATGAAGTGGTTACCAGTGTGGGAGTCCGTCATGAGAGATTTCTGGCATGTATCAGCAGCAACGAGAAAACACCACGACGCATCATTCGTAAAGCTGCACGTCTGGCAACCCGCTACAATACTTCGTTTGTTGCCCTTTATGTGCAGACTCCCAGAGAAAGTACTGACCGCATCGGTCTGGCAAATCAAAGGTATTTATTGAACCACTTCAAATTGGTGACCGAACTGGGAGGGGAGGTCGTTCAGGTGCAATCGCCGGATGTGCTGGGAAGCATTGTTGATACTTGTAGGGAGAAACAGATAACAACTGTCTGCATGGGAAGTCCGTCACTTTCTTTTCCGAAATCATTGTTCATGATATTGAAATACCGAAAATTTGTGCGTGATTTGGCACAAGTAAACATAGATTTGATTATACTTGCATAATATTAATTCTTAGGAACATTATGAATATTCGTACAAAATTGATACTCAGCGTAGGGGTATTGGCTGGAATGATTATTTTGTTGGTTGCTCTTTCTGTGGTGAATCTACAGATACTGACGGCTACAGAGCCGGATAGTCCTGCTGCTGTACCGGGATTGCAACGTGCATTGCTCTGGATTTCTGTGATAGGTGGGGTATGTATTTTTGCCAGTATCATATTGTTGGTATGGCTTCCCCGTTCCATCAGCAAACCTATTCAAGAACTGACGCGTGGGATTCTTGAAATAGCGAACCATAATTATGAGAAACGTCTGGATATGAGTGGACGCGAGGAATTTCGTGAAGTGGCTGATAGTTTTAATCGGATGGCTGAACGACTGACGGAGTATCGCGCCAGTACGCTGAACGACATACTTTCTGCTAAGAAATTTCTTGAGGCTATTGTGAATAGTATTGATGAACCTATTATTGGTTTGAACCGTAATAGGGAAATTCTCTTTATCAATAATGAGGCTTTAACTGTGCTGAATTTAAAACGGGAAGAGGTAATTCGCCGTTCGGCTGAGGAGCTTTCTTTGAAGAATGATTTGCTCCGCCGTTTAGTTCGTGAATTGGTAAATCCGGGTGAAAAGAAAGAACCGTTGAAGATTTATGCAGACAATAAGGAGAGTTACTTTAAAGCTTCTTACATTACCATTATAAATGCAGAGGCTGATGATGACGAACCTCACGGACAACGCCGTGCGCTACACGCCTGAGGGCGGGCGCATCGAAATCCGCACCCGAACCGATGCGGACACCGACGGCGCAGTCATCGAAATCTGCGACAACGGTCCGGGCATCGCCCCCGAGGAGCGCGAACGCGTCTTCGACCGCTTCTACCGCGCGCTCGGCACCAAGACCTCGGGCACAGGCCTCGGGCTCGCCATCGTCAAGCGCATCGTCGACATCCATCATGGTACGATCGCAATCGACGACGGCCTTGACGGGCGCGGCACGACCTTCCGCATCCGCCTTCCGAAGCTCGGCGCAGCCGCTGCGGCTGTCTGACAGGGACTTCCCTTCTGTTACAAATTTAACCCCTGTTGCACAACCATTACCTGTAGCTGATACCCCGTCCATCCGTTTTGCGATAAAGTTGTTGGATCAATTGGGAAACAATGCGGCCCAG
>ERZ507065.1134-NODE-1134-length-12017-cov-2.572647_pt1 | contig 12017 bp, 6 predicted proteins | sample MGYA00513785_ERZ507065 | MGnify/ENA metagenome assembly ERZ507065
AGATCATTTAAAAGACGCTCTGCATAAGCGGTGATCTTCAGCATCCACTGACGGAGGTTTTTCTTCGTCACTTCCGTACCGCATCTTTCACATTTTCCGTTTACAACCTCTTCATTTGCAAGACCTGTCTTACAGGACGGACACCAGTTGATCGGAAATTCTTTTTCATATGCAAGTCCTTCTTTAAACATCTTCACGAAAATCCACTGCGTCCATTTATAAAAGTTCGGATCTGTCGTGTTGACTTCCATGTCCCAATCATAAAGCGCTGCGATCTCATTGATCTGACGTTTAATATTCGCCACATTTTCCGCCGTTGATTTCGCCGGATGTACTCCCATCTTGATCGCATAGTTTTCTGCCGGAAGTCCGAACGCATCCCATCCCATGGGATGAATGACATACTTGCCCTTTAACAGCTGATACCTGCTCCAGACATCTGAAATCACATATCCTCTCCAGTGTCCTACGTGAAGGCCGCTGCCTGAGGGGTATGGAAACATATCCAGACAGTAATACTTTTCCTTCCTGCCATCGTTCACATTGATGGGCTTCTCTTCCCAGTTCTCACGCCACTTTTTCTCAATGGCGCTGTGGTTGTACTGTGTTGCCATAATCTCATTCCTCCATTGGTTATCTAAGGGGATGATTCCCCTTTATCCAGACAGCATACCTGCTGCGCGCAGTTTTCTGTGAAACAAAAAAGCCCTGCGCCTCTACTGCTAGAGACGCAAGGCTGAAAATCCCCGCGCGGTACCACTCTGGTTCATGCTGTCTGACGCATGCACTTAATCCTCTTATAACGGTAAGGTCTCCGTCCTGTCCTACTGGTTCCCGGTCCCCCGTTTCCGGCGGTCCTTCCTCGTTGGGGCAGGCTACTCCAGGGCCAGTTCAACAACCATCCGTCACCGGCTTTCACCAGCCGCCGGCTCTCTGCATCCATCCGGTTATCTACTCTTCCCTATCTGCGTATTTGCACTGATTCTTAATTTAACATATTTCCCAAACAGTGTCAACTGTTACCAGACAAAAAATCCCCTGCCGCGATCTCTGACCAGGCCGCCTTATAGGCTGTCTTGGAGCGTTTTGTCTCCCTGGACCGTCTCACCGGTCTGGCTGCCCTGGCCCATTTGGCCGGCGTCTCATGGCGTGAGGGCTTTGCCGGTCCCTGGGTCCTGGCCTCATCCGTAAACATGACGCAGTATCCATCCAGGTCCCTGATCCACCCCTTCTCAAACCATCCATACTGGGTGCCCCCAAAACCGTATACCGCATCCTCATTCAGATACGCCGCCGGCTTTCCGTCAAACAGATAGATATGTTCCCCGTCACTGTCAATATACGCTGCCGGCGTCCCGTTTCTGTCATACAATGTCATGCTTCCATTCTCCCCATTTATTTCCATTCTCTGCTGCTGTGTATACCCGCAGCGGATCTATTATACTACTGCGCTGTCCCGGATTCAATGAGTTTCTTAACATAATTCTAACGGTCCCTTCTCTTGCCTTTCCGTTTGTCCTTATGTTAAGCTAAAATATATATGTTAACATAAATAACGGACAACAGGAGGTAATTTATTGAATCAGAAGCTAAAAGAAAAAATCACAGAATCCTTATCATCTGTGCTGCCCGTTACCTGCATTGTATTAATCCTCGGGATCACCATCACCCCCATTCCCCTGGACCCGCTGATGCTGTTTCTGGCGGGGGCAGCCTTCCTTATTATAGGGATGGGATTCTTCACCCTGGGAGTGGATATGGCCATGATGCCCATTGGAGAAAAGGTAGGTGCGCAGCTGGCCAAGGCAAAAAAGCTTCCGGTCATCGTCATTGCATGTGTCATCATAGGCGCCATGGTCACAGTGGCCGAACCGGACCTGCAGGTCCTGGCCAGACAGACACCGGCAGTACCTGACATGGTGCTCATCCTCACGGTAGCCGCAGGAGTCGGTTTTTTCCTGGCACTGGCATTCCTTCGCTCCCTCTTCGGCTGGAGCCTTTCCCACATCCTCCTGGTCTGCTACATCATTCTCTTCATCCTGGCCTTCTATATTCCAGGTGATTTTCTTGCTGTAGCCTTTGATTCCGGCGGTGTGACAACAGGTCCTGTAACAGTTCCCTTTATCATGGCCCTGGGCGTGGGACTTTCTTCCATCGGCCAGGGAAAAAACGCGGACAGCGACAGCTTTGGACTGGTATCCCTTTGTTCCATCGGCCCCATTCTCTCTGTTATGATACTCGGACTTTTGTTCCAGTCATCTTCCGGCGCCTATGAGCCCATGACCATTCCATCCATCAGCAATTCCCAGGACCTTTGGCTGGCATTCCAGAGTGAACTCCCCCACTATGCTGCGGAAGTATTCACAGCCCTGTTCCCCATCCTGGCATTTTTCCTGCTCTTTCAGATATTTTTCCTGAAAATGCGCAAACGCCAGGTGGTGAAGATTCTGGTTGGAATGCTGTATTCCTACATCGGGCTGACGCTGTTTCTTACAGGCGTAAATGTGGGCTTTATGCCCGCCGGAAGCTATCTGGGAAAACAGATGGCCTCCCTGCCCTATCGCTGGATTCTGGTGCCCGTGGCCATGCTCATCGGTTATTACATCGTCAAGGCAGAGCCTGCCGTACAGGTGCTGAACAAGCAGGTGGCTGACGTGACCGGCGGAAGCATATCTGAAAAGACCATGATGACCGGACTTTCCATCGGTATGGCCCTGTCATTGGGCCTTTCCCTGTTCCGGGTCATCACAGGACTGCCTCTCATGGCCTTTCTGCTGCCAGGTTATGCCCTGGCTCTGGGGCTTTCCTTTGTGGTACCCCCGGTCTTTACCTCCATTGCATTTGACTCAGGAGGAGTCGCATCCGGCCCCATGACAGCCACCTTTCTTCTTCCGCTGTGCATGGGCGCCTGCGAGGCCCTGGGCGGCAATATCCTGACTGACGCCTTTGGCATCGTGGCCATGGTAGCCATGACCCCTCTCATTATCATCCAGCTCATCGGACTGTCCTTTGAGCTTAAAACCCGCAGGGAGAAAGCTGTTTCCAGACATCCTGTGGTGGATATGGAACAGGAATTCATCAATTTAGAGGAGGAACCTTATGAGCCATAAAAGTATAAAGCTGGCAGCCGCCATCGTGAACCGCGGGGCCGGGAACAGGGCAGCTGCCATATTCCATACATACAACCATGAAATACTGCTGGCAGTCAGGGGACACGGCACAGCCAGCTCGGCTGTCATGGACTGTCTGGGACTGGATGAGCCTGAGAAGGACCTGGTTCTGGGCCTTTCAAACAAATCGGACGCGGACCGCCTGCTCCATGCCCTTGGCAGGGAAATGGAATTTAGCAAGCCCGGACACGGCATTGCTTTCACCCTTTCCCTCACAGGCATTAGTTTCGCTGCCATGGACATTTTAAGCCGGCATGAAGACCAGACCGCCCCAAACAGCCACACCGCAGAACACAAGGAGGATATTTCCATGACAAATTCCCATTCCTATGAATTAATTGCTTCCGTCATCCACACCGACCTGTCCGCGCCGGTTATGGAGGCCGCCAGAAAGGCCGGCTGTCAGGGCGGCACTCTGATAAAGGCCAGGGAAATAGGTACCGATGCCGGCAAAAAGCTGTTCGGCATGACCCTTTCCCAGGAAAAAGCCATACTGCTGATCCTGACCCCTGCGGACTTAAGGATCCCCATACTAAAGGCCATATGCGAAACCGTAATGAAGGAAACCGGAGAACATGCAGTGGCAATTTCCCTGCCCGTGGATGCAGTGGAGGGACTGACCGGCTGATGCTGGCAGAAAAAACCGCTTTCTTTTTAGGATGAATCCTTTATAATAAATACTATCAAAGGAAAGCAGGTGCATCGCAATGTACATTGGTGATTTACATATCCATTCCCGCTACTCCAGGGCCACCAGCAAGGAGCTTACGCCGGAGCACCTGGACTTATGGGCGGGGAAAAAAGGAATAAACATTGTAGTTACGGGTGATTTCACCCATCCGGCCTGGAGGGCGGAGCTGGCTGAAAAGCTGGAGCCCGCCGAGCCGGGTCTTTACATGCTTAAAAAGGAATATTCCTTACAGCGCCCGGCCATACTGGGCCAGAGCAGCCCACGTTTTGTTATCAGCGGGGAAATCAGCTCCATTTACAAGAAAAACGGCCGTGTGCGCAAGGTACACAGCCTTATCCTTCTGCCCGGCCTGGAAGCGGCCGAAATCCTTTCCAGGCGGCTGGAGGCCATCGGCAACATACATTCGGACGGACGCCCCATCCTGGGATTGGACTGTCACGATCTTTTGGCCATAACACTGGAGGCATGCCCGGATGCCATCTATGTTCCGGCCCACATCTGGACTCCGCATTTTTCACTGTTCGGGGCTTTTTCCGGTTTTGATACCATTGAAGAGTGCTATGAGGAGCTGACTCCCCAGATTCATGCCCTGGAGACAGGACTGTCTTCTGATCCGGCCATGAACCGGAGACTGTCAGCCCTTGATTCCTTTCAGCTCATCTCCAACTCTGACGCCCACTCTCCCGCCAAGCTGGGCAGGGAGGCCAGCCTGTTTGACATTCCCATGTCCTATGCGGGGCTCTACGGCGCCATACAGAGGGGCGAGGGCCTTAAAGGCACCATTGAATTCTTTCCTGAGGAGGGCAAATATCATTTTGACGGCCACCGGAAATGCCATCTCTGCCTCAGTCCCTCCCAGGCCAGAAAATACAACGGCATATGTCCTGTCTGCGGCAGAAAACTGACCACAGGCGTACTTCACCGGATTGAACAGCTGGCCGACCGGGACGAAGATTTCCTGCTGCCCCAGGGACGTCCATTTGAAAATCTGGTGCCCCTGGGCGAGGTCATTGCCTCCTCCGTGGGGTCCTCCCCCTCCAGCGTAAAGGTTTCCAGGCAGTACGAACACCTGCTGGAGGAACTGGGCAATGAATTTTATATTCTTCGCCAGGCCCCGCTGGAGGATATCAGCCATGCGGCCGGATCCTTGACAGCAGAGGGCATACGCCATCTGAGAGACGGCAAGGTCCAGTGGAGACCCGGCTATGACGGCGAGTACGGGACCATGTGTCTGTTCCAGTCAGCAGAGCTTAACAATGTGGAGGGGCAGCTGTGCATGACGTTTGATACAGAGGAAGAGGACCTATCGGCCTATACAGCGTTATCCGGCAAAGCTGCCGGTTCCGGCAGCACATCTGGCCCATCGGCCCCCCACGGCACACCCGCCTCCCGCGAAACAGCCGTCTCAAATATCCCGACTGTTTCCATGCCTTCCTCTGCCCTGAACCAGGACCAGCAGCAGGCCGTGGAGTCCGTGTTTCCGGTAACAGCCGTCATAGCCGGTCCGGGTACAGGCAAAACAAAGACTCTGGTGTCGCGCATCGAACACCTTATGGGTGAGCGGGGCGTAAAACCTTCTGAGATTACGGCCGTCACCTTTACAAACAAGGCAGCGGACGAGCTGACACAGAGAATCCGCCAGGCACTGCCAGGCAGGCGCAGCCTGAACCAGATGCAGGTCGGAACCTTCCATTCCCTCTGCTACCGGCTGTTAGCCCAGTCCGGAATAGAGCTGTCCCTGGCAGACCAGGGCCAGGCGGAAGAATGCGCCGGGGAAACCATAGCAGCCCTGGAACTTGCCTGCACGGTCAGGCAGTTTCTCACTGCCGTCTCTCTGCACAAGGCAGGGCTGTCCGCCCTTAAAGGCATCGAAGCCCAAATGGCCGATGGCTCCGCCGGGGAAACCGGCTTTACCCTGACACCGGAATCGGCAGCCCGGTACCAGCAGGCGCTGGACAGCAGGAAGCTTATGGACTTCGACGACCTTCTTCTCAACATGCTGCGCCTTCTTGAACAGGAACAGAAAGCAGAATACAGGAAGCAGCATTTTTCTTATCTGCTGGTGGATGAATTCCAGGATATCAGCCCGGTCCAGTACCGGCTCATCAAGGCATGGAATAAAGGCGGACGGGAACTCTTTGTCATCGGTGACCCGGACCAGTCCATCTACAGCTTCCGGGGTTCTGACAGCCGCTGCTTCGACCTGCTGGAACAGGATTTTCCGGGAACCAGCACCATACGGCTTACCACCGGCTACCGCTCCACCCCGGAGATACTCTCCGCCTCCCTTCCTCTCATCTCCCGCAATCCGGGCGGTGAGCGCAGGCTTGCGGCCGTCCGTCCACATGGCGATCCGGTGCGTCTGGTGACGGCGGAAACCAGTCTGTCTGAGTCCATCTTTATTGCCAAGGAAATCAACCGCATAATCGGCGGCATCGACATGCTGGATGCCCACAGCCAGACTCCCGGCCTGCGGGATACTGACAGGAGCTTTTCCGACATTGCCGTCCTCTACCGCACCAATCATCAGGCCCGCCTGCTGGAGCAATGCCTGCAAAAGGAGGGAATCCCTTACGTGGTAGCAGGAAGGGAGGATTATCTGGATCATCCGGCTGTCCAGGGTACCATCTCCTTTTTCGGAGCCCTGCTTAGACAGTCCGGGATAGATGGGGACACGCTGGAGCTCTGCAGAAAGCGCATTTCCCCTTCCGCTGATTACAGAGGCCTGGAGGAACGGTTCCTGCCAAGACTAAAAAAAGACAAGCCCTGGAAGCTTTTGGAGAACTGGATTTCATGCCTGGGACTGGGTGCAGACAAGTCCATGGACACCTTTGTCTGCATGTCCTATTTTCACAAGACCATGGAGGATATGCTGAACACACTGGCCTTTGGACAGGCCCACGACCTGAAGCGAAGCGGCCAGGACTCCCGCCCCTCCGATGCAGTGACGCTCATGACCTTTCATGCCTCAAAGGGCCTGGAATTCCCGGTTGTCTTTCTCTACGGCTTAAAGCAGGGAATCCTTCCCCTAAAAACAGGAAAGGGACCCATGGACCCGGATGAGGAGCGCCGCCTTATGTATGTGGGCATGACAAGGGCCAGGGACGAATTAATTCTCACCACCTCAGAGGAACCTTCCCCGTTCTTAGAGGAACTTCCCAAAGATGCCTGCCGCGATGAAAAGGCCCAGGCACCCGGCAGCGGGATGAAGCAGCTGAGCCTCTTTGACTTCATGTAAGCTTTTGAGTACCGGGACGCCGGCTTTTCACTTCAATGCCAAAAGACCTGACGCATGCCACACAGATGGCTGCATCAGGTCTTTTCACATATTCACATATATCAGGAAACCGGAATGGCAATACCGGGCATCCTATCTCTCTGGCATAGGCACATAATCCATATTGTCGCCTACATACTTGGTTGCCGGACGCATAATGCGGCCGTCATACAACTTATTCTCAATATTATGGGCCACCCAGCCCACAACGCGGCTGCACACAAACAGAGGTGTATATAAATCCCTTGGAATCCGCAGCATACCATATGCAAACCCGCTGTAGAAATCCACATTGGTTGGAAGGGCCTTACCCTTGATTTCCTCCATTACCTCCTTGGCAATGCGCTCGAAACGGATGTAGAAGTCCAGCTCCCTGGTATGCTTCTGCTCCTTGGCCACCTCCATACAGCAGGCCTTCAAGACCTCCGCACGGGGATCGGACACCGTGTAAACAGCATGGCCGAAGCCGTATACAAGGCCGGAACGGTCATAGAGCTCTCCTGCCATCAGCTTCTCTACGGACTGGCGGATTTTCTTATCGTCCGCATCATAGCCGCCTGTTTCAGCCAGCACGGCGTCCATCATCTCCGCCACCTTGATATTGGCGCCGCCGTGGCGCGGTCCTTTAAGAGAACCGATGCCGCCGCATACCGTGGAATAGATGTCAGTGCCGGTGGAGGCAATCACCACATTGGTAAAGGTGGAGTTGTTGCCGCCGCCGTGGTCCGCATGAAGCATGAGTATGGTATCCAGCAGATTTGCTTCCTTGGACGTGAATTTCTGGTCCTTTCTCAAAAGGCTTAAGAAATTCTCGGCAATGGAATATTCCGGATTTGCATAATGAATGAACAGGCTTTCCCTGTCATAATAATGCACCTTGCTCTGATACGCGTAGCAGGCAATGGAGGGAAGCTTTGCCAAAAGATTGACGCCCTTGACCAGTGTCTGGTATACGTCCGTATTATCCGGGTCATCATCGTAATTATACAGGGTAAGGACCGCGTCCTGAAGCTTATTCATCAGATTCTTACCGGGAAGGCGCAGCAGGTTCATTTCCACGAACTCATCCGGAATGGTGTAGCAGTGCCTCACCACATTACAGAACTTTTCCAGTTCAGCTTTCTTCGGCAGGTATCCGAACAGCAGGAGGAAACAGGTTTCCTCATACCCGAAATGGCTCTCCTTCTTCCCCTTTACCAGGTCCAGTACATCCACGCCCCGGTAGAGAAGCCGTCCGGGAATGGCCTTGATTCCTCCGTCTGTCTCCTCATATCCCACTACGTCGGCCACCCTGGTAAGGCCTATACGCACGCCGGTTCCGTCCTCATTCCTGAGGCCCTTCTTTACATTGTACTCTTTATACCATTTATTAGGAATATCCGTGTAATTCTGCGACTTCCCATAGAACTGTGCCAGAAAACTCTCCTTAACCATGTACCCATGCTCCTTTCTCAAATATCCCCATCAGTGTCTGCCCCTGTTATAGTTAATCAGACAGCCGGCCTTTACGATTTCCCGCTCCTCTGCCGTCATATCCGCAATATACAAATCCAGGGTTCTTATGCCGCTGCCCTCTTTTCCCAGCACATAAGCCTTAATATCCTTTAAATCCCCGTCCAGGGCTTTCCTTACGCCCGGAACATAAATATAATCTCCTACCTCGAAGCAGGGCTCCTCCTCCATCTGGAAAGGTACCATGCCCCAGTTCATCACATTGGAGCGGTAACGCTTGGTGGCATACTCCTTACAGATATTGGCCAGGCCTCCGATGACTCTCTGGCAGCTGGCTGCCTGTTCCCTGGCAGATCCGTCGCCAGGTTTTACAGCATAAATCATGCTGCCCACTTCCGTGTCCTGAACCGTCACATTCTCATTGCCTTCAATGCCGCGTATGGCGTCAAAGAGCTTCTCCAAAGCAGGCTCCAGCTCCAGTTCTTTTGCCGCGCCATCCCTAATCCTGGCCTTTTCCAGCTTATCCACTTCCTTGGCCCTTCCCACATACTCCGGGTCCCTTCTGGACAAAGTGAATTCTGCCAGTCCCAGCGGATTGGACCGGTAAGATGAAGTCTCGCCGGAAGGAATCAGCTCATCGGTGGTGGTCACAGGGTCCATGATTTTGGAACATACCTTCAGGAGAATATTGTCCGCCAGAGGACTCATCTCCGGCCAGTCCTTGATATTCGGTCCGTAGACCAGTTCCTTTTCCCCGTCGCCTTTGTTGTATCCCATGTATACCCGGTTTTTATAGGAAATGCCGTCAAATTCATACTCAGGCACATTGCCCCAGCCCTCCATCTCCCACGCGGAGGTAAGCTTTCCTCCGTTGGCTGCCGTAGCTGCAATGGAACGCGCATCCATCAGGGCAACCGCTGCCATCTGGCCGCTGCCCGGTTTGGAACCTTCCCTGTTGGGGAAATTTCTGGTGGTATGGCGGATGCTCAGACCGTTGTTGCAGGGAGTATCGCCCGCGCCGAAACAGGGGCCGCAGAACGCAGTCCGTATGATGGCGCCTGCGTCCATCAGGTCGGACACAGCCCCCTTCTTTACCAGGTCCGCAAAGACAGGCTGTGAAGACGGGTATACTGCCAGGGAGAACTCGTCGCAGCCGCAGTTCTTTCCCTTTAATACACGGGCAGCTTCCATCACGTTGGAATAGGTGCCGCCCGCACAGCCTGCAATGACTGCCTGCTGTACCATAAGCTGTCCTCCCTGAATCTTATCCCTCAAGGTGAAGGATGCCTTGCCGCCCGATACCTTGGCTGCTTCTGCCTCCACCATGCCCAGTATGTCGTTCAGGCTGGCCTTCAGCTCGTCAATCTCATATGTATTGCTGGGGTGGAAGGGAAGGGCAATCATGGGCTTTACCGTGGACAGGTCCACGTATACGCAGCCGTCATAGTATGCCACATCCGCGGGAGCCAGTTCCTTATAATCTTCCTCCCTGTGGTGCTTGGCCAGATAAGCCCTGGTGTCACTGTCCGTCTTCCATATAGATGACAGGCAGGTGGTCTCTGTGGTCATGACCTCCACGCCATTGCGGTAATCGGTTGTCATGGAAGCCACGCCCGGTCCCACGAACTCCATCACCTTGTTCTTTACATACCCGTTTTTAAACACGGCTCCGATGATAGCCAGGGCAATATCCTGGGGACCGGTTCCCGGCTGGGGCGCACCGTCCAGATAAACGGCTACAACACCCGGATATGCCACATCATATGTATCCTTAAGAAGCTGCTTCACCAGCTCCCCGCCGCCTTCACCTATGGCCATGGTTCCCAGGGCCCCGTAACGGGTATGGCTGTCGGAACCAAGTATCATTCTGCCGCATCCGGCCATCATCTCCCTCATGTACTGATGAATGACCGCAATATGCGGAGGAACATAGATGCCCCCGTATTTCTTAGCCGCAGACAGGCCGAACATGTGGTCATCCTCATTGATGGTCCCTCCCACCGCGCAAAGAGTATTGTGGCAATTTGTCAATACATAAGGAATCGGGAACTTTTCCATGCCGGAAGCCTTGGCTGTCTGTACAATACCCACGAAGGTGATGTCATGGGATGCCATGCTGTCAAACCGCAGCTTGAGATGTTCCATGTCACCGGATGTGTTGTGGGCCTCCAAAATGGAGTAGGCAATGGTTCCTTTTCTGGCGGATGCCTGGTCTGCATCCTTTCCTGTCAGTGCCTTTACCTTTCCGCTCTCTGATTCCGGTACGATTTCAGTGCCGTTAACCAGATAAATACCGCTGTCATACAATGATACCATTTCATTACCTCCTGGTGTCTGATTTTATGAAAAAGGGCTCGGCTTGGATTTTTGCCTGCCCCCTTACATTCGTTGGTTATTACTATAAAACAAAAAATTTGATTTGTCCAGTATTTTTATTGTAGTCGCCACAGCTTTTACATTGTGGTCTGTATTGGCTCCGACACGTCTTTTACTGTCACATGCTAATACTTTATCACATCAAAGCATCTGTGTAAATCACCAATTTAATATAAACAGGCCGCAGCATATGACAAAATAGCCTATCATGCCCACATTCAGAAACACTGTCTGAAAGGCTCTCCCCTTTCTCAGGGGCCATTGTCCCGGCAGGAAGGTAATCTGGCGCCGGTACATGATGATAAGGATAATGGCCGCAATGAGGCAGGCCAGCATGAAAAAGAAATATGCCAGTATCATGACAGAGGAAAACGCGGTCACCAGCCATCCCATGTCAATTCCCAGAATAGATTCAATCTGCCGTATAATCCACGGCCCCTCTGCCAGCCCCTGGGCGCCCTTTGACAGTTCCACGGTGATGACGCCGCCCAACAGGTTAAACAGCATATGGAACCCAATGGTGTATCCCACCTTCCCTGTCTTTGCATACACGTAGGCCCAGAGAATTCCTATGCCAAAGGCATAAAAGAACTGGGAAAAATTGCCGTGGGCCATGCCGAACATAATACCTGACATGATGATGGCCGCTTTCTGTCCATATCCCAGCAGCCGGTCCATGACCAGCTTTCTGAAAAAAAGCTCCTCCACCACAGGAGCCATGATGACCGTCGTCAGCAGATTGACCCACAGGCTGGAATTCCTGATAAGCTGGTCCAATTCAGCGGAGTCTGGTCCCGATGGCTGTAAAAGCCCTACCAGCCTGCCCAGAATATTTCCTGCCAGCCCGATTCCCACTGCAATGACAAAGAAGGACGCAAATTTCCAGAATCCCCACTGCTCCTTCTGGGGCGAACCGCACTTCGGCACAAGCTGGAGCAGTCCTGCCACCGCCGGAAAGGCCACCAGGTACATGGGCAGGGACGACATAAGCATACGCCCCGAAAATCCGTAGAAATCAATGAAATCTCCCAGCAGGGAATCAAGCAGCATC
>ERZ507065.1136-NODE-1136-length-11981-cov-4.614288_pt1 | contig 11981 bp, 5 predicted proteins | sample MGYA00513785_ERZ507065 | MGnify/ENA metagenome assembly ERZ507065
CACGCTTCCCATTACCCTCGATATGATGATTTACCATGCGCGTTCGGTCGTGCGTGCCGTCAGCCGTGCGCTGGTCGTCGTCGACCTGCCGTTCGGAACCTACCAGGGCAATTCGAAGGTGGCGCTCGACTCGGCCATCCGCATCATGAAGGAGACCGAGGCCGATGCCGTGAAGATCGAGGGCGGCGAAGAGATCCTCGAATCGGTCAACCGCATCCTTTCGGCCGGAATCCCCGTCATGGGGCACCTGGGGCTGACGCCGCAGTCGATCCATAAATTCGGGACGTACAGCGTGCGTGCCAAGGAGGAGGCCGAGGCAGCGAAACTCGTCCGCGACGCCCACCTGCTGAGCGATGCGGGGTGCTTCGGCATCGTGCTCGAAAAGATTCCCGCGGCGCTGGCCGCCCGCGTCACCTCCGAAATCTCCGCGCCGACCATCGGTATCGGGGCCGGTAACGGCTGCGACGGGCAGGTGTTGGTGATCCACGACATGCTGGGCATCAACAAGGGTTTCTCGCCGCGCTTCCTGCGCCGCTATGCCGACCTGTATACCGTCATGTCGGACGCCGTGTCGCAGTATATCGCGGACGTGAAGTCATGCGATTTCCCCAACGGGCAGGAGCAGTATTGACCCCGCCGGGTGCGCAGGCCGCCGTGACGGAATAATTTCGATCCCCGACCCTGAGGCCGGGGATTTTTCCTGTCCGGGAAGTCGTCGGCGGGAGGATGCCCCCGATTGCTGTCCGGGGATTCCGGGCGCGGGGCGTCCCCTCCGGCTTGTACGGGACTGCGCGGGCGGCTTCCCGGCCCGTGGCGCCGGGGGCTGTCCCGGACGCAGGCGTGTGTATTTACCCGTCGCGGGGCCGGCCGGGCGTTGTCCCGGGGGCTCCGGATTTCGCCCGCACCCGGCGGCTTTGATAAATTGTTGATAAAAAAAATCGTCGCGTTGCCCCGGATATTAGGCCGTTTCGAAAATTATCACTACATTTGCGAGCAACAAAAATCCACGTTCATTATGTCTTTTATCAATGAAAGGGTTCAGCCCGAAGGACTTACGTTCGACGATGTGCTGCTTATACCCGCCTATTCGGAAGTGTTGCCGCGAGAGGTCAGTGTCCAGACCCGTTTCTCGCGAAATATCAAACTCAACATCCCCATTGTGTCCGCTGCCATGGACACCGTTACCGAAGCGCCGATGGCTATTGCGCTGGCTCGTGAAGGCGGGATCGGCGTGATCCACAAGAACATGTCCATCGCCGAGCAGGCCGCCCACGTGCGCCGGGTGAAGCGGGCCGAGAACGGCATGATTTACGACCCGGTGACCATCTCGAAAGACCATACGGTCGGCGATGCGCTCAACCTGATGAAAGAGAACAAGATCGGGGGTATTCCGGTCGTGGACGCGGATCGGAAGCTGATCGGTATCGTCACCAACCGCGACCTGCGGTTCCAGCGCGACATGTCGCGCCGTATCGAGGAGGTGATGACCCCCGGCGACCGCCTCATCACGACGCATAGCTCCGAGTTGTCCAACGCCTCGGAGGTGCTGCTCAACTGCAAGATCGAAAAGCTCCCCGTGGTCGACGACGAAGGCCATCTGGTGGGGCTTATTACTTATAAGGATATCACGAAGGTGCAGGATCATCCCAACGCCTGCAAGGATGCCAAAGGCCGTCTGCGCGTCGCAGCCGGCGTAGGCATCACGCCCGATGCGCTGGATCGCGTGAAGGCGCTCGTCGAGGAGGATGTGGATGCCGTGGTGCTCGACTCCGCGCACGGGCATTCGATGAATATTGTTAATAAGCTCAAGGAGATCAAGGCTGCCTATCCGTCGCTCGACGTGGTGGTCGGAAATATCGCCACGGCAGGAGCCGCACGGTTCCTGATCGAGAACGGCGCCGACGGCATCAAGGTCGGCATCGGCCCCGGCTCGATCTGCACCACCCGCGTGATCGCGGGCGTGGGCGTTCCCCAGTTGTCGGCCATCTATGCCGCGGCGTCGGCCGCCAAAGATACGGGCGTCCCGGTTATCGCCGACGGCGGCCTGCGTTATTCGGGCGACATCGTCAAGGCGCTGGCTGCGGGCGGCGACTGCGTGATGATCGGCTCGATGTTCGCCGGCACGGAGGAGTCTCCCGGCGAGACGATCATCTACAACGGCCGTAAGTTCAAGACCTACCGCGGCATGGGCTCGATCGACGCCATGAAGGCGGGTTCCGCCGACCGCTATTTCCAGAAGGGCTGCGAAGGCAATATCAACAAGCTCGTTCCCGAAGGGATCGTGGCGCGCGTACCCTTCAAGGGCACGTTGAGCGAGGCTGTCTTCCAGCTTATCGGCGGCATCCGTTCGGGCATGGGTTATTGCGGTGCCAGGGACATCGCGGCTTTGCAGCGTGCGCAGTTCATCCGCATCACCTCGAACGGCGTTACGGAGAACCACCCGCACGACGTGACCATCACGAGTGAAACGCCCAATTATTCCCGCGGTGAATAGTTTCGATCCCGGGATTGCGGCCTGCGGGCTTTTTTGCGGTTCATGCCGGAAATTCCGGAAAGGGAGTTGCCCAGGGTGCCACGATAACGAAAAGGCCGTGTGGTGCAAGGTTCGTTTCTGCTGCCGGGAGAACGGCTGGCAGAGTTGCGCCGAATGCACGCTGGTGCCGCTGGATGCCTGCGGAAAGTTCAATAATTTCATCGCCGGGGTTTTCCAGGTCGTTTTTCGCTCAGACCGTCGCGGTTGCATAGCACGCATCCGCGAAGTCGGGAACGAGGCTTTCGCCGCGGAGATGCGCCTTGCGGGAAGTTACAACCGTCCGGTAAAAAGAAAATAATAAGGATTCGAGGTCTTCCTTGGCAACGAGAAGGCCCGGAGGAATTTTAGCCCTGAAACCGGCGTCGGAGACGCCGTAGAGTGAGTCCGGCGAGTTTCATGGCTTGTAAATCTTCCGAAATTGATGAACCCCGATTCGTCGGACTTACATTATATTATGGAAAAAATCCTGATTCTCGACTTCGGGTCGCAGTATACGCAGCTCATCGCACGGCGCGTACGCGAACTGAATGTCTATTGCGAGATCCACCCCTTCAACAAAATTCCGGTGCCGGATGCTTCGGTGCGGGGTGTGATTCTCTCGGGCAGTCCCTTCTCCGTGAGGGACGAGCATGCCCCTGCCCCCGACCTTTCGGCCATCAAGGGTAAACTGCCCCTGCTGGGTGTCTGCTACGGCGCGCAGTTCCTCGCATCGGCCTTCGGCGGTGAGGTGCAGCCTGCGCCCAGCCGCGAGTACGGCCGTGCGATGCTTACGGTGGGCGATGCCGGTGACCCGCTGATGCACGGCCTGCCTGCGACCACGCAGGTGTGGATGTCGCACGGCGATACGATCACGTCGGTGCCCGCGAACTATAAGATCGTGGCCAGCACCGAGGACGTGCGCGTGGCTGCGTTCCGCATCGAGGGCGAGCAGACCTGGGGCATCCAGTTCCACCCCGAGGTTTACCATTCGACCGACGGCACGCACCTGCTGAAGAATTTCGTCGTGGGTATCTGCGGCTGCAGGCAGGAGTGGACGTCGGAGAGTTTCGTGGAGGCCACCGTGCGCGAGTTGCAGGAGAAACTGGGCGACGACAAGGTCGTGCTCGGGCTTTCGGGCGGCGTAGACTCGTCGGTGGCCGCCGTGCTGCTGCACAGGGCCATCGGCAAGAACCTCTACTGCATCTTCGTGGATTCGGGCCTGCTGCGCAAGAACGAATTCGAGGACGTGCTCGAGTCGTATAAGAACATGGGCCTGAACGTCAAGGGCGTGAAGGCCGGCGACAAGTTCCTGGGCGATCTGGCTGGCGTGAGCGATCCCGAGACCAAGCGCAAGATCATCGGCCGCGATTTCGTCGAGGTATTCAACGAGGAGGCGATCCGGATCGAGGACGTGCGCTGGCTGGCGCAGGGGACGATCTATCCCGACGTGATCGAGTCGGTGTCGGTCAACGGCCCCTCGGCGACGATCAAGTCGCACCACAACGTTGGCGGGCTGCCCGAGAAGATGCACCTCGGGATCGTCGAACCGCTGCGCCTGCTCTTCAAGGACGAGGTGCGCCGTGTCGGTCGGTCGCTCGGGATCTCCGAGCAGCTCATCGGGCGCCATCCCTTCCCGGGGCCCGGCCTTGCGATCCGTATCCTGGGCGACATCACGCCCGAAAAGGTCGCGATCCTGCAGGACGTGGACAAAATCTACATCGACGCCCTGCGCGATGCCGGGCTTTACGACAAGGTATGGCAGGCGGGGGCTATTCTGCTCCCGGTGAAGAGCGTTGGCGTGATGGGCGACGAGCGAACCTACGAGAGCTGCGTTGCACTGCGTGCCGTGACCTCGACCGACGGCATGACTGCCGACTGGGTGCACCTGCCCTACGAGTTCCTTGCCAATGTGTCGAACGATATCATCAATAAAGTCAAAGGGGTCAACCGCGTCGTCTACGACATCTCCTCGAAACCGCCCGCAACCATCGAGTGGGAGTAGGGTATGATCCCTGCGCGGCCGCTGTGTGAGACCGGCCGCAGTCGTATTGCAATCGTTGCCGAACCCGTTATTCGGCTTGGCCTGCCCGGACTGTAAACGTCCGGGCAGGCTGCTTTTGCGGCCGGGTGGTGTGGCCGAGCGGCTTTGCCGGCTGCTGCAACATGTGTGTAATGCCATATTCCCGGGATTGTTACGGGACTGTCGCAACGATGAAATAGCCGCAGGGTAATTTTGCAGCATCGGAAACGATGCCGATTTATGACCCCTGCCGATGCAATCCGCCAACCAGCCTTGAAACTTCGCCCGTCCCGGTTTCCGGGGCGGAATTTTTTTTTGCATGGCCGAAGGTGCGCCGGGGGGGGTACCGGTTCCGGACGGAAGCCTCCGCCGATGCCTTGATTTGGGAGCGGGCGAGGCTGTATGCCGCACGGGTTGTCCTTTCCGAGGCAGCATGGAACGTTTTTTTGCTATGTAACGGAACTTTAACAGTAAATATATGCCGAAATCCTTTTGTATTTTTGAAATAAAAGTTATCTTTGTAATAGTTTCCCCTTTAAAAAACGGAAGAATCGTAAGTTATTTTTGCAAACGGATATTAGTTTATAATCACCTAATTAAAACTATTTTTATGAGTAAACATCTTTTTAGGTTGGTCTTCGGTGCATTTTTCCTTGTGGCTGCCACGGCATTTACGGGATGCTCCGACGACGATGACAAGTCGCTGACGCCGAAGTTGACGGCGGATCCGACGGCGCTCGATTTCACCGATGAGACGGCGACGACGCAGACCGTTGCCATCACGGCGAACTGCGAATGGACGGTTACCGCAAGTAATCTGGATTGGGCTACTATTTCCCCGATGAGCGGCAAAGGCAACGGAACGATCTCCGTTACGGTTTCCGAACTGCCCGCCGGTACGAACCTGCGCGAAGGCAAAATCTCCTTCACGCTTATCCACCCCGAATTCGGCAAGTGGGGTCAGGCCGAGTCGTCCGTAGCCGTGAAACAGTACGGCAGCGGGGTTACACCCCCCCCCACGGGCGATCCTATCTATGCTAACGATTTCGACAAGGAGCAGGCAACGGAAGGCAGCAGCGGCTGGCCTTTTGCCGACCAGTTCGAGGGTTGGAAGAATCAGACCGGTACGGGTGCCGATAACGTGACCTATGTGGCCAACAGTATATCTGTTCGTGCGAATTCCGCTTCCAACGGCAACTATTCGAAATACAAGGACGATGCATCCGGCGTCAATAATATGTTGTTCCGTGCCGGTGCCGAGTTCGAGATCCACAAGATCGCACTCGATCCTGCTCAGAAAAACCTTTGCCTGACGTTCGGTTCGTATAAAAGCCTCTTTGGCGCTGAGGATAATGCGTTCGTAACCTCGGAATTCCATGTATACCTGAGCAAGGACGGCGAAAACTGGGCGGAAATCGCCTATGACCGCCCTGTCGGGGACGACGAGCACTCCAATTACGGCACCTGGGCTTTGGCAACGGCCAACTTTACGCTGAAAGAGGTTCCCTCTGAACTTTATATCCGTTTCATTTCCGATCTTTCATCCGCACACCGTGTCGACGACGTGAAACTTTACGAAGGTGTCGGCGGTACCGAGGTCGACCTGGGCAACGTAACTCCCCCGACTCCGGGTGAGGCTGTGGTTATCACGATTCCCGAGATCATCGCCAAACTTACGACGTCGCAGGTAGCCCTCGATACGAATAACGACCGTTATTTCGAGGCCGTCGTCGTAACCGACAAGGAAGGCGGGAACTTCAACGGCCAGAACCTCCAGGTGATGACCCCGGGGGCGACGACCGCAAAGAACGGCATTACGCTCTATGGCAGCGGTAAGTATACCGATCCCTATGACGATAATTATACGTTTGTCAAGGGTGACAAGGTGAAGGTGACGCTGAAAAAGGGCGAAGCGCGTATCGTAAGTTACAACGGCCTGTACGAGGTTACCGGCAGCAAGGGTGCCGACTGGGTCGAGATCGAAAAGATCGGCACCGAGACCATCACGCCGGTCGTGGTCGATCCCGCTAAGCTGGCCGAATACCAGGGTATGGTCGTGACGGTCAAGGGTGTGACCGCCCCCGCTACGGCTGCCGACTGGACTACGAACGAAGCTTTCGGAAAGCATACGTTTACGACCTCGGCCGGTAACATGACGGTATTCGTGCAGAAGGCCATGCCCGGGCTCGTTGGGACGCAGTTCGTGGCAGGTTCCACCGGTGATATTACGGGTTACGCTTCGGTGAACAGCAATGCCGCGCAGGTTTGTCCGCAGCGTCCCGAGGACGTGGCTGCGTTCATGGGCGAGCCTTCGACCGACCCGGCGATTACCAAGCTCGACCCGACGTCGCTTTCTTTCGCTGCGACGGACAATGCCAAGACCGTGACGGTGACGGCTGCCAATGCCGACGGCTGCACGATCGAAGCCGCTACGGATAAATCGGAGCAGTTCACGACTTCCGTAAAGGGGATGGTTGTAACCGTGACGCCCAAGGAAAACACGACGGAGCAGGCTATCACCGCCACGCTGACCATCAAACTGATGAAGGCCGGTGCCGCTGTGGATACCAAAACCGTTGCGATTTCGCAGTCGGGAAAATCATCAGGTAATGAACAGTCTGTTACTATCTCATTTGCTGGTGGTGATGCCAAGAATCATGATGAGATTCCCTTCTCAGAAGGAGCCCTTTCCGCTGTATTTAAAACAGGCAACCATACAACAGCTCCTCGATGGGATGCAAATTGTGTTCGATTCTACGGTACAGCCGATAAACATAATACGCTTACCGTATCGGGTGCAACAATTACGAAGGTTGAATTCAAGCTTAATGGGTCGTATAAAATGGAAGGAATGACTCCTGATTCGGGAACAATTTCAGAAAATATATGGACAGGAAATTCCGACAACATTGTATTTACAGCTGGATCGGCTCAAACTCGTATTGAAAGTATTACGGTAACTTATTTGCAATAACTTATTTGCTTTCTTAATAATCCATCCCCGGCGGATTGGCTTCCGCCGGGGATGATTGTCGGATTTTCTACCTGACATTTTTATCTGCAAATTCCCACATGATTTTGATAAACGGGTTATTGAAACTTTTCGGGCGGGCTATGGTGCTCGGGGCGCTCCTGCTGGTTTTCGGGCGGTGCGGTTCCTCCGACGACGGCACCCCGGCGAATATTTCCGCGGTGTTCATGGAAACCGAGACGACCACGCTCGACGCCAAAGGTTATGCGACCGATCCCCGGCTCGTACTGACGGGGCCCGTAGGTACGGCTTACACCGTCACCGTGACCGAAGGCGGCAGTTGGTGCTGGACGTCGCGCAGGACGCATACCACGACCAAATCGGCGAAACTCGTTTCGGCGAACGATGTTGTGTACCTCTACCTGGACGATAATGAAACGGGCGCTTCGCGCCGTGCCGCGGTCGATGTCGTTTTCGACGGCGGGCACGAATTCACGTTGACGATCGACCAGGCGGACTACTCGGTTCCGGCGTCGATGGATCACGCGTGGGCGGAATTGCCCGCCTATGTCGAAGACCCCGATTACCGTTACGTAACACATTACGCGCCGCTCTCTTCGACCGTGACGGCACGTAACTTTACGATCTGCTACGACACGAAGAAACGCATCGCCAACTGGGTCGCCTATCCGATCCACGATTGTTATATGCAGGGCTCATACAACCGTGCGGACACATGGGCATATGATCCCGACATACCGTCCCAGTATCAAGCCGACCTCTCGCTCGGTTCCTATCGCAGCGGCGGTATTCGCGGTCACCAGTGTATGTCCAACCACCGCTATGTTCCCTATTCCCCGCTGCTGAACGAACAGACCTTCTATTCGACCAACATCATGCCGCAGAATTCTGCGTTTAACGGTGGCTCCTGGCTCAGTATGGAGAATACCGCATCGTCGAAACGGTGTGCCGATACGCTTTATATCGTGACGGGTACCTACGGCGTGCAGGGTTCCGGTTCGGACAAGGCGGGTACGTCGGTCGCCGTTCCGGAGTATTGCTGGAAGGTGCTGCTGCGTACCCGGAGCGGCCGGACGGGGAAACGGGTCGACCAGATTACGGATGCGTCGCAGTTGATGGCCATCGGGTTCTGGGCGAAAAACGCTTCGTCGAGCAAAAACGGGTTGAAGGAATATCTCACGAGCGTCGCCGACATCGAAGAGAAAACGGGCTATAAATTCTTTACGATGCTCGACGAGGACATTGCCGCCGACGTGAAGGCACAGAACAATCCCTCGGACTGGGGTATAAATTAATCTGAATTATATGAAGAAACTGCTTTTTACCGGGCTTTTCGCAGCGCTGATCGTCGCCTGCTTCGCCCAGAAACCCTACAAGGTCGTTTTCTACAACTTCGAAAACCTCTTCGATACGATCCGCAACCCGGAGATTTACGACGAGGAGTTTACGCCCGAAGGGCCCAAGAAGTGGAATACGCCCAAGTACACCAAAAAGATCAATAACCTTTCGCGCGTGTTGTTCGACATCGCCGCCATCAACAAGGACTACCCGGTGGTGATCGGCGTTTCGGAGATCGAGAACCGCAATGTCATGGAGGACGTGATCGCGACGCCCAAACTCGCCCCGGCCAATTACCGCATCGTGCACTACGATTCGCCCGATGCCCGCGGCGTGGACGTGGCGTTCTATTACCGTCCCGACGTGTTCAAGCTCGAGGGCAGCGCCCCGATCCCGTTTACGATGGAGAGCCTGCCGAATTTCCGCACGCGCGACGTGGTGACGATGTGGGGGACGATCGACGGGGAACCGTTCTATTTCATGGTGGCCCACTGGCCTTCGCGCCTGGGCGGCAAGGAGGCTTCGGCACCCAAGCGCGATCGCGCCGCCGAGATCATGCGCCATGCCGCCGATTCGGTGCTGGCGATCAACCCCGCGACCAAGGTCGTGATGATGGGTGACTTCAACGACGACGCCACCGACAAGAGCATCACCGAGGTGCTCGGCGCCGAAGGCAACATCCGCAAGCTCCTGCCCGGCGGATACTACAATCCCTTTATTGACATGCTGAAGGCGGGCATCGGTTCGCTTGCCTACCGCGACCAGTGGAACCTGTTCGACAATATCGTCGTGTCGGAGAACCTCGCTACCGGCTCGACGGGTTCGCTCAAGCTGGAGCGTGCCCCCAAGGGGAAATATTACGGCAATATTTTCCGTGCCCCCTATCTGTTCCAGCAGGAAGGCCAGTACAAGGGCTACCCGCTGCGTACGTTCGTGGGCAACAATTTCCAGGGGGGATACAGCGACCACCTTCCCGTATTCATTTACATCGGTAAATAACCCAACAAAGTAATTATGAAGATCAGAGCTTTACTTGTTATCCTGCTCACGCTGGCCTGTGCCGGGGCGTATGCCCAGGACGGGGGCGTCAAAGGCAAGGTCGTCTCGCGTGACGGCCGTGTCGCACTGAGCAATGTCAAGGTGGTTGTCGAACCGCTCGGCGTCACCGTCATGACCGACAACCACGGTAATTTCAATATCGACCAGTTGCCCAAAGGGGAATACCAGTTGAAATTCGAAGCCCCCGAGTTCGAGAACCTCGACCTGGCGATCCGTGTCGACAAGATGGTCAAGAACCTCAATTCGGTGGTGATGTCCCCCGATGTGCAGTATGTCATCGACGACGCCGTGTTCGCGGAGTTCGACTCCGATACGGCGGCCGACGGGCAGTCGCTGCCTTCGTCGCTTTCGTCGTCGAAGGATGTCTTCAACAACATCGCCTCGTATAAATTCAGCGAGATGCGTTTCAACGTGCGCGGTTACGATTCGCAGTATTCGAGCATCTACCTGAACGGCATCCGGTTCAATGACGCCATGACGGGCTATGGCCCCTGGTCGTTGTGGAGCGGCCTGAACGACGCCACGCGTAACCAGGAGAATACCGCCGGGCTGCGCTCGTCGGGCTACGGCATCGACGGCATCGGCGGTACGACCAATGTCAATGCGCGCGCTTCGCAGATGCGCAAGGGCTTCCGTGCCAGCGTCGTGAACGGCAACTCGATGTACCGCTTCCGCGCGATGGTTTCCTACGCTTCGGGCCTGATCGACAACGGATGGTCGTACGCCTTCTCGTTCTCGACCCGCCAGGGCGGCAACTCCTATGTCGACGGGGTGTACTACAATGCCTACGGTTACTTCGCATCGGTCGAAAAGCGTTTCGGCGACGACCGCCACAACCTGGCGCTGACCATCCTGGGCGCACCGACCGAGCGCGGAGCGCAGCAGGCGTCGACGCAGGAGGCCTACGACCTGTTGAGTAACAACTATTACAACCCCAATGTGGGCAAGCAGGCCGGCAAGCTGCGCAACTCGCGCGTGCGCGATTACCACGAGCCGATCGTGATGCTCAACTACGGGTTCGACATTTCGTCGAATACCAAACTTGCTGCCGCGGCTTCGTTCCGCTTCGGCAAGAACGGCTATTCGGCCCCGACGTGGACGGACGGCCCCGACCCGCGCCCCGACTACTACCGTTACCTGCCCAGCTTCTACACGAACCGTATCCTCCAGTTGTCCGAGGGCATCGAGAGTTCGGATCTGGGGACGTACAACGACCTTGCGCTGCGTTCGATGCGCGAGTGGATCACCGACCCCAGCAAGAGCCAGATGGATTACGACAACATGTTCCGCATGAACTACAACCGCAACAAGTCCGGGGCTTCGGGCATCTACATGATCGAAGAACGCCATACCGACCAGCGCGATTTCAACTTCGCGGCCAACATCGCCCATACGTTCCGCAACCAGTCCGTGCTGCGCGGAGGCCTGACGGCGCGTGTCAACCGCACGGAGTACTACGACGAGGTGAAAGACCTGCTCGGTGCCGACTACTGGCTCGACGTGGATAAGTTCGCCCTGCGCGACAACGGCAACTACAACCCGCTGCTTTCGCAGAACGACCTGGATTATTACCTCAAGCACGGCGAGGCCCGCCGCGTCGGGGAAGGCGATAAGTTCAGCTACGATTACTACGCCAACCTGCGCCAGGCACAGGTCTGGGCGCAGTATTACGCCTCGTTCGGCGGTTTCACGATGAGCCTCGGCGGCGAGGTCGGCTATACGGCCATGTGGCGCGACGGCCGGCTGCGCAAGGGCCTCTTCGCGAACAACTCGCTCGGCAAATCGAAGACGCTCGACTACCTGACCTACAAGCTCAAGGGCGAGTTCTCGTACCGTTTCTCGGGTGCGCACGCCATCGACGCCAATGTGGCCTACATGGTCAATCCCCCGCAGTTCCGCGACGCTTTCGTTTCGGCGCGTACCCGCAATACGACTACGCCGGGCCTCGATTCCGAGAAGGTACTCGGCGTCGACCTGTCCTACAACCTCAACCTGCCCTGGATCACGGCGCGCGTTTCGGGTTACTATACCTCGGTCGCCGACCAGTCGAAGGTTATCTC
>ERZ507065.1137-NODE-1137-length-11979-cov-3.741194_pt1 | contig 11979 bp, 12 predicted proteins | sample MGYA00513785_ERZ507065 | MGnify/ENA metagenome assembly ERZ507065
CTGACTACGGTGCATTCATCGAAATCGCTCCGGGCGTAGAAGGTTTGATCCACGTTTCTGAAATGTCTTGGACACAGCACTTGCGTTCTGCTCAGGACTTCATGAAAGTAGGTGACGAAATCGAAGCTGTCATCCTGACTCTGGACCGCGACGAACGTAAGATGTCTCTGGGTATCAAACAGCTGAAAGCCGACCCATGGGAAGATATCGAATCTCGCTTCCCGGTAGGTTCTCGCCACGCTGCTAAAGTTCGTAACTTCACTAACTTCGGTGTATTCGTAGAAATCGAAGAAGGCGTAGACGGCTTGATCCACATCTCTGACCTGTCTTGGACAAAGAAAATCAAACACCCGTCAGAATTCACTCAGATCGGTGCTGAAATCGAAGTTCAGGTTCTGGAAATCGACAAAGAAAACCGCCGTTTGAGCTTAGGCCACAAACAGCTGGAAGAAAATCCTTGGGATGTATTCGAAACAATCTTCACTGTAGGTTCTATCCACGAAGGAACAATCATCGAAGTACTGGATAAGGGTGCTGTAATCTCTCTGCCTTACGGCGTAGAAGGTTTCGCAACTCCGAAACATCTGGTAAAAGAAGACGGTTCTCAGGCTGCTGTAGACGAAAAACTGCAGTTCAAGGTAATCGAATTCAACAAGGAAGCAAAGAGAATCATCCTTTCTCACAGCCGTATCTTCGAAGATGAACAGAAAGGCGCCAAGAAAGAAGCTGGCGAAAAGAAATCATCTGCAAAACGCGGTGGCAAGAAAGAAGAAGAATCTGCAATGGTAACCGGTCCGGTTGAAAAGACTACACTGGGTGACATTGAAGAACTCGCTGCTCTGAAAGAAAAATTGGCTGGTAAATAATTACCGTCTTTTCAGATAAAATAAAAGGAGATGTCCACCCGGATATCTCCTTTTTTATTGCTCGAAAAAAGAATAGAGAAAGCTTTATCAGTCTATCTCCTTGATCGCTTCCTCTACCTGTTCTTGTTCACCGTAATATTGGCAACTTTCGCCGATACCCAACAAAGCATTCATTTCATGACGCTTGTCCAAGTCCGTAAAATAAGCGTCTACTACCTTATAAATATCGAATCCGTCTGTTGAACCCGCTGCCAGATTCAACGATTCTACCAATTTGCCTGTAGCCTTACGAATTTCAGCTTTACTAATCAAATGAAACTCATTGTTGTGAATTAATTGACTCTTTCCCATGATGTTTGATTTTAAAGTTATACTTGTTCTTCATTAATAACCATTCCCGAAAGCGGTAAGTTTAATCTCGCTGCTTCGTTTCATGCACTAAATATACAAACATCCTCGGATCTTTCAACCTTTCAGGCCTTTTATTTTCAATAAACATGAAAAACGAATCCGATCCCGGCTTCACGATATTTCATGATGGGCAAGGAGAATCGGATCTCCAAACATAGAATAAGTTCTATTCTATTTGGTCATGTAAAAATTAATGCTGAAATTTGTTCACAGATAATATAAAAGATATGGGCACGAACGAAGACAAGTACAATGTAACTATTCTGATCGCAGAAGACGAGGAAAGCAATTTCCTGCTATTAAAAACCATTTTAAAAAGACACTGTAACGTTCTGCAAGCCAGAACCGGCTTGGAGCTATTGAAAGTCTTTGCAGAAAAAGGAGCCGATATGATTTTGCTGGATATAAAAATGCCGGAGATGAACGGTATAGAAGCGCTGAAAGAGATTAGGAAAAAAGACACGAATATTCCGATCATCATGCAATCCGCCTATGCCTTCGAAAATGACATGGAAGCCGCCCGTGCTGCCGGAAGCAACGGATTTATCACCAAGCCCATCAATATCGTCGAACTGAAGAAAACGATTTCCAAATTCTTGCCGCAGATAACCTGGTAAGAGGCTGAAAGACGACATATTATAAAAAAGTGGAATAGCTATAACAATCGTTATGGCTATTCCACTTTTTTGCTTTTTCACAGACACCTTAACCGGCAAACTCTCCCTTTCATTTTTATCAAAAACCTCTCATTTTACGGAGATATCCACATTAATTTTCTTTATAAACTCCGCCTAAACAAAACATTAAACCTCCGGTTTAAGAGGTGGGTAAAATTATTTTTCACAAAAAAGTGTCCGTGATTAGGGATCATATTTCCGGAAAACTATACCAAACCGGCACTAATGGATTTTCATATAGAACGAAATTATACTTTTACAAACGAAACTAAAATGAACATGTCAGACAAAAATAAAAGGACATCTGATAACAAGGAGATTTCTCATTCTTTAGGAAACGATTTTAAGATTTTCAGGAATTCAACGAAATTTTCTATTCCCTTATACCCTTCTTATTCCCATAGGGCTGTTGTTGCCTTTTGTACGGAAGGAAGAGCAAAAGTGGATGTGCACGGGTATGAGCATTCATTCACTAAAGGGGAACTTGTTGTTATTTTTCCAGGTCAGCTGGTCTCTTTGTCTGAAATCAGCGAAGATTTCACAGTCAGCTATTTTTCATTGTCTCTCAATCTTTATAACGATGTGCTTAGCGGTATACGCCGCTTTTCACCCCATTTCTTCTTTTATATGAGGAGTCATTACCATTATAAGCTTTCGGACTTGGAAACGTCCAAGTATATCAATTTTTTCCAGCTGATTTACAGCAAGGTGAATGCTCCCGAAAACTTATACCGTAAAGATTCGATCGTCCTTCTCATGCGGATTTTCTATCTGGATCTCTACAATATATATAAAGTAAATTCGCACACCGGAAAGCAGACGTTCGACAATCATAAGAAAGAACTGACCCACGGCTTCTTTCTGCTCATCATGAAGTTCTACAAAGAGAACAGAAGCGTGGCATTCTATGCCGACAAACTACATATCACTCCCAAATATCTCACAATGGTGGTCAAGGAAGTGAGCGGGATGTCGGCCAAAGACTGGATAACCGAATACATCCTGCAGGAGATCAAGTTCCTGTTAAAAAACTCGTCCCTGAACGTCCAGGAGATCGCTATCCGGACACATTTCTCCAACCAGACATCACTTGGGAGGTTTTTCAGGCAACATACGGGATTGTCTCCTTCGGATTACAGGAAACAGAATCAATAACAAACAAATAATCAATTAAACAAACAAAAAAGAATTCGAATAGCAAATCAACCGGATAAGATCCACTAAGCGAAATTTCCTTTCTATTAATTTATAATTAGCGATATAATACGAATATGAACAGAAGTCAGCTTATCAATATCCTGTCCAAGAAAACAGGATTAGACAAAAAAGATGTCAAACGGACAATCGATGAAATGCAAAAACTAATTGTCCAGGAAGTCAAAGAAGGTCAAAGAATCTGCCTGCATGGTTTCGGCTCGTTCAAACCACGTTTTCAATCCAGTCGTCCTGCACGAAACCCGAAAAGCGGAACAGCCGTACAACTGTCTCCCAGGACTATCATCCATTTCAAATGCGCTCCCCATCTGCTGGAGCTAATGAACAAATAAAGGGACAAAAAAAGAGACTCACTTTTAGAAGTAAGTCTCTTTTTTATTTACTCAGCTATTGTCGGGGTGAGAAGATTCGAACTTCCGACCACACGCCCCCCAGAGGACAATTTTAAACTTTGATATTTTTATATCTGCCTGATTTATAGAAGAAATACAACTATTAATCAAATGCTTAAATTCTATAATTTTTCTTCGATTTATTGGCGCTTTCTGAAAAATGTGTCATATTTGTGTCATTCAAATAAAAGAAAAACCTTTGTCTTACATAAAAACAGTGGATATGGCACATTACAAATTTATGCTTTTAGAATATAATGCAGGTAAAGATGGTAAGATTGCTGTAACTTTACGTATTACCAAAGACAGAAAGCGTAAATATATCAAGACTGGACTGTTGGCAACAATTGAACAATGGAACAGTGAAAATGATAGATTTGTAGCAGATAAGAAGCTTGTTCCAAAATTCAAAGAATATAATGCTAAATTGTCAGAATTGGAAACTCGTGTAAACGCTGTTCTAAGAGATTTTGAAGCCGATAGAATTGATTGGACTTTAAATCAGTTTGAAGACGCTTTTGTCGGAAGAACTTCAAAAGGTAAGGTAAAAGACTATTTCAATAATACCATTACCACTCTAAAAGAAACAGGTCATATTGGAAATTCAACCTGTTATAGTCGAACATTGCATATGCTTGAATTATTTGATAGCAAATTTGATAAGAAGGTATTTTCTGAAATAGACATTAAATATGTAAAAGCTTTTGATGTATTCCTTCAAAAACGTGAGTGTAAGGGAAATACCCGAAAATATTATTTCAAAGCTTTGCGTGCTATTTTAAATAAGGCTATCCAAGATAAAGAGGCATCGGAAAGTACTTATCCTTTTGGAAAAGGAGGATTCAATGTCGCGGCATTAGAGGAAGAAACCGCAAAACGCTATTTGCCACATGACAGCATGATAAAGTTGAAAACAACAGTAATGGATAATGCTGTGCTTGAACGGACACGAAGATTGTTTCTCTTTTCGTATTATTGTTACGGTATATCTTTCATTGATGCTGCATTATTAACAAAGAAAAATATCATTCGCTACAATGGTGGCTCTTATATTGTTTATAAGAGGAATAAGACAAAGGAAGCTAAAAAGGTCAAACCTATACAAATTAAGATTACTGCTGAAATTCAAGAGTTAATGGATTGGTTCTCTGCCAATACTCTATTGATTGATGATTATTTGTTGCCAATAGTTTCTATTGCAGGATATAAAGGAGAACAACTTTATAATCATATCCGCAGCCGTTTTGGGCGTAATAACAAAAATTTGGCTAACTTAGCAAAAGCTTTGGAGATTACGGATATGAAACTGACAAGCTATGTAAGTCGCCATACAATGGCTATGACTTTGCAGGACAATCAAGTACCACGTGAAGTTATTTCACAGATATTAGGTCATAGTGATTTGGCTACTACCAATACTTATTTGGATAGCTTTGCCAGCAGTGTGATAGATGAAGCGGTAAAAGTATTATAAAAGAATCAGTATGTTATCAACAGATAAAATAAAAGAATTGCTTTCGCATGGCGAGAATAAGCAAGTAGAATTTAAGAAATGTACGGATAAGGTTTCAGCGTCCGTATATGAAACGGTATGTTCTTTCCTAAATGCGGAAGGAGGATATATCTTCTTGGGTGTGGATGACGATGGTACGATATTGGGGATTAATCCTAAATGCGTAACAGATATGACTAAAAGTATTATTAATACGCTGAATAACCCCGAACAATTTCTTCCACCTATGCCTATTACTCCGGAGCGAATAGAAATAGACGGCAAAATTATTCTGTATTTGAATGTGCCGGAGAGTGAACAGGTACATAGGTACAAGAACCGCTTCTATGACCGTTGGGGAGATGCGGATAATGATGTATCAAAGCATACCTATCTGGTTAAAAATATGTTCATGCGAAAAGAAAAGGAATCTTCCGAGAATGAAGTGTTTCCCGATGTGACATTGTCCGATATGGACGAGGAGGCTTTTAAGATTATGCGCAGCCATATTTCCATTCACAACTCCAATCATCCGTGGTTAAGTATGACCAATGAAGAGTTCTTGAAAAGTTTGTTTTGGGGTAAACAACGGGAAACAAACAGAGAGGGATATAAGTTGGCTGCCATTCTTTTATTTGGAAAAGAACAGACCATTTTGAACTGTTGCCCGTGGCATCGCACGGATGCCATTTACCGTAGTATGTCTTATGAGCGTTTCTTACATCCACTTCCGACTGACCCGGATGTTCGCTACAATGACCGGGATATGATATGCGTAAATCTGATACAGTCATATATCCGTTTGCTGAATTTTGTACAACGCAATATGCCTGATAAATTTCGTTTAGCAGATAATGGTATAGACCGTTTGGATTTACGGGTAATGATATTCAGAGAAGTAATATCGAATACATTGCTTCATCGTGAGTATATCAGTTCTTATACAAATAAGTTCCTTATATTCCGTGACCGTGTGATTACGGAGAACTGGACGAAGCCATTTCAAACGGGAGATATAGATATAAATGACTGGCGCACCCGTACAAAGAATCCGCTTATCACAAAGGTGTTCCGTGAAATGAAATGGGCGGAAGAACTTGGCTCAGGACAGAAGAATATTCGGAAATATGCTCCGTTATACTTTGAAAACTCAGAGATAGAGATTCATAGTGGAGAGGAGTTTATCTTTTCCATTACCTATCGTGACCCTAAAGAATTTGAGTTTGCGGAGAATATACCGACAAGTCACCAACAAGTCACCGATAAGTCACCGATAAGTTGGAAACAGGTTAAAGATAAATTAGGTATAGAATGGAATATACTTAATTCTATTCTGTCTTTCTGTGCAACAGAAAGTCGAGCAAACAGTGAAATTATTGTTAGTGTTGGATTTAAAGACAGAGCTACATTTATGAAGAAATTCATAAAGCCTATGATTAAGGAAGGATTATTAGCAATGACAATTCCAAGTAAGCCTAACAGTCGTTTGCAGAAATATTATACCACAGAAAAAGGGAAATCACTACTGTTATGCCAAGACGAAAGCAATTAACATTTCATATCCAAGATTTGAGGTGTGCAGGTCACATCATTGAAGAGTTATCACAACTACCACAGTTGGCTAACTTTGACATGACTTCTATTGAACTGACCATCAAAGAAAACAGACCTGCACCCAAAATCGTCAAAAAAGATATAGACATACTGATAGACCGTTTACAGCGTGGTTTCTCTGCCAACAAACATACTGTTATGCAGTTGAACGGATATTATCTGATTACAAATGTTCATTTAGCCAAATGGATGAGGACAACCCAAGCATCAGTCAATAAATGGATAAAGGACGGATTAATAAAACCCTGTAAGAACTCATTTACCAATCTTGATTTTTTCGATATAGATGAGGTAATAGACCAGCTTCGCAAACAAAAACAATAAAATCGCATTTTCTCTATTATCTATATCAACTGTGCCACTAAGTGCCACATCAAAGCCATTTAGTGCCAAACCTTGAAATATTATAGAGTAGATGTCATCATATGACATCAAATGTCTGCTATTGTCATAGTTGATATAGATATTTACTTGTTTTATAAGCTCTTATTTTTATATTTCCTTTGCCATATCAACGTTGAGATGGCTGTGACGACAGCTTATTGTTTAACCCCTAAAATGTTTGATTATGGCAAATATTATTGTCGCAACAGAGGAGCAAATTCAAGAAGCTGTATTCAATGCGGTTTCAAAATTCTTTTCAGGAAATCAACTGGTAGCACCCAGTTCTGATTTACCTGATACATTAAGTATGCCCAATGCTTTGAAAGTGTTGGAAGATAACGGTTTTCCTACTTCAAAAGCGAAGTTGTATAAAATGACTTCACAGGAACAGATACCTTTTATGAAGTATGGGAACAAACTTGTCTTTTCCCGTAAGGCTCTTATTGAATGGGCGCACAAGCAATTGGTTTCCAATAATAGCGAAGATTACGCTTCCGCAATCAGCATTCAGAAATGTTTCAAACGTAAACGCTAAAATATTATGAGTACGAAAGAAACATTAAAGAATGAAAATCCGTTTGTCCGGGTTGGCACAACGCTCTACAAGATAGTGAGCCAGCCCCGGCTGAACGGGGGACATATCAAGAAGCGCATCGTCTGGAATAACGAAACGCTCCGTCAGGATTACGGCAAGGATTATCTGGCTGGCGTTCCCAAGTATGACGGTTTCTGCACCGTACCCGAACATCTGAACTACCGCCCCATAGTAGGCAAGTTCCTTAACCTCTATGAGCCGATAGACCACCAACCAAAGGAGGGTGATTTCTCGCATATCCGTTCATTGGTACGGCATATCTTCGGGGAGCAATACGAGTTGGGGATGGACTATCTGCAACTGCTTTACCTGCAACCCGTCCCAAAGCTGCCTATCCTGCTGTTGGTATCGGAGGAACGCAACACAGGCAAAAGCACGTTCCTGAACTTTCTGAAACTCCTCTTTCAGAACAATGTAACCTTTAACACCAACGAGGACTTCCGAAGCCAGTTCAATTCCGATTGGGCTGGCAAGTTGCTTATCGTGGTGGATGAGGTGCTGCTCAACCGCAGGGAGGATAGCGAGCGGTTGAAGAACCTCAGCACCACACTTTCCTATAAGGTGGAAGCCAAAGGCAAAGACCGTGACGAGATTGCGTTCTTCGCCAAATTCGTGTTGTGTTCCAACAACGAGCATCTGCCCGTAATCATAGACGCAGGGGAAACACGCTATTGGGTGCGCAAGATAGACCGCTTGCAATCTGATGATACCGACTTCCTGCAAAAGCTGAAAGCGGAGATACCCGCCTTTCTCCATTTCCTGCAACACAGAACACTATACACCGAAAAGGAAAGTCGGATGTGGTTTGCCCCGTCATTGCTGCATACCGAAGCCTTGCGGAAGATTATCCGCAGCAACCGCAACCGATTGGAGATAGAGATGCACGAGCTTATACTTGACATCATGGAGAGTGTCAGTACGGACTCTTTCTCGTTCTGCTATGGCGATATTCTTCTTTTGTTGGCTCAATCGCAGATAAAAGCGGAGAGGCACCAAGTAAGAAAGGTATTGCAGGAGTGCTGGAAGTTGACACCTGCACACAACACCCTCACTTATACCACCTATCAAGTGAACTACAGCCGTGAATGCCGTTACTCTCCCGTCAAGACGACAGGGAGATATTACACCGTCACGAAAGAGTTTTTGCAAACACTCTGATTATATTGATGAAATGATGAATAGAGGTATAACTATACTGAAAAACAATGATATATACTCTCATCAAATCTTCATCAAGAAAGGATTACCGATGAAAAGAGAAAACAAGGCGGATATACCATGCAGGACACCGCCAATGATGATTTTCTCTTTTGGCAGGTAGTTTTGATGAGGAAATGATGAATAGATATATAACTGCAATACAAGTACTTATGCCACTAAATCATCAAATTATCGTTTTCACCATAACAATTAAATCCTACAGAAATCATGAATATACAGGAAGCAAAACAAATCAGAATAGCAGACTACCTGCAAAATTTGGGCTACACGCCCGTAAAGCAACAAGGCAACAGCCTTTGGTACAAATCACCGTTCCGGCAGGAAACCGAAGCCTCGTTCAAGGTAAACACCGACCGCAACCTATGGTTCGACTACGGGCTGGGCAAGGGCGGCAACATCATCGCATTGGCAGAGGTACTATATGCGTCTGATTACGTACCTTATCTGCTTAACAAGATAGCGGAACGAGTACCGCACATCCGTCCCGTATCCTTCTCTTTTCGTCAGCAAGCATCTGAACCGAGTTTCCAACAGTTGGAGGTTGGAGAACTTACCCATCCGGCATTATTCAATTATTTGCAGGAACGGGGTATAGACACCGCATTGGCAAAGCCGGAATGTAAGGAACTGCACTTCATCCATAACGGCAAGCCCTATTTCGCTATCGGCTTCCCGAATGTGGCAGGAGGATATGAAGTGCGTAACCGTTTCTTCAAAGGTTGCATTGCACCGAAAGACATCAGCCATATCTGTCAGCAGGGAGAACCGAGAGAAAAATGCCTCGTGTTCGAGGGTATGATGGACTACCTTTCCTTCCTCACGTTGCGAATGAGAAACTGCCCGACCATGCCGAACCTTGACGGGCAGGATTACATCATCCTCAATTCTGTTTCCAATGTTTCAAAAGCCATAGATATGTTGCACGGGTACGGGCGTATCCACTGCCTGCTTGACAATGACGAGGCAGGTAGAAATGCGTACTTGGAGTTGGCAAGAGAGTTCGCCGGACGCATCCGAGACTTCTCTGACAACTACAGCGGACACAAAGACCTGAACGATTACCTGTGCGGTAAGCCTTTGTCCCAATCGGCAGAACCGATGACAGAGAAGAAGCAAGTCCAATCCGTAAGACGGATGATACAGCCACCGAAAAAGCGAGGGCTGAAGATGTAGAGGGAAACAGGCTCGCGGCGGCACGGATATTTACCAGCGGAAAATACCGTAGCTTATTAGGGAATTTGTCCGAGCCGCATTGCATGGCAACGCTGAAAATTCCCCAATAAGCCAAAGAGGTTGCACCTCTCTGGACTCTCCGAAGCCAACGGCAATAGCCGTACAAAAGTAATAATTAAACGATGTTAAACAAGCATACAATAAAGGAAAATCATATATGGGATTCGTAGTATTACACATGGAAAAGGCGCACGGTTCCGACAGTGGGACAACCGCCCACATCGAGCGTTTCATCATCCCGAAGAACGCAGACCCGACAAGGACACACCTTAACCGAAAACTCATCTCATACCCCGATGGGATAAAAGACCGTTCTGCAGCCATCCAAAGACGATTGGAGGAAGCGGGACTGACACGCAAAATCGGGAACAACCAAGTACGGGCAATCCGTATCAATGTGTCGGGAACACATGAAGACATGGAGCGCATCGAAAAAGAAGGCAGACTTGACGAATGGTGTGCCGACAACATAAGATACTTTGCCGACCTGTTCGGCAAGGAGAACATAGTGGCAGCGCATCTGCACAGGGACGAGGAAACGCCGCACATACACGTCACGCTCGTTCCGATAGTCAAGGGAGAGCGCAAGCGTAGGAAACGGGAGGAACAGGTGAAGAAACGCTACCGCAAGAAACCTGCCGACACCGTAAGGCTCTGTGCCGATGATATCATGACACGGCTGAAACTGAAATCCTACCAAGACAGTTATGCCGTTGCAATGGCGAAATACGGATTGCAGCGTGGCATTGAGGGTTCAAAGGCACGGCACAAGTCCACGACACAATATTATCGGGACACCCAACGGCTTGCCGATAGTCTGAAAGCGGAGGTGGTGGACTTGCAGCAGCAGAAAGAAACAGCACAGGAGGAACTCAAACAAGCCAAGAAAGAGGTACAGACCGAGAAGCTGAAAGGCGCAGCCACGACCGCAGCGACCAACATAGCCGAAAGCGTGGGTTCTCTTTTCGGAGGTGGAAAGATGAAAGCCTTGGAGCGCAGGAACGAGGATTTGCAAGACCGCATATTTGAACTTGAAGAAGAAGCCCAACAAAGGGAGTATCAACAAGTCAAACAGATACAGGAGATAAAAAACGCTTACGAACAACAGAACAGCAAACTGTCCGAGTTCGTGGATTTTGTCAAGCGCTACTTCCCTTATGTGGAAAAGCTGATGCCAACCATTAAATTCTTGCGTGATACTCTAAACTTTGGCGATGCCGTTATTAGGAAACTATGCACATTCAAAGATGTCTCTATTAAAGGCGAACTGTATTCTCGTGAGTTTAACCAACATTTTAGGGTAGACAAAACGATATGTTCACTTAAAGAGGACAAGGATGGCAATTTCAGTCTCAACATAGATGGTGTTTCACACGTCAGTTGGTTCAGACGAAAGAAAGACGAGTTTATGGAAACGCTGGGATTATCAATAAAAAACAAATACGGAATGAAATTATAAATCGCATATGAATCACAGTACGCCGATACTCTCAATTTGAGAAACTCATTTTGAGAGTATCGGCGTACCTTTGCATAGTAATAGAATCCAAATAATGAAAACTGATTATCAGCAACAAGTTATCAATAGAATAAAAATGATTAGAGAAAGTAAAGGCTTTTCACAGCTTACCTTCTCAAAGTTATTAGACATCAGTCCTGGTCAAATGGGGAATATTGATAGTTGTAAACAACCTCACAAATATACACTCAAGCAAATTTTAACAATATGCGATTTTTTAGAGATTACAGTAGAAGAAGTATTTTTTACCACTAAGAAAACGGACAGTACTTTTTCAACGAGAGAGGTTATCAATGCGATAATCAAATATCAAGATAATTCTTTATAAAGATCGGAAGAGCGTCGTGTAGGGAAAGAGTG
>ERZ507065.1141-NODE-1141-length-11932-cov-3.882630_pt1 | contig 11932 bp, 9 predicted proteins | sample MGYA00513785_ERZ507065 | MGnify/ENA metagenome assembly ERZ507065
TATACTCATGGAAAACCTCCCATTTCCCGATGTCCAAGAAATGGGAGGCAGTTCATTGTCCCCTTTGTGGTGGTTTTGGGTTAGGCAAGGAGCGTGTGGCCGTAGGCGTTGGCGGCCTTGATGGCGGCGGCAAACTTTTCGTCGGTGAAGGGCTCCGGGTTGCCTTGCTTCCACTCGTTGGTGGCGTGTGCATACTCGCACAGAGCGGGGATATCGTCCTCGGAAAGCCCGACCTGCTCCAGCGTCACGGGCAGCACCATCTGCTTGTTGAAAGCGGCGTAGCGCTCAAGGTTCTCGGTATCGCCCGTATAGGCAAACAGCACCAGTACGCCCAGGCTCACGACCTCGCCATGCAGGTAGGAGCCCTCGCGCTTAATGCTGCACGTGGCGTTGTAGAACGCATGCGCCACGCTCGAGTTGTAGTAGTAATCGTTTTGGTTGGTCAGGTTCGAGACATAGCCCGTGTTGACCACGATGTCGAGCGCGATCTGCTTGACGGCCTCGCTCGACAGATTCTGGCGCACGTCCTCAAGACCCTGCACGCCATAGGTAAACAGTGGCTCGGAGCAGGTGTGGGCGAGTGCCAGGCCAAGGCCGGCGGTGTGCTCCAAGTTGCCGGCGCTCGTGGCGTACTCGACCTCGGGTTGCTTGGACAGGGCATCGCCCACGCCGGCCCAGAAGTACTCCGCCGGAGCCTCGGCGATGATCTTGGGGTTGATGAAGATGTGCGCGGGGCGGTTGGGGTACGAATAGCCCTCGAGCGAGCCGTCGTCGTTGTACACGACGGCAATGGCGGTCGCGGCGGAGCAGTTGGAACAGATTGTCGGGACGGTGAAGACGATCTTCTTGAGCTCGATGGATGCGGTCTTCACGGTGTCGAGCGCCTTGCCGCCGCCGCAAGCAATGAGCACATCGGCTTCCTGGCAGGCGGGGGAGTTTACGACCTTGGCGATATTGGCACGCGTGCTGTTGGTGCCATAGACGCGCTTCTCTAGAATCTCGACATCGGTGCCTTCAAGCGCCGCCTCGATGCCCGGCATCGCCGCAGCCAGTGCCCGCTTGCCACCGATGATCGCGACCTTGGTCGCACCGTACTCGGCCAGCGCGCCGGGCAGCTCGTCAAAGCAGTCCTCGCCGACGGTATAGTCGCTCATTCCAATCGTGCGCATAGGTACCTTCTTTCGTGAGATAGAGTGCTTTCAGGTATTTTGCTCCTAGAGAATGACCGCGACCAAGATAAATTTCTAAAATATGAAACCAATGTTGAGGGTTTTTCGTCGGCGCGGAACGTGCTAGCATACTCCGCATAAGCGTTGATGGGGACGAGTAGTCGGCCATCCGCATGCTACAGAGAGCGGGGAGTGCTGAGAGCCCGCGCATGCGACCGATGAAAATCACCCCGGAGCTGCGGTCCCAACGGACGTGCCGCGCAGGCACGTCTTAGTAGACATCGCCGAGATGGTCGTCGATACAGGCCAGCCGAGTAACGGATGCGAGCGCGCGATTACGCGGGCGAGGGCATCTAAGCTGGGTGGTTAAGCGAAGAGCTTTTGCGGGCGTACAGTCCGTTTTGTGGCGCTTCGTCCCAGCTTGTAGGGACGGGCGCTTTTTTGGTGCCCAACGGGCGTGCGCGCCCACGACATGAAAGGGGTACCGTGGCAAACGAGTACAAGCAGACGATGAATCTGCCCAAGACCGGTTTTCCCATGCGTGCCGGTCTTTCCAAGTCCGAGCCCAAGCGACTCAAGGACTGGCAGGACAACAAGGTCTACGAGCAGGTTCTGAAGAAGAACGAGGGTCACAAGAAGTTCGTGCTGCACGACGGCCCTCCGTACGCCAACGGCCCGATCCACATCGGCCACGCCATGAACAAGATCTCCAAGGACATGATCAACCGCTACTGGATGATGCAGGGCTATGAGGTTCCCTATGTCCCCGGTTGGGACTGCCACGGCCAGCCGATCGAGCACAAGGTCGAGGAGAAGCTCGGCACCGAGAAGTTCAACCAGACCCCCACGGCCAAGATCCGTGAGCTCTGCAATGAGTTCGCTGTCGAGAACATCGAGCTGCAAAAGGCCGGCTTCCGTCGTCTGGGCGTGCTTGGCGACTGGGACAACCCCTACCTGACGCTCTACCACCAACATGATGCCGCCGACATCGAGGTCTTCAAGGCCATGTTCGATAAGGGCATGATCTATCGCGGACACAAGCCGGTTCACTGGTGCAAGCACTGCCACACCGCGCTGGCCGAGGCCGAGATCGAGTACTCCGACGAGACGAGCCCCTCCATTTTCGTTCGCTTTGAGATGACCTCCAAGCCCGCCGGCCTCGAGAACTTCGACGGCCCGGTCGACTTTATCATCTGGACGACCACGCCGTGGACCATCCCCTCCGACCAGGCCGTTTCCCTTAAGCCCGGCGCCGCCTATGTCGCCGTTGAGCACGAGGGTCGTGCCGAGGTCATGCTTGAGGACCTGGCTCCCAAGTGCTGCGAGGAGTTTGGCTGGGAGTACACCCCCGTTATGGTTGACGGCAAGCCCTACGTGGTTCCCGCCGAGACCTTCCACCACATCCACTACAAGCAGCCGATCTTTGACGGTGTTGAGGGCGTGGCACTGCTGGCCGATTACGTCGGTGTCGATGACGGTACCGGTATCGTCCACAACTCGCCCGGTCACGGCGTCGACGACTACTTTGCCTGCCTCAAGGAGGGCATCACCGACATCTGCATGCCGGTCGATGATGACGGCAAGTTCTACACCGGTGAGGAGTTTGGCACCGGTGGTCCCTTCAGCGGCATGGATACCGATGAGGCCAACCCGCACATCATCGAGTTCCTGCGCGAGCGCGGCACCCTGGTCCTCGAGAAGAAGATCACGCACAGCTATCCGCACTGCTGGCGCTGCAAGCACCCGGTGCTCTTCCGTGCCACCGACCAGTGGTTTGTCTCGATGGACAAGACCGGTTTGCGCGAGCAGGCTGGCAAAGAGGTCCGCGAGAACGTCAAGTGGTATCCGGCCCACGCGGCAAATCGCATTGGCGCCATGGTCGAGCAGCGTCCCGACTGGTGCATCAGCCGTCAGCGCAACTGGGGCGTGCCTATCCCGAGCTACACCTGCGCCGACTGCGGCGAGAAGGTCATGAACGACGCTACCCTCGACGCCGTCATCAAGCTCTTCCACGAGAAGGGCTCCGACGCCTGGTTCACCGATGCTCCCGAGAGCTACCTGGGCGAGGCCTGCGTCTGCCCCAAGTGCGGCGGCCATCATCTCAAGGCCGATAAGGACATCCTCGACGTGTGGTGGGATTCCGGCGTATCTTGGAAGGCCGTCTGCGAGTATCGTCCCGAGCTGGAGTATCCGGCGGACGTGTATCTTGAGGGCTCCGACCAGCACCGCGGTTGGTTCCAGAGCTCGCTGCTGACCTCGGTGGGTGCCAACGGCCACGCTCCGTACAAGGCAGTCGTCTCGCAGGGCTTCACGCTCGATGGCCAGGGCCGCAAGATGTCCAAGTCGCTCGGCAACGTCATCGACCCCAACAAGGTCTGCGACGAGATGGGCGCCGACATCATTCGCCTGTGGGTCGCCTCGGTCGACACCAGCTCCGACGTCTCCATCGACCACGAGATTCTTGCTCGTACGTCCGATGCCTACCGTCGTTTCCGCAACACGCTGCGCTTCCTGCTCTCCGAGCTCGAAGGTCAGTTTGAGCCCGAGACCGACGGCGTCGCCTTTGCCGACCTGTTGCCGCTCGACAAGCTCATGGTTGCCCGTCTGACCCAGGTCCAGGCCGAGGTCGACGACGCTTACTCTTGCTACGAGTTCCCGCGCGCCTACCGTGCGCTCTACGACTTTGTTGTTACCGAGCTTTCCAACGTGTACCTCGACGCCCTGAAGGACCGTCTGTACTGCGAAAAGCCCGGCTCGCTCGAGCGCCGCAGCGCCCAGACCGTGCTCGCCGAGCTCTTCTCGATGCTCATGCGCGATCTGCAGCCGATTCTGTCCTACACCGTCGATGAGGCCATGGCCTATGCGCCCGCCGGCTGCGTCGATCATCAGAAGTACGCTGCGCTGCTCGATTGGTACAAGTCGCCCATCACGATCGACGAGGCCAATGAGTTTGAGGGCGTGCTCGAGGCTTCGCTCGAGCTCCGTGGCGCCGTGACCAAGGCCCTTGAGGATGCCCGTTCTGCCGGCACCTTCACCAAGAGCCAGCAGGTCCGTGTCAAGGCGGTCGTTCCCGCCGAGATGTATGCGCTGCTGACCGGCGACAAGGCCGTCGACCTCGCCGAGTTCTACATCGTCTCCGATGTTGAGATGACCCAGGGTGAGGAGCTCTCCGTTGCCATCGAGGCTGCCGAGGGTGAGTGCTGCGACCGTTGCTGGAACTATCGCACCACCGTCGGCGAGTACAACGGCCACGCGCATATCTGCAAGCGCTGCGCTGATGCGCTGTAGGTTACGGCGTTCGTAGAACGCCGTAACCTACCGACGCTGCAAACGCCCCTAAGCGGCAATCTGACGTTCAATCGTCGGTCGCGTACCGAAGTACGCTTCCCTCCTCTTTCACGTCACCTTGCTCGCTTAGGGACGTTTTCGCTGTTGGCGACGGTAATGCGGCGTTTCTGTTGTTGGAGCTAGAGTCTTTTCTTTCTGGTCGTTGTGGACGTTCTTAAACGACTACCCGTGTCTCATTCAGGCGGCATTCTGTTTTCCGGAATGCCGCTTTCGTTTTTAGCTGGTTATTTCGCTTGCGTTGGTGGATATGTCGTGCGTTCTGTGTATGGCAATATAAGATGGTTAATGCGTTAAACGGAATTTGATTATCTGTGGGTAGGGGATTGATTTGGGTCGTACTGGGGATATGACGCCGTCTTTGCGTTGGCGGTTGGGTGTTGCTGGTGGGGTAGCGCTCGTTGTGCTGCTTGTTGACCAGCTGGCCAAGCTTGCGGTTCGTGCCGTGGGCGATGCTCTGCATGTGACCGTTATCCCCGGTGTGATTGACTTTCTGTTTGTCCGCAATATCGGAGCTGCCTTTAGCATGGGCGAGGGCCATGGCGTTGCGTTCGCCGTGCTGGCGCTTGCAGTTATCGTCGCCATTGCCGTGTACCTGGTTCGTGCGCCTCAACTCGCACGCCTAGAGGTTGTGGGCATGGCTATGGTTGCGGGCGGTGCTATCGGCAACGCGATCGATCGCCTGGCCATGGGCTTTGTGACTGATTTTATCGCTACTACCTTCATCGACTTTCCCGTCTTTAATGTCGCCGATATTGGCATTACGGTCGGTGTCGTGCTGGCGCTCATCGGTTATATGTTCTTGAGCCCCGCTGCTCGCGAGGTCGATGCGACCGCCGAGCTCAACGCCCGTGACGAGGCCCGCGCCAAGCGCAAAGCCAAACAGCGTGGGGAGCGTGCCCGCAAGATTCGCGAAAGGAATGAGCGTTAATGGCCGACATCCACATTCTCGTTGCCGATGATTCCGCTGGTCAGCGCCTCGACGCCTATCTGGGCGCCAACGATGGCTGTCCTACGCGCTCTGCCTGCGCACATCTGATTGAGGGCGGTGCCGTATGTGTCAATGGTGAGACCTGCCTGTCAAAAAAGTATGCCGTGCGCTCCGGTGACCGCATCTCGGTCGACCTGCCCGAGCCGCATGATCCCACCGATGTGATTCCCGAGGCCATCCCGCTCGACATTCGCTACGAGGACGACTACCTCATCGTGCTCTCCAAACAGCGCGGTCTCGTGTGCCATCCCGCCCATGGCCACGAGAGCGGCACCCTTGCGAACGCCCTGGTCTACCACTGCGGCATCGATCATCTGGGTACCGTGCAGGGTGAGGACCGCCCCGGCATCGTGCATCGCCTGGATCGCGATACCTCGGGCCTTATGCTCGCGGCAAAAGACGACGACACCCAGCGCGCGCTTCAAAATCTCATCCGTACGCGCACGCTCGACCGTCGCTATATCACGCTCGTTCACGGGCACATCGCCATGGACGAGGGCACTATCAACACCGGTATTGCTCGATCGACGCGCGACCGCGTGAAGATGGCGGTTTCCGATGACCCCTTTGCCCGTCAGGCCATCACGACCTTCAAGGTGCTCGAGCGCTTTGATTCCACGCGTTTCGACGACGGCTATACGCTTGTCGAGTGCCACCTGTTTACCGGCCGCACGCACCAGATTCGCGTGCACATGCGCCATATCAACCACGCCTGCGTGGGCGATCCGCTTTACGGCAAGTGCGATGTGCGTGCCGATCAGGGTCTGACCAGGCAGTTTCTGCATTCTTGGCGCGTGGCGTTCGACCATCCCGTGACGGGGGAGCGTATTGAGTGCCGTGACGAGCTGCCGTGGGACCTTGCGGCGGTTCTGGATGATCTGGCCCCTCGTTCGCTCGGCCGCACTGCCGCCGGTGACGAAATCGTCCCGCAGCTCGGTCTGCTCGAAGCCTAGCCAGTATTAGGTGGTTTCTTGAACTCGGTAAGCCTACGGTAAGATATACGGTTGTTTACGTAACGCGTTGCTGGGAGCCTGCATGCTCGCCTTTTTACATACCAACACACCCATCGTGATCTTCAACCAGATTGTCGTCACGCTGCTCACGGTCTGCTTTCTGTACCAGGTGGTCTTCTTTGTCATTGGCGCTCTCCGTGGTGAGGTCGCGCCTCCCAAGGCAAAAAAACTCCATCGTTATGCCTTCTTTATTGCGGCGCATAATGAGGAGGCCGTGATTGCCAACCTCGTTCGCTCCATCAAGGATCAGGACTATCCGTCCGAGCTTATCGAGGTCTTCGTGGTCGCCGATGCCTGCACCGACAACACGGCGCAGCTCGCGCGCGAGGCGGGCGCCATCGTTTATGAGCGCAACGACCTGGCCCGCAAGGGTAAGAGCTGGGTCATGGACTTTGGCTTTGACCGTATTCTTAACGAGTATCCCGATACCTTTGAGGGCTACTTTATTTTCGATGCCGATAACGTCATCTCCCGCGATTACGTGTCCAAGATGAACGATGCCTTTGACCAGGGCTTCCATGTGGTCACGAGCTATCGCAACTCCAAGAACTTCGGCAGCTCGTGGATCTCGGCGGCTAATGCTACGTGGTATCTGCGCGAGGCGCGCTTCCTTAACAATGCGCGTAATATCTGCAAGACGTCCTGCGCTGTCTCGGGTTCGGGTTACCTTATCTCGGCGAGCGTGATCGAGGGCATGCACGGTTGGCAGTTCCATACGCTGACCGAGGACATTCAGTTCACCACGTTCTGCGCCATTCACGGCATTCGCATTGGCTATGCGCCGGCGGAGTTCTTTGACGAACAGCCCGTGACGTTTAAGGCGTCCTGGAAACAGCGTATGCGCTGGACCAAGGGCTTCTACCAGGTGTTCTTTACTTACGGTAAGCACCTTGTCAAATCGACCTTCCGCTACCATCGCTTTGCCGCTTACGACATGTTCATGACCATCGCCCCTGGTATGCTGCTGTCCTTGATCTCGATGCTCGCTAATGCGACGTTCTTGATTGTGGGTGGCCTTTCGCATGGTTTCTTGGCTACTGAGGTTGAGATGCAGGCTTGTGCTGCCTCGCTTATCATGACGTTCGCGATGATGTACCAGACCTTCTTTATCCTGGCGCTGCTCACGACCATCTTTGAGTACAAGCACATTCATTGCGCGCAAAAGTGGCGTTTGGTGACCAACCTGTTTACCTTCCCGATCTTTATGTTCAGCTATATCCCCATTACGGTGGCAGCGCTGTTCTTGAAGGTCGACTGGGTGCCGACGCAGCACGCCGTGAGCGTTACCCTCGACGAGGTCATGCAAGGCGCCAAATAACCAGCATCAAAACCACCACAAAGGGACAGCGCCTTTGTGGTGGTTTTTGCTTTTGCGATGCAGCTCGAGGAGGTGTTCGATGGTCTATATCCCGTTTTGGATTTGCGCTTTTGCCGGTGCGGTGATTGATCTCCGTGAGCAGCGGTTTCCGAATGCGCTTGCCGGCGCGTGTGCCGTGGCGGCGTTTGCGGGCGTTTGGCTCGACAAGGGCGTTAACACGGCGCTTGACCACGCCGGTCCTGCGGTCATCGTCTACCTTGCCCTTGTGCTTACTGAGTCACTCTGGCGTCGTGTTCGCCACGCCCCCGGCCTTGGCATGGGAGATGTCAAGGCGCTCTTTGCCCTTTGCACTCTCGACCCTCTGGGTGGCATCGTTGCGTTTGCGGTTGCGCTCCTGGCCCTTGCCTCCTCCTGCCTCTTCACAAAATCGCGCTCCCTGCCTTTGCTGCCGTTTTTGGTGCCGATATTTGCCATAATCGAGGTTGTGGGTAGAACGCTGTAACCGTTTGCGCGCCCTTTTAAGGAGCATGCCATGGCAACCAATCAACAGACAGCCGCCATTAAGGCGCGTATGGATCGCATTCCCGCGGCGTTGTCGCCCGAGTTGGTCGAGCGTATCGCCGCCGACCGCGCCTCGGGTGTCGTTAATCCCTATCGATGCGGTGACGACCAGGTCATCCGACGTGTCGATCGGGCTGCAGATGAGGGCACGCTCATGCGTCCGGCCTTCATGCGCGATACTGAAAAGATTCTGCATCTGCCCGCATACACCCGTTATGCAGGCAAAACGCAGGTCTTCAGTTTTCGCAGCAATGACGACCTTTCGCGTCGCGGCTTGCACGTGCAGCTTGTCTCGCGCATCGCTCGCGATATCGGACGTGCTCTGGGGCTCAACTGCGATCTAATCGAGGCGATTGGCTTAGGCCACGACTTGGGCCACACGCCCTTTGGCCATGCCGGTGAGCGTTTTCTCAACGATATCTATCACGAGCGCACGGGTCGTTATTTTTTCCATAACGTTCAGTCGGTCCGCGTGCTCGACGTGCTGTACGGCCGCAACGTGTCGCTTCAGACGCTCGATGGCGTGCTATGCCACAACGGTGAGTACGAACAGCGTGTGTTTGAGCTTTCGGACATGAGCTCCTTTGACCAGTTCGACCGAACCGTCGAGGAATGCATTGCTACGGGCTATAGCGCAATTGAGCACCTGCGCCCCATGACGCTCGAAGGGTGCGTGGTTCGCATCTCGGATATCCTTGCCTACGTTGGGCGCGATCGCCAAGACGCCATTGCGGCAGGCCTGCTGTCACCTGACGCTTTTGACGATGACCTGGGCGGAGGATACAACAGCTGGATCCTCACGCATGCCTCCATCGATATCGTCGAGCACAGCTATGGCAAGCCACGCATCGAGATGAGCGAGGACCTGTTTGAGGAGATCCGCCGAGCCAAGCGCGAGAACTACGAGAAGATCTATAGCAAGGGCGGCATTGAAGGCGACTCCGAAGCGGAGCTGCGCGAGGCCTTCGAAAAGCTCTACGACCGTTGCCTGCAGGATATAAACGAAGGCAACGAGTCTTCTTACATCTTTAAGCACCACATTTCTCGCATTGAGCGGCAGCTTTCCTACTACGAACGCACCTATGCCTGGCAGGACGATATAGATCAGACCGTAGTGGATTACATTGCGAGCATGACAGATGGCTATTTCTGCGAGCTCACGAGCAAGCTGTTCCCGGGCTTGAAGTTTCCGCACCGTACCTATATTAACGAACGGTAGTTCGCATATTTTCGGTATACTGTAGGTGAAAACGTTTTTGATTGATGCACGGGATGGCTATGGACGACCTTTTTTCTGCTTCGACGCGTGAGCGTTCCTTTCAGAATGCGCCGCTTGCGGTGCGCATGCGCCCCAATTCGCTCGACGAGTACGTGGGCCAGCAAAAGGCCGTCGGTAAGGGCTCTTGGTTGCGTGCCGCGATTGAGCATGACGTGCTTTCGAGTGTTATCCTGTACGGGCCGGCCGGTACAGGCAAGACGACGCTGGCCCACATTATCGCCAACCATACCAAGAGCGAGTTTGTCGAGGTCAGCGCCGTGACGGGCACTGTAAAGGACCTTCGTCGCGTGATTGACGAGGCCAAGACGCGCCTTAATACCTACGACCGCCGCACCATTCTTTTCATCGATGAGATTCACCGCTTTTCCAAGTCGCAGCAGGATGCCCTGCTGCATGCAGTTGAGAACCGTACCGTCATTATGATTGGCGCCACGACGGAGAATCCGTACTTCGAGGTCAACTCGGCGTTGCTCTCGCGCGGTCGCGTGGTGGAGCTTGAGCACCTCAAGGACGATGATATTGCCATGCTTATCGAGCGTGCGCTCGAGGCGCCGCAGGGTTTGAACGGCAAGTTCTCGGCCGATGAGGATACGGTTAAGACCATCTGTACGCTGGCAGCGGGTGACGCTCGCTCGGCGCTCACGACACTCGAGCTTGCGAGCGAGATTGCCGTCACGCGTCCCGATACCGAGGGTACGCCAGCGCCGGCGGCGGGAGAGCGTTATCCCATTACCGTGGATGATGTAAAGATTGCCAACCCGCGTCGTGGCTTTTCGTACGACAAAAACGGCGACATGCACTACGACATCATCAGTGCGTTTATTAAGTCTATGCGCGGTAGCGATCCCGATGCCACGATCTATTGGCTCGCGCGCATGATCGACGCGGGGGAGGACCCCAAGTTTATCGCTCGTCGTATTATGATTCAGGCTTCTGAGGATGTTGGCAACGCCGACCCGCAGGCACTTTTGGTGGCACATGCCGCGTTTAAGTCTGCAGAGGTCATTGGCTATCCCGAGTGTCGCATTAACCTGGCTCAGGCTGCACTCTATGTGTGCCTGGCGCCAAAATCCAACGCGTGCGAGGCTTCGATCGATGCGGCGTTGGCCGATATCCATTCAAGTGGGCTGCGCGAGGTGCCGAGCTATCTGCGCGACCGTCATCGCCCGGGCAGCGACGAATACGGTGTGTATAAGTATCCGCATGATTATCCCGAAGGCTGGGTCGATCAGCGCTATTTGCCCGAGGGGCTGGAGCCCGGTGCGTTTTGGCAGCCTGCCGGCCGCGGCTGGGAAGAGTGGCGTGTAGAGCAAAGCGAGCGCGATCGTAGCGGTAACGCGCCCAAGTAGGTTATAGAAACCCCGCATATTCCCTTTGGGTACTTTCCCCTTCTTTGGGGTACCATGAAAAGCGTCTGTATTTCGATTCCTTCGGGAGGCTTGTATGAGTCCCATTCAAATCGCCCTGCTGCTGCTCGCCGTTGCCGGTGTGTGGGCTGTTATCGAGCTCGCGCTCACGCTACGAAAGACCCGTACCGTCGTTGATTCGCTCGACAAGACGGTGAGCGACCTTAACAACACGATCGCCGAGGCGCAGCCGGTGGTGGCAAAACTCGACGGCGCTGTCGACGAGCTTACGCCGGCACTTGCCCAGATGGAGCCGCTGCTTAAGTCGAGCAAGACGGCAGTTGATGCCCTTACCTCCAACCTCGTCGAGGTTGAGGCGGTTGTTCGCGACATTTCCGAGGTTACGGGCAGCATGGCCGAGGCCAGCAATGCTGTGTCGAGCGTGACCGACTCTGCGGCCGGTGCCGTGCAGAAACTCTTTAACAAGGTGAAGGCTCCCGCGGCCGACGCCGAGCGCAAGCTTTCCGCTGCCGCCGAAGTCGAGCAGCCGACCGAGCGTGTCCTGATTGACGAAGCCGGGAACGATGCCGCTGCTGGTGACGATGGTGCACAGAAGCCTGCTGCTAAAGCAGCCCAGTATTACACCTACACCCCCGCCAAGACCTCCGAGGAGTCCTGCGATGAGTAGCGAAGCAACTTGCCCCATCACGCTGACTGTTGCCGGGGATCCGCGTCTGGCACGCCTCGTACGTATGACGGCTGCCAATGTCGGCGCGCTGTGCTCCATGTCCGTTGATCGCATCGAGGACATCCGTATGGCTGCCGAGGAAGCCTTTATCTTTGGCTGCACGGCTGTTGATTCCGACGACATCTCGATCATATTCGACGTCGACGAATCTCACGTGGGCAT
>ERZ507065.1143-NODE-1143-length-11911-cov-3.787618_pt1 | contig 11911 bp, 9 predicted proteins | sample MGYA00513785_ERZ507065 | MGnify/ENA metagenome assembly ERZ507065
ACGACGCTCTTCCGATCTTGGACCGCACCAGGTTGCCCAGAAATTGATGATAACAGGCTTTCCCTGCAGTTCGGACAGCGTAATGCTGGTGCCGTCAATAAGCTCCCCTGTAAAATCAGGAGCTTGAACACCCTCCTTAATAGGCATGCCCGGCTTGAACTCAATGACGCCGTCCCCCTGGTCTGCTGATGCCTCCGGCTTCTCAGTTCCCGTGCCGTTTTTCTCAGTTTCTGCGCTGCTCTTCTCAGCCCCCAAGCCTTCCTTTTCAGTCCCCTGGGCCTGCTCCGTTTTCCGGTCAGCCTTATTCTGGTCTGCCGTCTGGCTGCATCCCGTTATCTGCAAGGCCAGGAAAAGGGCCAGCGCCGCGCCTGCGGCACTCCTTTTCACGGTCTTTTTATTTCTGTAAAAATGTTCTCTCCTCATGTGTTATTCCTCCCTTTTCAACTATTGGAATAGACAAAGAAACCCAGAGAATGCCATTTGTGCCATTCTCTGGGTTTTACTCTAACATAATTATTATTTTCTGTCCACCCGGCTTTATGGGGTTTCTATGAAAGTTTTATTAAGCTTTCATGAAGATGCCTGCTACATCTCATCTACCACGGGAACCACTTCCCGCTCGCTGTAGTGGTGCGCTTCCTCAAGCATCATATCCTTTACCTTCATAAGCCTTGTCTGGGAGCTTCGCTCATTCTCATCCAGCTTCATGGTGATATAGCGGATGTTTGACTGGGTATCGGGAATCATCACATGCTCCAGCGCGTTTACACGGCGGCGGGTCTTTTCAATCTCCGCTGCCATGAGCTGGCAGGATTTTTCGCACTCAGCCAGACGCAGCATGTCAGGCAGTAAATCTGCCAGACTCTTTACCGCATCATCCAGGTCACTGGAAGTAAATGCAAAGCCGTAGGAATAGATGTCGTTAGGGTCTGAAGTCCTGGTCTTATACTTGAACACAGGAATCTCCACACTCATGACGTTCTTTGTCTCAGTTTCCAGATAGACCTCCTGCTTGGGAGCCATCAGGGCTACGTTCAGGGCCTCGTCTGTCATGCCGGAACGTGCCAGCACGAAATTTTGGTTAGCCGCAGCGATGCCTGCCTCCACCTTCTCGCGGAGGGCCTTGTTCTCACGCACCAGGTCCAGGAACTGACGCATCAATTCATCCCGCTTGTCTTTCAGAAGCTTGTGTCCGCGGATGGCTGTTGCCAGCTTTTTCTTAAGGCGGGTAAGCTCCATACGGGTGGGATTTACATGTTTTGCACCCATGTTATGTCAACTTCCTTTCTGCCGGCCGGAAACCGGGGCGCATATCCCTGCCGCACATGGCGGCGGGGCTGCACACCCTGGCTGTCCCTGCCGGGCTGTGACTGCCAGTTATTTTGCTTCGTAATATAAATCAAGGAATTTGTCCTTAATACGTTTCAGCTCGCTCCTTGGGAGGATGCGCAGAAGCTTCCAGCCGATTTCCATGGTCTCTTCGATATCACGGTCAGCATAGTAGCCCTGGGATACATACTCCTTCTCGAACTCGTCAGCAAACTTGGCATACAGCTTATCCATATCAGTCAGGGCTGCCTCGCCCAGAATGATCATCAGTTCCTTTGCGTCCTTGCCGCGGGCATAGGCTGCAAAGAGCTGGTTCATGACATCTGCATGGTCTGCGCGTGTCTTGCCTTCACCGATACCCTTATCCTTAAGACGGGACAGGGATGGCAGTACATCAATAGGAGGTGTTACATTCTTACGGTACAGCTCACGGCTCAGGATAATCTGTCCCTCTGTGATGTAGCCTGTAAGGTCAGGAATCGGATGGGTCTTATCATCCTCAGGCATGGTAAGAATCGGAATCATGGTGATGGAGCCGTTCTTGCCCTTCTGACGTCCGGCTCTCTCATACAGGGAAGCCAGGTCAGTGTACATATATCCGGGATAACCGCGGCGTCCGGGAACTTCCTTACGGGCTGCGGAAATCTCACGCAGAGAGTCTGCGTAGTTGGTAATATCAGTCAGGATAACCAGTACGTGCATGTTCTTTTCAAATGCCAGGTACTCTGCTGCTGTCAGAGCCATACGCGGAGTTGCGATACGCTCTACGGCAGGGTCGTTTGCCAGGTTGATGAACATGACGCTTCGGTCGATAGCGCCTGTCTCACGGAAGCTCTCCATAAAGAAGTTAGCCTCCTCAAAGGTGATACCCATGGCAGCAAACACAACGGCGAATGACTCGTCGGTGCCGCGCACCTTTGCCTGACGCGCAATCTGGGCAGCCAGGTTGGCGTGCGGAAGACCGGATGCCGAGAAAATAGGCAGCTTCTGACCACGGACCAGGGTGTTCAGTCCATCTATGGCAGAAACACCGGTCTGGATAAACTCCTCAGGATAACTTCTGGCGGCCGGGTTCATGGGCAGGCCGTTGATATCCATGCGCTTCTCAGGCAGGATGTCGGGACCGCCGTCAATGGGCTTGCCCATGCCGTCAAACATACGGCTGAGCATATCCTCAGACACGCCTAACTCCATGGTACGTCCTAAGAAACGCACCTTACTGGAATCCAGGTTGATACCTGTAGACGCCTCGTACAGCTGTACCATGGCATTGCCGCCGTCTATCTCCAGTACCTTGCAGCGGCGTCTCTCGCCGTTAACCAGCTCGATTTCTCCCATCTCATCGTAGGTTACTCCCTGTACGCCGCGGACCAGCATAATAGGACCTGCTACCTCTTCAATTGTTCTATATTCCTTGGGCATTAGAAGTCCTCCTTTCTGCTCAGCTCACTGTTAATCTCTGACTCCAGGGTCTTGATGACATCCTCGTAAACCTTATCCAGGTCAGCTTCCTCTGTATATTTGAAACGGCCAATGGCCTCACGCACAGGAAGGCTTACAAGACGCTCGATATTCACGCCCTGTGCCAGAGCCTCCCCTGCCTTGTCATAGTATGCCAGCATCAGCATCATCATCATGTGCTGCTTCTTTAAGGACGTAAATGTATCAATCTCATGGAAGGCGTTCTGGTGAAGGAAGTCCTCACGGATGGAACGGGCTGCTTCCAGTTTCAGACGGTCAGGTGCGGATAATGCGTCCATACCTACCAGCTGTACGATTTCATTTAACTCAGACTCTTCCTGCAGCAGGCGCATAAGACGGGCGCGCAGCTCGGTCCAGTCGCTCTCCACCTCTGCGTTAAACCATTTTTCCATGGTGTCCACATACAGGGAATAGCTGGTCAGCCAGTTGATGGCCGGGAAGTGTCTCTTATATGCCAGGTCGGCATCCAGGGACCAGAATACCTTTACGATACGCAGGGTAGCCTGTGTAACCGGCTCGGAAATATCGCCGCCTGCAGGGGATACTGCTCCGATAACGGAAAGAGCGCCCTCGCGGTTGTCCTGGCCCAGGGAGATAACACGGCCGGCACGCTCGTAAAACTGTGCCAGACGGGAACCCAGGTATGCGGGGTAACCTTCCTCACCAGGCATCTCCTCCAGACGTCCTGACATCTCTCGAAGAGCCTCGGCCCAACGGGAAGTGGAGTCTGCCATCAGGGCTACGGAATAACCCATGTCGCGGAAATACTCCGCAATGGTAATACCTGTATAGATAGATGCCTCACGGGCAGCAACAGGCATATCGGAGGTATTGGCAATCAGCACAGTACGCTCCATCAGAGATTTGCCTGTCTTTGGATCCTTCAGTTCCGGGAACTCGTTCAGAACGTCCGTCATCTCGTTTCCACGCTCGCCGCAGCCAATGTAAACCACGATGTCCGCGTCAGCCCACTTAGCCAGCTGATGCTGTACAACCGTTTTACCGGACCCGAAAGGTCCCGGAACAGCCGCAACACCGCCCTTTGCGATTGGGAACAGACAGTCGATAACACGCTGTCCTGTTACAAGAGGCATATCAGGGGACAGCTTTCTCTGATAGGGACGGCCCTTACGTACAGGCCACTTCTGCATCAGCGAAACCGGATGCTCCTGTCCCTTCTCGTCTGTCACAACAGCCACTGTATCGGTAACCGTATACTCTCCGCCGCTGATATAGGTAAGAGTGCCGCTTACACCAACAGGAATCATTATTTTCTGCTGTACCACCTCGGTCTCCTGAACCGTACCGATGATGTCGCCGCCGCCTACCTTGTCGCCCGCATTTGCAGCGGGTACGAAGGTCCACTTCTTCTCACGCTTCAGGGAGGGAACCTCCACGCCGCGGTTCAAAAGGTTTCCGCCTGTTTTCTCCATAATGGCATCCAGGGGACGCTGGATACCGTCGTATATACTTCCAATCAGGCCAGGCCCCAGCTCCACGCTCATAGGTACGCCTGTGGATTCCACCGGCTCCCCGGGTCCCAGTCCGGATGTCTCCTCGTATACCTGGACGGAAGCCTTATCGCCATGAATCTCTATAATTTCGCCAATCAGACGCTGCTCGCTGACTCGAACCACGTCGAACATGTTCGCGTCGCGCATGCCTTCTGCGATGACCAGCGGACCGGCTACTTTTTTAATTACGCCTTTGCTCATCTTTTACCTCCATTGTTATTGCCCATTAAATATAATATCCGAGCCAACTGCCTGCTCCACTGACTTCTTAACTGCCAGGATACCTTTTCCCGTATTGCCTGATATGCCGGGAATCAGTATAATGGCCGGAAGGCCAGCCTCACGGTAGCGGTTGATCTCCGGTTCAATCTGGGCGGCCAGGGCCTCTGTGATGTAAATCACCGCGTAGCCGCTTTCTGCCAGATCCTTAACCTTCTTTCCTGCCTCCGCCGGGTCTGTCAAAGGAAACGGTTCCAGACCCAGACTGGCGAAACCGTAGATACTGTCCCGGTCGCCCATAACTGCAATCTTATACATACATCTCCCTTATCCTTTCCCGGATGGACTCCTCGGGAAGATGGTTTAATTTCCCGGAAAGCACAATCCGAACTGATTTAATCTCGTTCTCCCGTGCCAGAATATAAGCTGCCAGCGGACCCAGACCAAAGGCGCTGTACTGCTGGGGCTTAATCTTACGAATCAGCAGATTGTCGCACCACCGCTCAAAAGCTGAAGGTGAGCGCCGCAATTCTTCCACTGCATCTGCATAGGCCGTGGTTTCCAGGTAGGATCCGATGGAATCCACGCCTTCTATGGCTGCCTGAGCCAGACGGGCAACGTTAATGCTGCCGCATGGTGCCAGCGCCTGTTCCAGGAATGCCCTGTCCTTGCCGGTACGGGATGCCCGCACCGCCGTCTTTATATCTGCCGCCGCAACGGTCAGCTCCGCATAGAGTTCCAGGAACTCATTGCCGGAGGATTTGCCGGCTGCGCAGATTGCATCCAGGGCTGCTTTGTCGATTATGATGTCGCAGAGCTGTCCGTCCTGGGTGTGAAGGAGCGCCTTGTAGGCTTCCTCCGCAGGCGTTCTCATGGCCGCCGGAAGATTCTGGAATTCCCTGGTCTGAACCGCTTCTCGGATGAGCTTCACATCCACAGTCCCCTGCTCCATAAAGATGCCCGGGTATTCATCACCCATGCGGACCTCCTTGATGGCTGCCTTCAGATTGTGGTAGTCGTTGGCGTACAGGAATACATCAAATACCGACATATCCTTCACCAGCTCATTAATCAGCTCCCAGGTCTTCCTCTTCTCAATGGCCAGGATGTCAGCGGCATTTGTCATGCCGTCCTCTCCCCAGCCCTTCTCCATAAGAAGCTGGATACACTCGTCATAGTCTTTTGCAGCCGTCAGCTGCTCTAAAAATGCACCGGATAGCAGGGACAATTCTTTGGAACGGATGCGGGCTACTGCATAAACATACTGTTTGTCTGCCATTTAATTAGTTCCTCCCTACGTTCATGAAAACAGAATCTCCTGCACTTTATCCTGCAATACCTCATGTGCTGCGTCAAAGAGAGCGTCAATGGAACAGTTCTCCTCAATTCCTCCATAAGTAAGCACAAAACCGCCGTCTATATCCCGGGTGTCTCCCGATATATGCAGCACTGCCCCTTTGTCCTTAAGCGAGGCATTTAACCTGTCCTCAAAGCCTTCGGGCAGGCGTTCCAGGTCCTTCTTTGAGAGCAGGAGCTCGCCTTCGCCGGGCTGTGCGGATTTAACTGCCAGTTTCAGAATCATATCAAAGTAGGCACCGGTCTCAAGCCCCTTGAGTTCAGCCTTAGCCATCCCAATGGTCGCACCGATGAGCCTCTGCTTTTCAGCCAGAACAGCACCCCGCTTCTTAAGTTCGGCTGCCGTGCGTCCTCTTTCCAGAATGTTGGCTACCGCCTGTTTGGAGCGCCTCTCAATATCAACGCACTCCCTCTGCGCATCCGCACGGGCCTGTGCCAGAATCTCATCTGCCTTGGAACGGGCTTCCGCCCTGGTGCGTTCCGCTGCTTTCTGGGACTCTTCTTTAATCTGGCTGATGATCTTATCTAATCCCGCCATGCCATGTTCTCCTTTCCTTAAGTCACCTTATTTGGTATGCTGATTAAATGTTAAGTCCTGCAATACCAAAGATGGAAAGGATGGAGATCAGCAGTGCCAGGATGGCGTAAGTCTCAACCATGGCCGGGAAAATCATAGCTTTACCAAACTGCTCAGGTCTCTTGGCAACCAGGCCGATACTTGCTGCTGCTGCCTTGCCCTGTGATGCGCCGGAAATCCAGCCAACAATACCCATAGGAAGGCATGCTGCCAGGTATAAAGCGCCCTTTACCAAAGAAAGGTCAGCGCTTCCGCCCATAATACCAATCTGTGTCAGTGTGATGAATGCAATCAGCAGACCGTAGATACCCTGTGTACCGGGAAGCAGCTGTAAAACCAGAACCTTACTGAACTTGTTAGGATCCTCTGTAACAACTCCGGCCGCAGCCTGACCTGCAATACCTACTCCAATAGCAGAACCTACTCCTGCAAAAAGTGCTGCGATTGCAGCTCCTAATAATGCTAAAGCAACTCCCATATTTCCCATAACTAAATGTCCTCCTTGACTTTATAATATTTGGTGTGAACGGCAAAGGGCTCAAATTTCCTTCCGCCGCCTTCATAAAACTTTCCAAAAAACTCTACATACTGCAGACGGTTAGTATGGACATATGCGCCCAGGGCATTGATTGCCAGGTTCAGGCTGTGTCCGATTAAGAATACCAGTATGAATATGATTGCTCCGGGAATGGAACCTCCCATCATACTTCCCATCTTGTTAAATACGGTAGATATAACGCTGGTAGCCAGACCCAGGGCCAGAAGTCTGGAATAGGACAGGATGTCGCTCAGGTATGAGCTGACTCCGTATGCCCCGTAAAGACCCTTAAGTATCCTCTTAACCCAGTTTTTGGATTCCCGTCCGCTGGTAAGTACAATACCCACAAAACCAATGGCTGCCGCGTAAGCTGCCACGGTGCCCGCAACTGCCGGAAGCGTAAAGGTAAGACCCAGCATCTCGGTAAACATAGGCATGGTCAGCAGGTATACAATACCGCCGCCAACCAGCATATACCAGAATATGGCGTCATAAATGCCGTCAGCCAGGCTGCCGTTCTTCACACAGGAGTAGAATTTGATTCCAAGTCCTATGAAAAGGTGAAGAATACCAAGTCCAAATGCAAATACCAGAAGCTTCATAGGAAGGCTTACCGGCTCAAACCAGAGAGGAGCAAGCCTGATATCCGGCCGGTTGAAGAATGTGGTCGCGATAACATTAACCGCATCTCCGAAAAAGCTGCCGAACATAAAGCCCCAGAATGTTGTGGAGATACCACAGTACATGAACATCTTCATGAACTTCTTCATTCCGGCTTCCATGTTCTTGAATTTGGTAAGGCAGTACGCGGTACCTGCCACCATAATAAGACCGTAAGCCGCGTCCGAGAGCATGAGCCCGAACTGTACATAGTAGAACAATGCCACTATCATGGACGGGTCAATCTCGCCCTTGGAAGGAACGCTGTAGCTCTCAATAACGCCCTCCACCGGTTCTGCGAACTTATTGTTGTGGAGCAGGATGGGCACATCCTCCTCGTCGCCCGGTTCTGTGTACTCTACAACCACTTCATACTTTTCCTGAAGCAGCTTCTCAAGCTTTGGAGCCGCGTTCTCAGGTACGTATCCGGTTATAAAGAATACGCGTCTTGACTGGGCCAGGCCGTTTAACACACCGTATTTCTCAGCACGCATGGTATAGTAATCCATAACGAACTTTATGAGTTCCCGGTCCGGAGCCATCTCCGCCACAGCCTTTTCCGCTTTCTCAATCTCCGCCTTTTCCTTTGCAAGCTCTTCTTCCAGCTGCTGCTGGCGTTTCGCAGGCACTGCCGAGCTGAGAGGCGGTTTTACAAAATTCATTTTCTTAAGGGCGTCCTCCACTGCTTCCGCATCCGTTTTCGCGCAGACAATGAAAAGACAGGTCTGCTCCTTGGACGCACTTACAATGGTCACGTCAATTGTCTCTGCCTGAGGTGCCAGCTCCCCAAGCTGTTCTGTTACCTGTTCCAAGGTAATCTCATCCTGGATGGAACCGATGAATGCCGCAGTTTTCTTTGTTCCCTTAAAATCAAGGGGCAGGTCAAAGGACCTCCATGGCACCAGTGCTTCCATTTGCTGTTCCAGCTTCGGAACCGCGGCACTGTGCTCGCCTATCTGCTTAGCAAGTTCCTGTAAGCGGTAGGCTTTTTTCATGACCATGTCGTGTTTGCCTGCATTGGCCTCATATTCGTCCAGGGAAAGTACTTCCCTGCCTTCGAACGAGGACAGCATGCCCTTCTCCTCAGGCGCGTACCTGTCCAGAATATTAATGGCCTGCTCTGCTATATTGGCATTTCGTTCAAATACGGTTTTGGAAGACGTCACGTCCATTCTGCCCAACATGTCATCTTCCTGCAGCACATTGCTGATTTCAAGTACCCCTTGGCGCTGCAAAAGCTCAAGGGTGCCCTTGCGATCCTTTTTCAGACCGCATATCAGCACTTTTTTCATAGGCACTACTGCCAACCTTAAGCGCCTCCCTTCCTATAGCAGTTCTGATAAGATAACTTCAACTGCCTTTTGTTGTTTCTCAGCTACAGCCTTCTGCAATGCTTCCAAATCCTTGCCTTCCTCGGCACCGGCCGCCTGCATCATCTGCTCGCTCTGAGCCTTGGCATCCTCCTCGGCCCCCATGGCGCCTTCTCTGGCAGATTTCGTCATCTCTGCCTTCATCTGCGCCGCCTGAGCCTTTGCCTCTGCCACAATTGCCTCCGCCTCTTTTACTGCTTCCTTCTCGGCTGCTTCCGCGGCCGTTTCTGCCTGACGGATTGCGTCAATCGTCTCCTGGGCCAATCCAAATCCCCCTTTCTGTACCGGAATCCCGTTAGCTATCCTGCCGGAATATATGGTTAGTTTGCGCAGATATGCCACCGGGAATACGATGGACCATACGTTTGTGTTGCAAAATGACAACTTATCCAGTATTTGTCCATAGCTTTCCTATTATTTTTGTACAATATGAATAGATTATAACCCATGCATAAAAATTTATCAATCCACTTTCTCAATATTTCATGAAAAAATTTTAGACTTTCTAAATATTTTTGTACAGCATACAAAAAACTTCTATCCATATTAAAATAATTGTCCCTTTAAACATCAATTCCGGCGGGACATATTTGTTACATTAATAACAAATTTTTTTATTAAAATAGGCTGCAGTCCCAACGCCTTCCATCTGCGTCATAAGCTACAGCCTATTTAATAACATCATAACATTTTATCCTGTTATTTGAAACAGTAATTTTTTAACATCTTTTTAACGCCCGGCCATTGCCGCCAATTTCAGGCTAATCCGCAATAATCATCCGTTTCTTACCGCCGCCGTTCATCAGGCTGTAGTATGCGGGAAGCATAAGCAGCGAAAGAATGGTGGATGCGGTCAGGCCGCCGATATTAACAAGAGCAAGGCCCTGTGTGGTGGAACCGCTGTCGCCCAGAGCAAGGGCCATGGGTACCATGGACACAACCGTGGTCAGGGTGGTCATGAGAATAGGTCTCAGCCGGGTAGCCCCCGCCTCCACCAGGGCGGTATTTAAATCCATCTCTCTGCGGTACTGGTTCACCGTATCCACATAGAGAATACCGTTGTTAACAACCGTACCAACCAGCATCAGGAATCCCAGAAGGGACGTCATGCTGATGGCGCTGTCTGCCAGCCACAGGAGCCCGAACGCACCTATGAGACAGAACGGGATGGTGGTCATTACCATGATTGAGAACTTGGGTGACTCGAACTGGGCCGCCATGACCACGAATACCAGGAAGATAGCCAGGGCAATTGCCTGGAACAGTGCCGTGAACTCCTCTGTCATGGATTCATCCATCTGGTTCTGGGCAATGGTCACATTGGCGTTGTCACTTACAGTGGGCTGTACCACCTCGCTTAAAAGCAGGGCCTTTGTGTTTTTATCCGAATTCTCGGTATAGATACCGCTAATAGTGGCGCGGTACTGCTTATCCTGCCTGGTGATGGACGCAGGGCTGTCTGCAAAGTGAATGTCAGCCACATCTGTCAGTGCAACGGAACTGCCCTTTGGCGTCTGGAGGGTGATTGTCTCAATCTGGTCCAGAGGCTTATAGCGCTCCTTAGGATACTCTACCTTTACATCAATATCATTTCCGTCAATATTAAGGGAGGTGGGAGTGGTGCCGCTGAGCATGTTGTTCAGGGTACCGCCAATCTGGGCCGGCGTCAGTCCTGCTGCCCTTGCCTTGATGGGATTCACCGTCACCTTGACAACTGAGGCCGCGTTCTCCAGGTCGGAATGGACCTTGGTCAGCTCCGGACGTTTGCTTAAGTTTTCTGCCAACTGGTCGCTGACCGCCTTCAGGTCATCGTAATTTGTACTCTGAAGGTCCACGGAGTATTCATCATCCGAACCCATCATGGCGCTGACCTGTGAGTAGGCTTCCACTGTTATATTGGTATCAGAGATTCCGCCCAGCTGCTGCTTCCAGAGGCGGACCACCTCATCCGTCTCCATCTTCCTGTCCTTCTTAAGGTAAACAGTGATGTTGGGATCCGAGCTCATGCTCAGTCCTGAACTTCCGGCCAGAGTAATGTAGGATTCCACATCCCCCTGCTGGGAGATAATATCCTCTATCTGCTTCATGATATTATCCACTTTATCAATGGTCATACCCGGCTTCACTTCCGCGGTAATGGATATCTGGCCCTGGTCATCCTCAGCCATCATCTCCACACGCAGGAACTTTGCTATGAAGAAGGAGAACAGAAGGAGCGCTACAGATGCCAGCATGACAAGTCCCCTCTTGTTCAGAAGCTTTGTCATGATTCCCCTGTAGGCTTCCTGCATCTTTTCAACAGGTCTGGACAGGGGAGCTGTCTTTTTCTCCACCGGCTTGTAAATCATATAGCACAGAGGCACCACCGTGATAGCCGATATAAGGGATGCCGTCATACAGAACACGATGGTGTATCCCAACGGCTTAAACATCTGCCCTGTCATGCCCTGAATGCCGGCCAGGGGCAGGAATACAACGCAGGTGGTGATCGTGGAGCCGATAATTGAATTACCCACAAGCGCCGTCCCCTCAAGAGCCGCCCTGCTGTAGCCCAGTATTCCTTTGTCCCTGCTTCCGGCCGTCGCTCTGAAACAGCTTTCCAAAACCACAATCGAGTTATCCACCATCATTCCGACGCCGAGAACCAAAGCACTCATCGTGATGACGTTCAGGGAGAATCCGGCGGCAGTAATTGCAATCAGAGACATCAGTATGGAAGTCGGAATGGAACTTCCGACAATCAGTGACGCTTTATAATCTCCGAAAAACAGGAAGATAACTATCATGGATATGATAACGGCCAGCACCATGGTGACGGCTACATCCATCAGTGAGTCGAGAATGCTCTCCGATGTGTCATTTGCCA
>ERZ507065.1150-NODE-1150-length-11825-cov-8.980544_pt1 | contig 11825 bp, 6 predicted proteins | sample MGYA00513785_ERZ507065 | MGnify/ENA metagenome assembly ERZ507065
CTTGATCATTTTGCAGTTTATGCGACTGCGTCGTATTCTTCTGCAAACTTAGAGCGTATTCCCTTCTCCCGGTTATAGGCATCTTTCTTTGCACGGTCATCTGTATAGCCGACCAGGAGACGGCGTCCGCCTCCTTTGTCATATTCAACCATCTGGCAGTCGCACTTGGGCTGTTCCAGTATCCAGTTCTTGACTTCCTGACTTTCATTCTTTATCTTCGCACCTATTATATACTTGTAGCCGTGCGCCTCAAGTTCCGCTATATTTGCATTGTTCATCAGACCGGAGTCGGCCACCACAACGAAGTTTTCCAATCCGTATTTGCTTACAAACTCGTTTATCGTCGGCAGCATCGTGTGACCTTCATATTTGTTGCCCTCATGGATGCAGTAGGCAAGCGGATAGCCGCCCAAACTTACAAGCAGGCCGAGTATGATCTGAGGATTACTGTGTCGTCCCTCTTTAGAAAAGCCGGTCTTGCGCAAGTCGTCCTCATAATCCGCTTCAAAGTAAAGTGTGGTGACATCATGAATAGCACACCGATATTTCCACCGAACAGTTTTGCTGTATGGCGCACGCTGATGTCCTGTACGACTTCGTGCTGATGGTCGCTAAGTTTGTCAAGATAGCGATAGATTCTGGAAAGATCCACATCCTCGTCAAAGTGGTTTTTCAGATATTCCACCGTAGCAGCCTTGCTCGTTGGATATGCCAGACGGGCTTTCACAAGCTTGCGGAACACTTCATCGTCAATACGATTGAAACCAATCCGGTCAAACGTGCGGTCCAATATCAAGTCGCATCCGTTGAGAAGGATGTTGCTGACATTGGACAGAACACGGCGGACTTCTTCTCGTTCACGGTCGCACGCCTCACGCTCCTCACCATACAGATCGAGTTATGGATGGCGTCGGGATTCTTCCTTGGAAATCCATTTATGACCTGCATTTACGAGACTGTCTATTTCGTTTGAATCTTTGGCCACACCAATAGTAATCAACTCTTTGTAAATGCCCTTTGTATTCTCTGCAACAACAACACTTGTTGTTCCAGACCGATTCTTCTTTCTTTTGACAAACATAGTTAAAAAACCTTTTGCGTACCCCAAAATAAGGGTATGCAAAGATACAAAATATTGTTTATCAATTAATTACAAAATGGACATTTTTGAGTGACGAAGTCAGGTGCTATGACTGACCCTCGTCTCGGCGGCATCGGCAGTGTCAGTCTGTCGTCGTAACCGTACAACCGTCTCTTCCTCAATCCGTTACACCTAATGCTCCAAATCCTTTACAAAATCGTGCAAACCCCATACTCGTGCCTTTTACCGCCATTCTCAGCGATTAGCCTCCGCTCTACCCAATGCAAATATTGTCGTTTCCACCCAAAAGCCATTGGCTAAAAACAGCGGAAAACAAAATTTAAAAAGAAAACAATATTGTAATAATTAAAATTTTTCGTACCTTTGTTTACGAATCGATTACATACGACTAAGAATAAATTCTGGTATATTGCTGCACGAATCATATCCTTCCTTGATGCAAGGCTGCCACGGACAGTACTTTCAGGAAAATCTTGATTATGCAGTTTTTGCCGGCTACCTTTCGGAAATTATACAACAATATATTTTAAAAGTTCTTATGCAAGTAACGAAAAGAAACGGGACAACAGAGCCCTACAACAGGGAAAAAATTGCTGTCGCAATAAGAAAGAGTTTCGCCAGTACCGGTCGGGAGGCTGCGGATGACACTATTCAGAAAATGGTGCATGAGGTGGAATCCTTCGTGCGTGACGACGCTACAGGCAGAAGTGTGGAGCGAATCCAAGATGAAGTGGAACGCTGCCTGATGGAACATGGCTTTTATGCGGAGGCAAAAAACTACATTCTCTACCGATGGCAGCGCACGGAGTGCAGGAAGACATTAAGCTATATCGCCGCGGAGACTGCCCGACCGCAGATTATGGATGTGCTCAAGGGCATACAGGCCGACTTCGCCTCCAACGAATACAGCCTTACCTTGCTGGCAGAGAGGTTTTCGGGATTCTGCAAGCCGGAGATGTCGGCAGATGAACGCATGGCGGCACTCATAAAAACAGCCGTGGAACTCACCACGCAGGAAGCCCCAGACTGGGAGTTTATAGCCGCACGACTGCTTGACTTCGTGCTTTCTGAAAAGCTGGAGAGGCAAGCACGCCTTGCAGGAGTACATTCGCTCTATGAGAAACTGCGTTATCTTACGGACGAAGGGCTGTACGGAAGCTACATCCTTGACTCGTATTCACGACAGGAAATAGAGGAAGCTGCGGCATTCATGCGCCCCGAACGTGACAAACTGCTCAACTACTCGGGACTCGACCTCCTCTACAAACGCTACCTCATACGCACTCACTCGCACGAACCTATGGAGTCTGTGCAGGAAATGTACCTGGGTATAGCCTTGCACCTCGCCATGCCTGAGAAGAATGGGCGGCTGCAATGGGTGAGGAAGTTCTACGAAATGCTTAGCCGTCTGGAGGTGACAATGGCGACACCTACGCTTTCCAATGCGCGCAAGCCCTATCATCAGCTTTCCAGTTGCTTCATCGACACCGTGCCAGACAGCTTGGAAGGCATCTATCGCAGTATCGACAACTTTGCAATGGTGAGCAAGTTCGGCGGCGGCATGGGCATGTATTTCGGTAAAGTGCGTGCTGCCGGTGGCAACATAAGGGGCTTCAAAGGCGTGGCAGGAGGAGTGATACGATGGATGAAACTCGTGAACGACACTGCCGTTGCAGTCGATCAGCTGGGCATGCGCCAAGGGGCGGCAGCTGTTTATCTGGATGTGTGGCACAAGGACTTGCCGGAGTTCCTTCAGCTCCGTACTAATAATGGAGACGACCGCATGAAGGCTCACGACATCTTTCCTGCCGTGTGCTACCCCGACCTGTTCTGGCGACTGGCGAAGGAGAATCTCGACAGGCAGTGGTTCCTCTTCTGCCCGAACGAAATAATGACGGTGAAAGGCTACTGCTTGGAGGACTATTACGGAGAGGAATGGGAAAAACGCTATTGGGACTGTGTGAACGATGCACGCCTTTCCAGACGCACCATAAGCATAAAGGACGTGGTAAGGTTGGTGCTAAGGTCGGCGGTTGAGACCGGCACCCCATTTACATTCAATCGTGACATAGTGAATCGTGCCAACCCGAACAGCCACAAAGGAATGATTTATTGCTCCAACCTGTGTACGGAGATTGCACAGAACATGTCGCCCATAGAGTCTGTTTCGTCTGAAATACGCACGGAGGGCGGCGACACGGTGGTGGTGACAACGGTCAAGCCGGGCGACTTTGTCGTGTGCAACCTTGCCAGTCTGTCGCTCGGACACCTCCCTTTGGAGGACGACGCCTTGATGAAGGAAAAGGTGGCGACAGTCGTTCGTGCACTTGACAATGTCATCGATCTTAACTTCTACTCCATCCCTTACGCCAAGATTACCAACCGCCGTTATCGCAGCATCGGACTTGGCGTGAGCGGCTACCACCACGCACTTGCCATACGCGGAATACGTTGGGAAAGCGAGGAGCACCTTAGCTTTATGGACGAGGTCTTTGAACGCCTCAATTATGCTGCGATAGAAGCCAGTGCGAAACTGGCGAAAGAGAAAGGAAGATATGAATGCTTCGCAGGAAGCGGATGGCAGACAGGCGATTACTTCACCAAACGCGGCTACACATCTTTAAAATGGCAGACTTTAGCGGAAAAGGTGGCGCACGACGGTATGCGCAATGCCTATTTGCTGGCAATTGCCCCTACCAGCAGTACAAGCATCATTGCCGGAACAACTGCCGGAACCGACCCCGTGATGAAACGTTTCTTCCTTGAGGAAAAGAAAGGGGCGATGCTGCCACGGGTGGCTCCAGCACTGTCGGACAGAACTTTCTGGAAGTACAAGAGTGCCTACCTCATCGACCAGACATGGAGCATCCGTGCCGCAGGCATACGGCAACGGCACATCGACCAGTCGCAAAGTCTGAATATTTATATTACGAACGACTTCACAATGAGGCAACTTCTCAACCTCTACCTGATGGCTTGGGAATGTGGAGTGAAAACGCTCTATTATGTGCGTAGCAAATCATTGGAAGTGGAAGAGTGTGAGAATTGTGCATCATAACATAAGTTCCGCATCTCTACGTGATGCGTAACTCAAAAAACAAAACAGGTAAAATGGAAATTATGAAACTGAAGAAGAACGCCCTGTTCAATCCGGCTGGCGACACGGAAACACGCCTCAGAAGGATGATTGGGGGAAACACGACAAACCTTAACGACTTCAACAATGTGCGGTATAAATGGGTGAGCGACTGGTATCGGCAGGCAATGAACAACTTCTGGATTCCGGAAGAAATAAATCTCGCCCAGGATGTGAAGGACTATACGCGTCTGGACAGCAGGGAACGCACGGCATACGACAAGATACTTAGCTTCCTCGTCTTCCTCGACTCGTTGCAGAGCAACAACCTTCCGAATATCAGCGAGTACATAACTGCCAACGAAGTGAACCTATGTCTGCACATACAGGCTTTTCAGGAGTGCGTGCACAGCCAGAGCTACAGCTATATGCTCGACTCGATATGCAGTCCGGAAAAGCGCAACGAAATTCTGTATCAATGGAAAACCGACGAGCATCTGCTGAAAAGAAACACGTTCATCGGAAACTGCTATAACGAGTTTCAGAAAGAACAGACCGGCGACACGCTCATGAAGACACTGATGGCAAACTACATTCTGGAGGGAATCTATTTCTACAGCGGCTTCATGTTCTTCTATAATCTGAGCCGCAACGGAAAAATGCCGGGCTCGGCGCAGGAAATACGCTATATCAATCGGGACGAGAACACACACCTATGGCTCTTCCGAAACATCATACTGGAACTGAAAAAGGAATCCCCCGAACTCTTCACCGCCGATAAAGTGAAAACCTATGAAGCAATGATGCGTGAGGGGGTGGAGCAGGAAACGGCATGGGGAAAGTATGTGATAGGCAACAATATCCAAGGGTTGAATGAGCAGATGGTGGCAGACTACATACGATATCTGGGCAACCTGCGTTGGAACAGTCTTGGATACGGCGTCCTGTATGACGGCTATGAAAGAGAACCGGAAAGCATGCGATGGGTGTCACAATACTCAAACGCCAACATGGTGAAGACCGATTTCTTCGAAGCGAAAAGCACGGCCTACGCCAAGAGCACAGCTATCGTGGACGATTTGTAGAATTTATGAATTGTCTCGGCCTCTCATTGCTTCGTGAACCCGTGGGAAAAAAAGTAGGAAGAGAACCGCTGTTCTCTTCCTGAACTACCGAGTGTGCTGAGACCGAAACCACCTGACTTCGTCATTGCGTACCCCAAAAATCTTCGTCAAAGAGTTTAGCTATTTTCTGATGCCTTGCCATCAACATTGTTTGGGTGTAAACCTCCTTGTTCAGAGGCAACCTAATTTGTATGGTTGTGATTGTCTTAGCCAATGCAAGGACCTTGTCTACGCTCATCTTAATCTCTGAGACTTTCAGCATACGCTCCAGTTCCTTGTACACTTTCAAAGCCACGAAGCAGATGCATATATGGGCCTCTATTCGTTTGCGCGTAAAATGAAACATTGGACGTATCTCTATCTTTGATTTGGCTATGCGGAAGGCCCGTTCCACATGCCAAAGGTTGTGATAAGCTGTGTATACATCCTGTGTTGGGATATCCGTATTGGTGAGATATCCTTTCAGACCGTCCCATCGAGAGTCGTCGGCAATGCGGTCATAGTTGATGGTTACTTTCACTTCACCATCCATCGACAAAAACTTGTTATAGCCTCTCTTGTTGATGTTGCCTTTGGTGAGCGCACCATGCTTGTAAGCCTTTTCCAACCTGCGTATTCCCTTCTCTCGGTTATAGGCATCTTTCTTTGCACGGTCGTCTGTATAGCCGACCAGGAGACGACGTCCGCAGCCTTTGTCATATTCAACCATCTGGCAGTCACGCTTGGGCTGTTCCAGTATCCAGCTCTTTACTTTCTGACTTTCATTCTTTATCTTCGCGCCGATTATGTATTTGTAGCCATGCGCCTCAAGCTCCGCAATATTGGCGTTGTTCATCAAACCGGAATCAGCCACCACAACGAAGTTTTCCAATCCATATTTACTAACGAACTCGGTTATCGTCGGCAGCATCGTGTGACCTTCATATTTGTTGCCCTCATGGATGCAATAGGCAAGCGGATAGCCGCCAAGGCTAACGAGCAGTCCTAATATTATTTGAGGATTGCTGTGACGTCCTTCTTTCGAGAATCCCGTCTTGCGCAATTCGTCCTCATAATCCGCCTCGAAGTAAAGTGTGGTTACGTCATAGAATAGCACACCGATATTACCACCGAACAGTTTGGCCGTATGGCGCACGCTTATGTCCTGTACAATTTCGTGCTGATGGTCGCTAAGCTTGTCAAGATAGCGATAGATCTTTGAGAGGTCCACATCCTCGTCGAAGTGGTTTTTCAGGTATTCAACCGTGGCTGCCTTGCTCGTTGGATATGCCAGACGGGACTTCACAAGCTTGCGGAACACTTCGTCATCAATACGGTTGAAACCAATCCGGTCAAACGTGCGGTCCAATATCAAGTCGCATCCGTTGAGAAGGATGTTGCTGACATTGGACAGAACACGGCGGACTTCTTCTCGTTCACGGTCGCACGCCTCACGCTCCTCACCATACAGATCGAGTTATGGATGGCGTCGGGATTCTTCCTTGGAAATCCATTTATGACCTGCATTTACGAGACTGTCTATTTCGTTTGAATCTTTGGCCACACCAATAGTAATCAACTCTTTGTAAATGCCCTTTGTATTCTCTGCAACAACAACACTTGTTGTTCCAGACCGATTCTTCTTTCTTTTGACAAACATAGTTAAAAAACCTTTTGCGTACCCCAAAATAAGGGTATGCAAAGATACAAAATATTGTTTATCAATTAATTACAAAATGGACATTTTTGAGTGACGAAGTCAGGTGCTATGACTGACCCTCGTCTCGGCGGCATCGGCAGTGTCAGTCTGTCGTCGTAACCGTACAACCGTCTCTTCCTCAATCCGTTACACCTAATGCTCCAAATCCTTTACAAAATCGTGCAAACCCCATACTCGTGCCTTTTACCGCCATTCTCAGCGATTAGCCTCCGCTCTACCCAATGCAAATATTGTCGTTTCCACCCAAAAGCCATTGGCTAAAAACAGCGGAAAACAAAATTTAAAAAGAAAACAATATTGTAATAATTAAAATTTTTCGTACCTTTGTTTACGAATCGATTACATACGACTAAGAATAAATTCTGGTATATTGCTGCACGAATCATATCCTTCCTTGATGCAAGGCTGCCACGGACAGTACTTTCAGGAAAATCTTGATTATGCAGTTTTTGCCGGCTACCTTTCGGAAATTATACAACAATATATTTTAAAAGTTCTTATGCAAGTAACGAAAAGAAACGGGACAACAGAGCCCTACAACAGGGAAAAAATTGCTGTCGCAATAAGAAAGAGTTTCGCCAGTACCGGTCGGGAGGCTGCGGATGACACTATTCAGAAAATGGTGCATGAGGTGGAATCCTTCGTGCGTGACGACGCTACAGGCAGAAGTGTGGAGCGAATCCAAGATGAAGTGGAACGCTGCCTGATGGAACATGGCTTTTATGCGGAGGCAAAAAACTACATTCTCTACCGATGGCAGCGCACGGAGTGCAGGAAGACATTAAGCTATATCGCCGCGGAGACTGCCCGACCGCAGATTATGGATGTGCTCAAGGGCATACAGGCCGACTTCGCCTCCAACGAATACAGCCTTACCTTGCTGGCAGAGAGGTTTTCGGGATTCTGCAAGCCGGAGATGTCGGCAGATGAACGCATGGCGGCACTCATAAAAACAGCCGTGGAACTCACCACGCAGGAAGCCCCAGACTGGGAGTTTATAGCCGCACGACTGCTTGACTTCGTGCTTTCTGAAAAGCTGGAGAGGCAAGCACGCCTTGCAGGAGTACATTCGCTCTATGAGAAACTGCGTTATCTTACGGACGAAGGGCTGTACGGAAGCTACATCCTTGACTCGTATTCACGACAGGAAATAGAGGAAGCTGCGGCATTCATGCGCCCCGAACGTGACAAACTGCTCAACTACTCGGGACTCGACCTCCTCTACAAACGCTACCTCATACGCACTCACTCGCACGAACCTATGGAGTCTGTGCAGGAAATGTACCTGGGTATAGCCTTGCACCTCGCCATGCCTGAGAAGAATGGGCGGCTGCAATGGGTGAGGAAGTTCTACGAAATGCTTAGCCGTCTGGAGGTGACAATGGCGACACCTACGCTTTCCAATGCGCGCAAGCCCTATCATCAGCTTTCCAGTTGCTTCATCGACACCGTGCCAGACAGCTTGGAAGGCATCTATCGCAGTATCGACAACTTTGCAATGGTGAGCAAGTTCGGCGGCGGCATGGGCATGTATTTCGGTAAAGTGCGTGCTGCCGGTGGCAACATAAGGGGCTTCAAAGGCGTGGCAGGAGGAGTGATACGATGGATGAAACTCGTGAACGACACTGCCGTTGCAGTCGATCAGCTGGGCATGCGCCAAGGGGCGGCAGCTGTTTATCTGGATGTGTGGCACAAGGACTTGCCGGAGTTCCTTCAGCTCCGTACTAATAATGGAGACGACCGCATGAAGGCTCACGACATCTTTCCTGCCGTGTGCTACCCCGACCTGTTCTGGCGACTGGCGAAGGAGAATCTCGACAGGCAGTGGTTCCTCTTCTGCCCGAACGAAATAATGACGGTGAAAGGCTACTGCTTGGAGGACTATTACGGAGAGGAATGGGAAAAACGCTATTGGGACTGTGTGAACGATGCACGCCTTTCCAGACGCACCATAAGCATAAAGGACGTGGTAAGGTTGGTGCTAAGGTCGGCGGTTGAGACCGGCACCCCATTTACATTCAATCGTGACATAGTGAATCGTGCCAACCCGAACAGCCACAAAGGAATGATTTATTGCTCCAACCTGTGTACGGAGATTGCACAGAACATGTCGCCCATAGAGTCTGTTTCGTCTGAAATACGCACGGAGGGCGGCGACACGGTGGTGGTGACAACGGTCAAGCCGGGCGACTTTGTCGTGTGCAACCTTGCCAGTCTGTCGCTCGGACACCTCCCTTTGGAGGACGACGCCTTGATGAAGGAAAAGGTGGCGACAGTCGTTCGTGCACTTGACAATGTCATCGATCTTAACTTCTACTCCATCCCTTACGCCAAGATTACCAACCGCCGTTATCGCAGCATCGGACTTGGCGTGAGCGGCTACCACCACGCACTTGCCATACGCGGAATACGTTGGGAAAGCGAGGAGCACCTTAGCTTTATGGACGAGGTCTTTGAACGCCTCAATTATGCTGCGATAGAAGCCAGTGCGAAACTGGCGAAAGAGAAAGGAAGATATGAATGCTTCGCAGGAAGCGGATGGCAGACAGGCGATTACTTCACCAAACGCGGCTACACATCTTTAAAATGGCAGACTTTAGCGGAAAAGGTGGCGCACGACGGTATGCGCAATGCCTATTTGCTGGCAATTGCCCCTACCAGCAGTACAAGCATCATTGCCGGAACAACTGCCGGAACCGACCCCGTGATGAAACGTTTCTTCCTTGAGGAAAAGAAAGGGGCGATGCTGCCACGGGTGGCTCCAGCACTGTCGGACAGAACTTTCTGGAAGTACAAGAGTGCCTACCTCATCGACCAGACATGGAGCATCCGTGCCGCAGGCATACGGCAACGGCACATCGACCAGTCGCAAAGTCTGAATATTTATATTACGAACGACTTCACAATGAGGCAACTTCTCAACCTCTACCTGATGGCTTGGGAATGTGGAGTGAAAACGCTCTATTATGTGCGTAGCAAATCATTGGAAGTGGAAGAGTGTGAGAATTGTGCATCATAACATAAGTTCCGCATCTCTACGTGATGCGTAACTCAAAAAACAAAACAGGTAAAATGGAAATTATGAAACTGAAGAAGAACGCCCTGTTCAATCCGGCTGGCGACACGGAAACACGCCTCAGAAGGATGATTGGGGGAAACACGACAAACCTTAACGACTTCAACAATGTGCGGTATAAATGGGTGAGCGACTGGTATCGGCAGGCAATGAACAACTTCTGGATTCCGGAAGAAATAAATCTCGCCCAGGATGTGAAGGACTATACGCGTCTGGACAGCAGGGAACGCACGGCATACGACAAGATACTTAGCTTCCTCGTCTTCCTCGACTCGTTGCAGAGCAACAACCTTCCGAATATCAGCGAGTACATAACTGCCAACGAAGTGAACCTATGTCTGCACATACAGGCTTTTCAGGAGTGCGTGCACAGCCAGAGCTACAGCTATATGCTCGACTCGATATGCAGTCCGGAAAAGCGCAACGAAATTCTGTATCAATGGAAAACCGACGAGCATCTGCTGAAAAGAAACACGTTCATCGGAAACTGCTATAACGAGTTTCAGAAAGAACAGACCGGCGACACGCTCATGAAGACACTGATGGCAAACTACATTCTGGAGGGAATCTATTTCTACAGCGGCTTCATGTTCTTCTATAATCTGAGCCGCAACGGAAAAATGCCGGGCTCGGCGCAGGAAATACGCTATATCAATCGGGACGAGAACACACACCTATGGCTCTTCCGAAACATCATACTGGAACTGAAAAAGGAATCCCCCGAACTCTTCACCGCCGATAAAGTGAAAACCTATGAAGCAATGATGCGTGAGGGGGTGGAGCAGGAAACGGCATGGGGAAAGTATGTGATAGGCAACAATATCCAAGGGTTGAATGAGCAGATGGTGGCAGACTACATACGATATCTGGGCAACCTGCGTTGGAACAGTCTTGGATACGGCGTCCTGTATGACGGCTATGAAAGAGAACCGGAAAGCATGCGATGGGTGTCACAATACTCAAACGCCAACATGGTGAAGACCGATTTCTTCGAAGCGAAAAGCACGGCCTACGCCAAGAGCACAGCTATCGTGGACGATTTGTAGAATTTATGAATTGTCTCGGCCTCTCATTGCTTCGTGAACCCGTGGGAAAAAAAGTAGGAAGAGAACCGCTGTTCTCTTCCTGAACTACCGAGTGTGCTGAGACCGAAACCACCTGACTTCGTCATTGCGTACCCCAAAAATCTTCGTCAAAGAGTTTAGCTATTTTCTGATGCCTTGCCATCAGCATGGTTTGGGTGTAAACCTCCTTGTTCAGAGGTAGCTTAATTTGTATGGTTGTGATTGTCTTTGCCAATGCAAGCACCTTGCCCACGCTCATCTTAATCTCTGAGACTTTCAGCATGCGCTCTAGTTCCTTGTATATTTTCAAAGCCACGAAGCAGATGCATATATGGGCTTCGATGCGTTTGCGTGTAAAGTGAAACATGGGGCGTATATCTATCTTTGATTTGGCTATACGGAAAGCCCGTTCTACATGCCAAAGATTGTGATATGCTGTATATACATCCTGTATTGGTATATCCGTATTGGTGAAATATCCTTTTAGACCGTCCCATTTGGAGTCGTCGGCAATACGGTCATAGTTGATGGCGACTTTCACCTCACCATCCATGGATAAGAACTTATTGTAACCTCTCTTGTTGATGTTACCTTTCGTAAGCACGCCATGCTTGTAAGCCTTTTCCAACCTGCTTTCTATGTTAATATCCAAATGTTTTGACCATTATTTTTAATTTATGCTGA
>ERZ507065.1152-NODE-1152-length-11817-cov-5.599728_pt1 | contig 11817 bp, 8 predicted proteins | sample MGYA00513785_ERZ507065 | MGnify/ENA metagenome assembly ERZ507065
GCTGTACTTCGAGTCCGCAGGCACGATCCTGACGCTCATCACCATGGGCAAGACCATGGAGGCCCGCGCCAAGGGCAAGACCTCTGATGCCATCACAAAGCTCATGGACCTTGCGCCCAAGACCGCGACGGTCGAGCGCAACGGCGTCGAGAGCGTCATCCCCGTCGAGGAGGTCCAACTCGGCGACATGCTGATCGTCAAGGCGGGCGAGAGCATCCCCGTCGACGGCATCGTGCTCGAGGGAACGTCCTCGGTCGACGAATCCGCGCTGACGGGCGAGAGCATCCCCGTCGAAAAGCAGGCGGGAGACAGCGTCATCGGCGCGACCATCAACAAATCCGGCTATTTCAAGATGCGCGCGACCAAAGTCGGCGACGATACCGCCCTTTCCCAGATCGTACGCCTTGTGGACGAGGCCACGAGCTCCAAAGCGCCCATCGCCAAGCTCGCCGATAAGGTCAGCGGCGTGTTCGTCCCCGTCGTCATCACGATCGCCGTCATCGCAACGGCAGCATGGCTGCTGACGGGCCACAGCGTGGAATTTGCGCTGTCCATCGGTATTTCCGTTCTCGTCATCAGCTGCCCCTGCGCGCTGGGTCTCGCCACGCCGACGGCCATCATGGTCGGCACGGGCCGCGGCGCGGTGAACGGCATCCTCATCAAGTCTGCCGAAGCGCTTGAGACGACGCACAGCGTCAACACCGTCGTGCTCGACAAGACCGGCACCATCACGCAGGGCAAGCCCGTCGTCACCGACGTCGTCGACGGCGGCATCGGCAGGGACAAACTTCTCTCCGTCGCCGCGTCGCTCGAAAAGCTCTCCGAGCATCCGCTTTCCGAGGCCATCGTGGCCGAGGCGGAGAAGGAATCGCTCACGTTCCTGTCCGTCGACAAATTTGAGCAGATCCCCGGTCAGGGCATCCGCGGCGAGGTCGAGGGCCAGCTCTGCCTTGCCGGCAACCGCCGCATGATGGAAGCAAACCGCATCGAAAACAGTGAGCTGCTCGCACAAGGCGAAGCGCTGGCTGAGGACGGCAAGACGCCGCTCTACTTTGCGCTGGACGGCAAGCTCATCGGCCTCATCGCCGTAGCCGATGTCGTCAAGCCCACGAGCGCGCAGGCCATCGCCGAGCTCTCGAGCATGGGCATCGAGGTCGTCATGCTCACGGGCGACAACGCCAAGACCGCCGAGGCCATCCGCCGTCAGGTCGGCGTGGACCGCGTCGTGGCCGAGGTGCTGCCGCAGGATAAGGAACGCGAGATCCGCCGCTTACAGGAGGGCGGCAAGAAGGTCGCCATGGTCGGTGACGGCATCAACGACGCGCCCGCCCTTGCGCGCGCAGACGTCGGCATCGCCATCGGTGCCGGTACGGACGTCGCCATCGAGTCGGCGGATATTGTGCTGATGCGCAGTGACCTTCTCGACGTCTCGACCGCCGTGCAGTTGAGCCGCGCGGTCATCCGCAACATCAAGGAAAACCTCTTCTGGGCGTTCTTCTACAACGCCATCGGCATTCCCATCGCGGCGGGCGTGTTCTACCCCGCCTTCCAGCTCAAGATGAACCCGATGCTCGGCGCGCTCGCGATGAGCTTCAGCTCGGTGTTTGTGGTGAGCAATGCGCTGCGCCTGCGCTGGTTCAAGGCCAAGCACACGGAAGCGGCACCCAAAACGGTTTCTTCTCCGTCGGATAGCGGAGTGGAGATAGCAAACAGCCACACCATGGCAAGTAACAATGAAAAAGGAGAAACGAACATGGAAAAAGTCATCAGCATTGAGGGCATGGCCTGCATGCACTGCGTGAATCACGTTCAGCAGGCGCTTTCCGCCGTCCCCGGCGTGAAGGAGGCCAAGGTCGATCTCGAGAGCAAGTCCGCCACCGTCAGCGTGGACGGCAGCGTAACCGACGCGGCGCTCAAGGCCGCCGTGGATGAGGCGGGCTATCAGGCCGTCTCCATCCGCTAAGGCCATGAGAGCCGATCGTGATTCCGTCCGCCGCAAGCTGAAAATTGCCCGCGGCCAGCTCGACGGCATTTTGCAGATGATCGACGACGACCGCTACTGCGTGGACATCTCCAACCAGCTTCTCGCCACGCAGTCGCTCCTCAAAAGCGCCAACCAGCAGATCATGCGCGCGCACATCGAAGGCTGCGTGCGCGAGGCTTTGCAGACTGACCACATCGACCCCAAGCTTGAAGAGGCCTTCCAGCTCCTCGAGCGCATGGCGCAGTCGTGACCGCACAAAAAAGGACGACAGCTATTTTTAGCTGTCGTCCTTTTTTGTTATTCGATCAGATCCTCGCGGTCGAGTTTCTTTTCCGAAAGCTGCTGTGCGGTGTGCTCATGTACGAGCTGGAGTACTACCGCCGTGAGGGGAATGAAAAACACAATACCGACAAGGCCGAAGAGCTTGCCGCCAAGCAATGCCGCAAGGAGCGTCCACAGCGGCGCAAGCCCCACGCTGCTGCCAACCACATGCGGGTAGATGAACTGATTTTCCGTGAACTGCACCGCCTGATAGACGATCAGGCACAGCAGCGCCTTCTCCGGCTGGGCAAGCAGCGTCAGCAGTACGCCGATTGCGCAGGAGGCCAGCGCGCCGATGTAGGGAACAAAGGCGAAGGCCGCCGTCAGCGCGGCGGTCAGCCCCGCGTAGGGAATGCCGCACAGGGAGAACGCGAGAAAGATCATCGTGCCGAGGATCACGACCTCCACGCACTGCCCGGACAGGAAACGGGCGTAAGTGGTGTGCGTCAGGCGCGCGATGCGGCAGACCTGATCGGCCTTTCGCTCGCTCAGGTTGGCGTAGAGGAGTCTGCGGCTCTGTTTAGCAAGGCTGCGCCGGTCGAGCAGCACATAAAACATGATGACGATGGCAAAGGTGACGTTGGCCACCGCCGAGACTGTGGTACCGGCAAGATCCACCACCGAGTCGATCAGCGCGCCGGCGCCGGTGAGCGCCTTTTCCAGCACCGTTTTCCAATCGAGCGCGGCGATGCGATCGGTGAGCTCGCTTGTATCCACGCCGTGATCCGAGAGAAGGCGCGCCCAGTCCGGCCAGTTCTCCCTGACCAGTGTGCCGATGCTCTTGAGCGACGCGGCAAGCTGCGGCAGCGCCAGAACGCACAGCAGTACCACGACGATGACCACGCACAAAAGCGTCAGCAGCAGGCTGAGAAGGTCAATGTGTTTTTCCTTTGCCTTTGGCATCAGGCGCGTCAAACGTCCTGCGATGCCCTGCATCGGCACACTGAGGACAAACGCCATCAATAACCCTATGATCACCGGCGTGAAGAGAGTAGCGAGCCTCGTGAGAAACGCCGCGACTTCGTTGAGATTCATCAGCGCGGCATAGAGCGCCACGCCGAACGCGACCAGAAGAAATTGCTGTTTTCCTTTTTTATCCATTGTTCTTTTCTGCACCTTCCGCGCGTTCGCTCTGCCACCGGAGCGGAAGTGCCGAACGCTGTGCATATCCTTTCAGGTTAATTATAGAATGGCTTGCGCTGCATTGCAAGTTCTTTTGCCCGTCGCTTGGTAGTTTCTCCCGCCCGCTGCTTTTTCGCGCAGACTTTTGCGGAAAATCAGCATTTCTCCCCTTGGCGCGGCGGTGATCGTCTGCTATACTGAAAGGAACAAAAGCTCATCGGGCGGGCGTTGACGCTTCCGATGGAAAGGAAGGCTCAGAATGAATCGAACGGGGAACGGCGCCGCACTCTGCGAAGATCCGCATGACTTCCTTGTCATGCAGAATCTCTATGACGCGGCGGTTCGGCAGCTCACGCTGAAATTCAATATTCTCAACAGTGAATTCAATGTTCTTTATGCACGCAATCCCATCCATCACATCGACGGGCGCGTCAAATCGCAATCGAGCATCGTCGCCAAGCTCATCAAGCGCGGCCTGCCGCTCTCGATCGAGTCCGCGCGAAAAAACATCAACGACATCGCGGGCGTGCGCGTCGTTTGCAGCTACATCGACGATGTCTACCGCGTGGGCGAGATGCTGGCGCGGCAGACGGATGTGGAGATCGTCAAAAAGCAGGACTACATCCAGACGCCGAACTACAACGGCTACCGCTCGCTGCACATGGACATCAAGGTGCCCGTCTACCTCTCCGACCGGACGGAATACGTCGTGGCGGAGATCCAGCTGCGCACGATCGCCATGGACTTCTGGGCGAGCCTTGAGCACGATATCCGCTACAAGGTCGACAAAACGAAGCTGCCCGAGGGCATCAACGAGGAGATGTTCGAATGCGCGGGCAAGATCGCTGAGATCGACCGCCAGATGCAGGACATGTACCAGCGCATCAAGGCCTCGGATGCCTACAACGAAGATTGAGTCCCCTACACAAAGGAAAAAGGATGCATCGAAAGACGCATCCTTTTTGTTTTTTCACTGCCTTTTGTGATACCCGCAGTCGCAGTAGGGGCCGCCGGAGGCGAGCGTGTACTCGCGCACGAAATCCGACGCGCCGCCCGCGTCGCTCATCGTGTAGTCGAGATGGCACAGCGCGGGCGTCAGATCGTAGAGCCCCAACACCTGCATCAGCGTGCAGATGCCGCAGGTCGTGAAGCGCGCCTCGTAGCCGCTGCCGTCCTCGTACTCGAAAAAGTCCATGTTCCACGAATAGGGGTTGCGATCGCCCGCGCGCAGCTTCGCCGTCGCCTTCATGCCCTCGATGTCCTTGGGCGTGAACTTTTTCTTTCCGCTCGCGCGGCAGAAAGCCTTCATCGTAGGCGTCATCATCGCCGCGGCGTAGTAGTCCGTCAGCGTTTTGATGTCCGGCCGCTGTGGCATGCACAGGATAAACGCGGCGAGCATCGCGCAGTTGACGATGTTCATTTCGAAGCGGTCGCGCTTGTCAAATTCCGGCAGCTTCGCGATGATCTCGCGATATTTCTTTTTGGCACGCGCCGCAACGTCCTTCGCCTGCTCCGCGGTCAGGTCGAATTCGACCGTCAGGTGCTTTTCAAACGATCCGGCAAACAGCGCCCACATGCCCGCAGGCTTTCCAAGATACTTCATTTGCTCTCCCCTTTTTGAGTTTGATCTCTCAAACTCGTCTGCATTTTTGGCTGCCGTCTTGCTTTTGGTCATAGTATACCGAGGGCGGGAGCGCTTGTCAATGCGGCGCAAAAAAGCAGCGGTTCTGATGAACCGCCGCTTTTTTCAGTTGGATTTACTTGCCCTGATAGGCGCGATACAGGAACGTCACGATCTCCGCGCGCGTGCAGTCCGCGTTGGGACTGAACGTCGTGTTGGAAGTACCGTTCGTCACGTTATTCGCAACCGCCCAGTTAATCGCATCAGCGTAGAACGCGTCGGACTTCACGTCGGTGAAGTTCGCACTGCCGCTCGCGGTGCCCTTGAGCGCACGGTGCAGGAACGTCACGCTCTGGCCGCGGGTGCAGGTCGCGTCGGGCGCAAAGGTCGTCTCGGTCATGCCGTTCGTGATTCCGTTCTCAACCGCCCATTCGACCGCCTTGGCATAGTAAGCGCTCGCGGGAACATCCGTGAAGCTGCTCATCGCCTTCGGCTCGGGGCTGCCCGCGGCACGCCACAGAAAGGTGACGATCTGCGCGCGGGTGCAGGACGCGTAGGGACCAAACATCGTGTCGGACAGGCCGTTCGTCACGCCGTTCTCGACCGCCCACTTCACCGCGTCGGCGAAGTAAGCGTTCGCGGGAACATCAACAAAGCTGGTGGGAGCCGTCTTGACGAACTCCGCCTTGACACTGACCTTGCCATCCGGCATCACAAAGCTGTACTTGCCGCTGCCGAGGTCGGCGAGCGGAAGCAGATCGCCGCTCGCATCCTTGACGGCGAGGCTGCCGAGCTCATAGCCCTCGTTGGGCTTGGTCGTGATCGTCACAGTCTCGCCCTTGGAGGCGGTAGACGGGTTGACCGTCATCGTGCCGTTCGGGGTGGAGGGAACGGAAACGGTGTTGCCGGAATTCGCCGTGGACGGGCGGCGCGTGTACTTGCCGCACACCTCGCAGGTCGTACCGGGCTTGTGCACCCGGTCGCACTTGGTGTGGCAAACCGCGCAGATGCCGTCCTTGTTGGACCAGTCGTGGCCGGTAGCTGCAATATCCACATCCTTGGTCTGTTCAGAGAAGTCTTCATCCTTGAAGGCTGCCGTATAGGTCGTAGTACCCTTAGTCGTGCAGGTGGCAGGAGTCTTCACACTACTGGTAGTACCGACTGTCTCCGTCACCTCGTCTTTGCAGACAGAACACACCTCCTTAGCGGTGCAGGAAGTATTGCCATCGCTCCAAGTATAGGTGATGTCACCGTAGTTGTGGCCGGTGGCATTGATCTTACCGTCGCCAGTTTTCCAAGCGGCAAGATCAGCGATTGCGTTCTCGCCCTTCTCGTCGGAGAAGTACTTGCCGCAGGTCTTGCAGGTCCAGTACTCGTTGTAGCCAGCTTCCGTGCAGGTCGCTGCCTTGGCCTCGGTCTTGGTCAGCTTATGAGCGCCTAATTCGCCATACGGCTGATCACAGGTTTCACAAACCGCCTTTGCAGTACAGGTGGCAGTACCGCCGGTGTGCTTCGAAAATTCACCGTTTGCACCGCACTCAGTGCAGGTCTTCCAATGGCCGGTGCTGTCGCTGGAATAGGTCGTGCCATATGTGTGGGTATGGTCGTCACCCAGCGTCACCTTGATGTAGTCAAAGGTGTTGGAAAGCTTCCAAGCAGGAGTATCGCCGCCGTCTCTGTTACCGCCAAGATAATTAAACGTAAAGCTGAGCTTCTCCAAAGCATACTGCTCATAGTCACTTGCAGTCAACGAAGATCCATGGCTTCCGTATCTGCCCTGCGTGTTCAGCTTGGCAAACACCTGCTCACCATCAACAGAAAGAGTCACAAGGCTCGTTTCGGTAGCATTATTATAGTTATTCTCCAATTTGACAACAGAATACTCATCGGAAGTCGGAGTTTTTTGATATGCAGGACCACCGAAGTTGATATATTTCGTACCGCCGGTCGTATCATTATATGTGCCCATATAGATGCTCGGCTGATACTGGAAAATATAGGTCATACCCTTTGCCCTCTCTGCGGTAGAGCTGAAGAGCATATTCTCTGTTGCCTGATTCTTTTCTTTCCACTCGACACGCCAATTCTGCGTCGGGTCAAGGGTAAACGGAGTGCTCAGCTCACCCTGATAATCATTGAACTTCACTGTGTTGTCATCGTTCAACGTGGTGCTGCCATGTTCAGCACTCACAGTGATGATAACGTTACCATCTGCATCAACAGCGTCCATATCGCTGTTGAAATTCCACGTAAAGGTGTGCGTCCAATGCGCATACAGGGTCGTACCGTTAAGGTTGTCCTGCATGCCAGAGGGAATCGCCGTGTCCAGAGCGGATGCAATCTTGTTCCCGCCAGCAGCCCGATCGAACCAGCCCACAAAGGCGTAGCCTGCGCGGGTGGCCTTCGGCAGCTCGGCTGTCACGGACTGCTTGATGGGATCACTGCCGTTTTCGAAGCTACCGTCATTGGCATCATAGGTGACGGTCTTCTCATTCGGAGTCACTGCCTGCTGCGCATAGAGCTGCTGGCAGATGTAGGCCGCGATCTGGCTGTGACCATCCATATTAGGGTGGATCGCGTTATTCGGAGAAATGCCTTCCTGATTCCGAAGCTCCCGCAGGTCGATCGTCGTGATATCGTAGTGCTTTGCAGTCTGCTCGATCACTTCCGCCTGTTTAGGAATATTATTTTGCTCATAATAGGGAATAATTGCGATAATCTCAGCATCCGGATAGGTTTCCTTCATGCGCTGCAGAGAAGCCGCGTAGGCGCTCGCTGTATCCGAATAGGACTTTGCCCAATCGACAGTCTTCGCATAGTCTGCATCGGGATCAAACGTACCGACCGAGCTGTCCGGGTTGCTGCCGCCATAGTACAGGATCACATCCGGCGTGCCATTATCGTCAAGCTTGTTGATTCTATCCTTGCTTGCCATAGAAGCAGCTTTAGAACCGATGGTGCTTCTACTCCATGCCTCATCAATGCCCTCTGCCGCGCCAAAGCGGGTGATGATGTCACCCCAGTAATTGCGCTCAAAAGTCATCTCTTTCGCCGAAGTAGTATTATCATAATACAGAGCATTATCGTCGGGGATTTTGTCCTTGATCGTCGAAATGCTGTCGCCCATCACGGAGATTGTTTTCCCGTGGAACAGCGAGTATAAATAGTTATACTCCGCTTCGCTGGCGTAGTTATAAACGACCCAGGTAGACTCTCCCGCAGTGACCTCTGCGCGTCCCTCTTTGCTGCCGCCGGTCAGCGTGCCATCTTGCGTAACACTAACAATAGCTTCGTTCGAGCTGCTGACTGCGTCCCCCTCGGGAACGGTAATTTTGACTATTTTGTCCGTCCAAATGGTTATCGGCCCCGATGTCACTACATCATCAGAGGAATACATTTCTACCGAATCAGCATCAATGCCCTCATCATTCCTTGCCCAAGCTACCGTTGGCAGCAGGCTCAGCATCATGACAAGCGTTAATAAGCTCGCCAATAATCGCCGTTTCATTTCATTACCACCTAAAGTTTTCTTTATCTTTTGACCGCCTCCGCGGGCTGGGTTTACTTGGTTTTGCGCTTGGTTTTCCCGGCGCAGACGGGGCAGCCGCATTGCTGCACGCCAACGCGGGAGTAAATCGCGGCTTTCCACACATGGCCGTAGGAGCACTGCCACCGCGCTTTTTTGTGGCTGCCCGCGGTCACCATCTCTGGTGTCAGTGCGCCGTTGAGGGTCCCGTGCCACTGTTTGGCGACCAGCGGCGCTGCGGTCGCTAAGTCGTTGAAGCCCGGCAGCACCTTTCGGTTGGCGCAGTAGGGACAACCGTCTCCGCGCTGCACGCGCTGCGCGATCACAGCGCGGTAAGAGTGGCCTTTTTCGCATCGCCACCACACGCGGCGGTTCGAGCCCGCGGTGACATTGCTTGGATGAAGCGCACCGTTTTTCTTCTCGTCCCACTGCGCGGCAATGTCCGGGTACAGCGTCGCAAGATCGTTTTCACCTGCAAGTGCCTGCCGTCCGGTGCAGACCGGGCAGCCCGTGCCGAGGACAGTTCTCGAAAAAACTGCTGCGCGCCACGAATGACCTTTTGGGCAGCGCCACCAGATGAGCTTGTGGCTGCCGGTCGTCACATCCTGCGGCGTCAAGGGCGCGTTCTTTTCGTCATCCCATTCTGCCGCCAGCGCGGGAAACTGCTTTGCCAGGCTGTTCTGCTCGGGTGAAGCCTTGCGGCCCGTGCAATAGGGGCAGCTTGCACCCTCGCTGCGGGTGTAGACCATCGCCTGCCACGAGTGACCGCTTGGGCAGGTCCATCTGACCTTTTTGTGGCTGCCAAAAGTCACATTATCCGGCGTGAGTGGTAAATTTCGCTCAATATCCCACTGGGCAAGCAAAGCAGTCTTTCTCTGTTCCGCGCAAAACGCTCGAAATGTTCGTCGGATCGTCAGCCACCCCCTCACGAAAAAAGCTCCGTTCCAGCAAAGCCGGACGGAGCAGTGACAAGCGAATACATCAGTAAGGGTGCAACCGGCTGTCATAGCGTGTTCTCCATTCGTAGAGGCGTTAGACCCATCTGGCTTTGCGTCGCCGCCTTTCGGCGGTTTTGCCAAAATATGAGATTTTGAGAACGGAATCTATATTCCGTATATGCAAAGGAAGCGAAACGATCTTATCGTTTCCTTTACTCGTAGCAAAATATAGCACAATCTTCCGACAAAGACTAGGGAAATTATGATTTCAAATATAAATTATGGAGTTTACAGGGGAAAACGCACTGTAAGCTTGTGCCGCTGCACCCATTTGAGCGTTCTCGGGCGCAGACAGCTCGATCTCTGCATGCGCTTTAGTTGTGAATATAGTGGTAACTGTATTCGCTTTAGCATTTTTGCGCAACAGAATATAGATTCCGTTTTTATGATACAAGTTTTAGCTGTTCGAGCTGACGCCGATGCTCCGCCATGCTCGTAACAAGGTAAATGCGCGTCGTTTCGATGCTCGAATGCCCGAGAACATCCGCCAGCTTGACGATGTCCTTGTATGCGCGATAAAATGCCGTTGCGAACAGGTGGCGCAGATTGTGCGGGAAAACTTCCCCTACGTCGACACCTGCGCGGGTGCACAGCTTTTTCATTTTCGGCCAAATTTGATATCTCGACATGGACTTGCCGCTTTTGGCGCGAAAGATCGCGCCGGAGGCGGTTTTTTCTGCGTTGCGAACTTAAGCAGCTTGCGGCAGAGCTTGGCAGGCAGCAGAATGGTACGGATTTTACCTTTCAAAGCAATTTCGGTCTTGCCGTTTTTCGCCGCTTCGACGGTGATATACTGCACCTCGCTGACGCGAATGCCGGTGGAGCAGATGGTTTCCATCAGGAGCGCGAGGGCGCGGTCGCCCGTGGCCTCCGCCGCAGCGACCAACCTCTCGTATTCCCCTCGCGTTAGTTCCTGCCTGCTGTCCCGAAACAGGCGGCGCTGGATTTTCAGAAACCGTGCGCGGCAGTCTGTCCAGCCACAGAAGCGGAAGAAGCCGTTCAGCGCAGCCAGATAAGTGTTGATCGTCGACGGCACGTAGTTACTTGCGCGCAGATTGTCTTTCCAAAGGCGGATCATCTCCGGTGTGACCGCCGCGCCGCTCAGAAATGCAGCAAAGCTCAGTAAAGCACGGCGATATTTTTCGATCGTTGCCGCGGCACGTTCTTCGCTTTCGAGGGCTTTCAAATAGGCTTCGACCATCTTGTCAGTCATATAAATGTTCCATAATAAAAATACCCCTATCTCTCTTGATAGGGGTATTGTAACGTATTGTCGCGGATTTCGAACAGTGAATTGCACTCCCGCAGCTATGAATATAAAAAAAGAAGCCACTCTCTTGAGTGGCTTCTCTCCATGTTGGCGCTACCTATCTTTCCGGGCCGTCTCCAGCCAAGTATTGTCGGCAGAAGCGAGCTTAACTTCCGTGTTCGGGATGGGAACGGGTGGACCCTCGCCCTAATCAGCACCAACTGCTGTATTGCAACTGCATCTCTACAGTAACAAACCTTTATCCAATTGTCAAGTCGTGCCGAGTGGCACGTTCAAGCGTTTTGCACAGCAAAACCTTGCCGCAGGGCGAATTCATTTCGCCCGAGGATTTTTTGTCCTCAAGGGTTCCCGAAAAAGCATCGCTTTTTTGGGATGGTGACCCGTACCGGATTCGAACCGATGTTAACGGCGTGAGAGGCCGCTGTCTTAACCACTTGACCAACGGGCCATGCCTTGCGTCGTGGGGTCCCCACTGGATGGTGCTCCCATCCAGTGGGATGGTACACCTTCAGGGACTCGAACCCTGGACACCCTGATTAAGAGTCAGGTGCTCTACCAGCTGAGCTAAAGGTGCATGTCTTCAAATCGAACCTTCAAAACCGAACAATGTAACTTCAAAGCTCCTCTCAAGGCCTTGCCTGCTTCATTCGTAGGTCAAGCCCTCGGACTATTAGTACCGATCAGCTCCACACATTACTGCGCTTCCACCTTCGGCCTATCAACCAGATCGTCTTTCTGGGTCCTTACTCCTTAAAGGATGAGAGATCTCATCTTAGGGGGAGTTTCACGCTTAGATGCTTTCAGCGTTTATCTCGTCCGTACATAGCTACCCAGCTATGCCCTTGGCAGGACAACTGGTGCACCAGAGGTACGTCCATCCCGGTCCTCTCGTACTAAGGACAGCTCCCTTCAAATCTCTTACGCCCGCAACAGATAGGGACCGAACTGTCTCACGACGTTCTGAACCCAGCTCGC
>ERZ507065.1157-NODE-1157-length-11753-cov-5.365191_pt1 | contig 11753 bp, 10 predicted proteins | sample MGYA00513785_ERZ507065 | MGnify/ENA metagenome assembly ERZ507065
CCCTGTGCACCGACGCCAGGAACGAGGAGGAAATGGTCGGGCACGATACGACGGATGTCTTCAAACATTTTACCCTGAGTAGCCCCCACAACGTACATCATGTTGTCCTTGTTGCCCCAGTTAGCTGAGGTCTTGAGCACTTTCTCGAACAGGCGCTCGCCGTCCTTGTCTTCTGTGAGCTGGAAGTCATGGCTTCCCTTGTTGCTTGTAAGAGCCAGTACGATAACCCACTTTCCGTCGTAGCCGAGGAAAGGTGTAACGCTGTCCTCGCCCATATATGGAGCAACGGTCAATGAGTCAACGTCATACTCCTCAAAAAATGTACGAGCATACATAGCACTTGTGTTGCCGATGTCACCTCTCTTGGCATCTGCTACGATGAAGTGGTTGGGATAGTTCTCCTTGAGGTACTTTACTGTCTTTTCGAAAGCCATGAGTCCCTTTACGCCGAATGCCTCATAGAATGCGAGGTTCGGCTTATATGCTACGCAATAGTCAGCTGTAGCGTCGATGATGGCCTTGTTGAAGCTGAAAATAGGATCTTCCTCTTTAAGGATGTGCTGCGGCACCTTCTTAAGGTCTGTGTCCAAACCCACGCAAAGGAATGTACGCTTAGTCTTTATCTGATTTACTAATTCTGATCTGTTCATAATGATTAGTATTTTATAAAATTACAATTCGTTTTCTTTCATCTTTTCCGCATTCTCTGCCACAGTAAGTGCGTCTATCATCTGCTGGATATTGCCTCCCATGAAACCGGGCAGGTCATATACGGTCATGCCGATACGATGGTCGGTGACACGCCCCTGCGGGAAGTTGTATGTACGGATCTTTGCGGAGCGGTCGCCAGTTGAGACGAGTGTCTTGCGACGGTTTGCTATATCGTCAACATACTTCTGGTGCTCCTTATCATATATATATGTACGCAGGCGCGCAAGAGCTCTTTCCTTATTCTTTGGCTGGTCGCGGGTCTCGGTACATTCTATGAGGATTTCCTCCACCTCGCCTGTATTAGGATTCTTCCACATATAGCGGGCACGCACACCTGACTCCACCTTGTTTACGTTCTGACCACCGGCACCTGAAGAGCGGAATGTATCCCACTTGATTTCGCCCTCATTGATGTTTACCTCGAACGGGTCTGCCTCGGGAAGAACAGCTACGGTAGCAGCAGAAGTCTGCATACGACCATTTGATTCTGTTACCGGAACACGCTGTACTCGATGAACACCAGACTCATACTTCAAAGTTCCGTATACGTTGTCGCCACTTACAGCAAAGCAGATTTCCTTGAAGCCGCCTACGGCACCTTCACTCTCGCTTGTGACAGATACGGTCCAACCCTTCGACTCGCAATACTTCTTATACATCATGAATATCTCGCCGGCAAAGAGACATGCCTCGTCACCACCCGTACCGGCACGAATCTCCATCTGAACGTTCTTGGCGTCCTCTGGGTCTTTCGGCACAAGTGCAATCTTTATCTCTTCCTCGAGTTTGGGCTGAAGCTCTTCGTTTATAGCAAGTTCTTCACGTGCCATCTCCTTCATATCCGCATCCTGTTCGTTCATGATAATATCCTTTGCCTCTGAGATACCGTTAAGGCAATTGATATACTTCTGACGAAGTTTCATGATGTCCTCAAGATCCTTATATTCCTTTGTCAGTTTCACGTAACGCTGCTGGTCGGCAATTACAGAAGGGTCGGTTATGAGGGTCGATACTTCCTCATAACGTGCCTCCAGTCCGTCAAGTTTCTCTAATATATTATTGTTTTCCGCCATTTGTCAAATTAATGTTGATATTTTGCAGGGGTGAGATATGTAGAAGTGTTTTATTAATATTCAAATTCTCCGTACTCGGACTTGATGAGCAGCGAGCGCTTGCCTTCTTCTATATGGCCGACAATCTGAGCGTCTATATTGAAACTCTTACTGAGGGCGATAACCTTCTCTGCCACTTCCGGACGTACGTAAATTTCCATGCGATGACCCATGTTGAACACCTTGTACATCTCCTTCCAGTCTGTGCCACTCTGCTCCTGAATGGTCTTGAAGAGTGGGGGAACGGGGAACATGTTGTCCTTGATAACGCGGCAGTTATCGCCTACGAAATGGAGCACCTTTGTCTGAGCACCACCCGTGCAATGAACCATACCGTGAATCTCCTCGCGCATTTCATCCAAAAGCTTCTTGATAACAGGAGCGTAAGTACGGGTGGGGGAGAGCACCAGCTGGCCTGCGTTGATAGGCGAATCTTCCACATTATCGTCCAGACGGAGTTTTCCGCTGTAAACCAATTCTTCGGGTACAGCATGATCGTAGCTCTCGGGATATTTCTCAGCGAGGTACTTTGAGAATACATCGTGGCGTGCACTTGTCAGACCGTTCGATCCCATACCACCGTTATACTGCTTCTCGTATGTAGCCTGGCCGAAGGAAGCGAGTCCTACGATTACGTCACCAGGACGGATATTGGCGTTGTTGATAACGTCCTTACGCTTCATGCGGCAGGTAACTGTAGAGTCAACGATGATGGTACGTACAAGGTCGCCGACATCAGCTGTCTCACCACCGGTGGCATACACGCCTACGCCCATCTTGCGGAGGTCTTCCAAAAGTTCGTCTGTACCGTTGATGATGGCAGAGATAACCTCTCCAGGAACGAGCATCTTGTTTCTGCCGATAGTGCTTGATACGAGAATGTTGTCAACAGCTCCTACGCAGAGCAGGTCGTCGGTATTCATCACGATGGCGTCCTGTGCTACACCTTTCCATACACTCAAATCGCCAGTCTCTTTCCAGTACATATATGCAAGTGACGATTTTGTTCCAGCACCGTCAGCGTGCATGATGTTGCAGTATTCTGGGTCACCGCCGAGAATGTCGGGGATTATTTTGCAGAAGGCTTGTGGGTACAGACCCTTGTCAATGTTCTTAATGGCATTGTGCACATCTTCTTTTGCCGCGCTTACGCCGCGCATCATGTATCTGTTCGAATTGTCCATCATGTTGTTATGTTTGTTTATATAAACTTTTCTGTTATCAATTATTGTATTTACATATTGTCTGTATCGTTCCAGAATTCCCAGCTTGCGAATGCTTGAAGGAGCAACATCTCCAATCCGTTCTTCGTTGTGGCGCCGTACCTGGCTCCCTTTGTCAGGAACAATGTTTCGTCGGGGTTGTATATAAGGTCGTACAGAATGGTGTGTCCGTCCATTGCCTCGTATGGTATGTCTGGGCAGGTGTCTGCTTTAGGGTACATTCCGAGCGGGGTGCAATTGACAATGACGTTATATTCCTTTATAATTTCAGGCGTAACCTCTTCGTACGTTATCGTGTTCTCTTTTTTTGTGCGGCTTACGAACAGCGTTTCAAGGCCGAGTGTCTTCAGACCGTACTCTATGGCTTTTGACGCGCCGCCAGTGCCTAATATCAGGGCTTTCTTGTGCGCAGGTTCAAGCATCGGTTCAATACTTCTTGTGAAGCCAATCACGTCGCTGTTAAATCCTTTCAGCACCACATCCTTACCCTTGTGGCTCACTCTTATGACATTCACGGCACCAATGGCTTTTGCCTCCGGACTCAGTTCGTCAAGGTATGCCATAACCTTCTGCTTGTAAGGTATGGTCACGTTCAGTCCTTTCAACTCTGGATTTGAGGCGAGAATCTCAGGAAGATCCTCTATCTGCGGAATCTCAAAGTTGATGTATTTGGCTTTAATGCCTTCATTCTCAAACTTCTCGTTAAAGAAATTTCTGGAGAATGAGTGTCCCAAAGGAAATCCGATAAGTCCGTATTTGTCCATAATGAGCCTTGTTAAAATGTTATAATGTTATTTCTCCGCTATGTACATCGTACATATTCCGAATGTCATCCTGCGGAAGGTCGCTTTAGAATAGCCAATCTTCTTCAGGATTTTAACCATTGTTTCTCCCTGCGGAAAGGCTTCTATAGTAGCTGTTAGATAGTTGTATGCTGTCTTGTCTTTTGATATCAGTCTGCCATATATGGGCAGAACTGTATGTGAGTAAATCTTAAACAACTGTCGCATTGGGAATCTTACGGGGGTGGTCAGTTCCACAATACACAGATGTCCACCGGTCTTGAGCACTCTCAGCATTTCTGCCAGACCCTTCTCCAGGTCGCCGAAGTTTCTGATGCCGAAGGCTGCTGTCACAGCGTCGAAACTCTCGTCCTCGAACGAAAGATTCATGCAGTCGTCTCTCTTGAACGACACCACACCATCCATTCCCAGTTGGGCAATCTTCTTTCTTCCCACCTCCATCATGCCTTCGCTTATATCCACGCCGACAAGTTCCTTGGGATTCAGCGTCTTGGTTGCCTGAATGGCGAAGTCGCCTGTTCCCGTTGCGATGTCGAGCATTCTTTGCGGACTGTATGGTTTCAGTCTTTTAAGGGCTTTGTTTCTCCAAAGCTTGTCTATGTTCCATGACAGTCTGTGGTTCAGTTTGTCGTATGAGTGGGCGATATTGTCAAACATTTGCTCCACCTGGACGCCCTTTTCCTCTTCATTGTTATAGGGCTTTATCTCTTCTTGTTTGTATGGCATTTCCGGTGCTATATATACAACATACGGGATATGCCGGATCAACAGTAGTTATTCGGCATACCCCTTGTGTTTTATTGTTTTATTTTCTTGTAGCCAGATATTCTGACACGTTCTTCTCTATGCGCTTGGCGATGTCACCTTCCTCAGCAGTCTTGTCAAACTTCTCGCCTGTGATGTGCTCATACAGCTCGATGTATCTTTCGCTTACGCTTTCTGCGTACTCGTCTGTAATCTCCGGCATAGTCTGTCCCGGCTCGTTCATGAAGTCATGCTCGATAAGCCACTGGCGGACAAACTCCTTTGAGAGCTGCTTCTGCGGCAGACCCTTCTCAAACTTCTCCTCATAGCCGTCAGCATAGAAGTAGCGTGAGGAGTCGGGAGTATGGATCTCATCGATGAGGTATACCTTGCCGTCACGCTTACCGAACTCGTACTTGGTGTCTACGAGAATCAGACCGCGCTTTGCTGCCATCTCCTGACCACGTGCAAAGATCTTGCGTGTATAGTCTTCCATAACAGCATAGTCCTCAGCGCTTACAATGCCCTGTGCGATGATTTCTTCCTTTGAGATGTTCATGTCATGGCCTTCGTCAGCCTTTGTTGTCGGAGTGATGATGGGTTCAGGGAAACGCTGGTTCTCCTTCATGCCTTCAGGAAGCTTCACGCCGCAGAGTTCGCGGCATCCTTCCTTGTAAGCACGCCATGCTGATCCTGTAAGTATGGAGCGAATGATCATCTCCACACGGAATCCTTCACATTTTAAGCCTACCGTAACCATCGGGTCTGGAGTGGCAAGTTTCCAGTTGGGGCATATGTCCGTAGTTGCATCCAGGAACTTGGCTGCAATCTGGTTCAACACTTGTCCCTTGAATGGGATGCCCTTTGGCAGAATAACGTCGAATGCTGATATTCTGTCTGTTGCCACCATGACGATTACGTCGTCGTTGATGTCATACACGTCGCGTACCTTGCCATGGTATACGCTTTTCTGCCCTTCAAAATGAAAATCGGTCTTTGTAAGTGCTTTCATATTAATAATATGTTATTTTTGTTTGTGAATCCGTCAATCTTTCTCCTTGTTTTCTTTCTCTTTGTCGTCGTGTGACTCGTAGGCGTTTACGATACGTGTAACGAGTTTGTGTCGTACTATGTCCTTTTTGTTAAGTTCCACGAAACCTATGCCTTCCACGTCTTTCAGTATCTGTAACGCTTCTGACAGACCGCTTCGCTGTCCTCTTGGAAGGTCAATCTGGGTCATGTCTCCGGTAATGATCATCTTCGTGTCCCATCCCATTCTTGTAAGGAACATGCGCAGCTGTGCTGGTGTTGTGTTTTGGGCCTCGTCCAGAATCACAACAGCATCGCTCAGCGTACGTCCTCGCATAAATGCCAATGGTGCTATCTGTATGATGTTCTTCTCCATCATGTCCTGCAGCTTTACGGCAGGGAGCATGTCTCCGAGAGCGTCATACAGCGGTTGCAGGTAGGGGTCAATCTTTTCCTTCATGTCTCCTGGAAGAAATCCCAGTTTCTCTCCGGCTTCTACGGCAGGTCTCGACAGAATTATCTTTCTCGCTGTTTTTTCCTTGAGCGCTCTTACTGCCAAGGCTATACTGAGGTATGTCTTTCCTGTTCCTGCAGGTCCTGTGGCAAACACCATGTCGTTTTTCTCGTACGCGTCCACCAGTTGCTGCTGGTTTTCGCTCTTACACTTTATGGGCTTGCCTGATATGTTGTACACGATTACGCCTTTCACGGCGTCGCGTTTTGTCTGTCGACTTTTTACTATGTCCAGGATATCCTCTTCGCCGATATTGTTGTATTTCAGCACATGAAGGCGCATCTTCTCTATCTTTTCTTCGAATGATGCCATTTCTTCCTCGTCGCCAAGCACCCTTATCACGTTGTTACGTGCTACGATGCGAAGTTTCGGGAAAAGAGACCTTATCATCTGCAGATGTGAGTTGTTCACACCATAGAATACCATCGGGTCAATATCCTCTAATATAATATGCTTCTCAATCAAAATTCCTATAAGCTATGTTTTGGCTGCAAAGTTAGTGAAAATCGTGGACAACACAAACATTTCTTAACGCGAAAACAAAGAAAAGTGGGTTTATCTCCGTGTTTTTTCGAGATACTTTCTGTAACTTTGCACTCATTATGAATTTCAGACAAAAAAGATACTTACAATATTTATCCATTGGAGTGGTGGTGTTGGCTATGGCTCGTTGCGTATTTCCTACCATCGCCGAAGGTCCTGAACTTACAACAAAGACCGATGCAGACTCTTCTATGATACAGAAAACTGACAGCATGCAGGTCGCTAATGATGTTGAGAGCCTGCCCGTTGTACAGTCATATAAGTATAATGGCAAGTCACGCTTCTTCAACGAGGATGGTTCGCTGGTGAAGAACCGCATTTATAGTGTTCCTCATTTTGGTAATACCTTTCCTGATCAGAATGACGTACAGTTGCTTGCTGCCAACAAGCATGGCGTTAAGGCTGTTATTGATCGTGCCGACGCAGAGAAGCGCAAGTCAGAACTAGTGTATGTCGGCAGCAATCCTTTCTATCATGTCGACAAGTTGAAAAGCAGCATCCCGTACCTTGTACCGAGAGCAGCGGAACTTCTGCAGGACATAGGCCATTCCTTCTTTGATAGTCTTCAGATCAAGGGCATTCCTTTACATAAGATTATCGTTACGTCTGTATTGCGTAGTAAGGCTGACGTTGCAAAACTTCGCAGTCATAACGGAAATGCCACCGAAAACTCATGCCATCTCTATGGCACCACCTTCGATATATGCTATAATCGTTACAAGACTGTTGAGGATCCCGAAGGTCCTGCACGACGCAAGGTTCGCAACGACTCTTTGAAGTGGATTCTAAGCGAGGTGCTAAACGATAAAAGGCGTGAAGAAAGATGTCTCGTTAAGTATGAGGTTAAGCAAGGCTGCTTCCATATTACCGTGAAGTAATATCATTTAAGGGTCTCTGTTATAAGTCTTTTAATAGCACCTTTTTCTGTGTTTCCAGGTATTCTGCATACGAGGCAGCCACTGTCTTCCATGCTTCTGTCAGTTCTGTTTTGCAATCTACGCCAGGTGTCCAGTTGCCTTCTCTTTCCATTCTTTCTATGAGCATTCCTACAGACAGTCTGCTCAGACATTCTGCTGGTTGGAAACTTACGATGTCGTCCTTGTCTCGGCAAGCCGTTTCGTTAAGTATTCCCACCTTTGTCATGCAGAACAGTAGTTCGTTCACAATTCTTATCGGCAGCCTTGTCTCCATCTTCAGCTTCAGGGCTGTATAAGGCTTCTTGCCTTCAGCGAATCGTTTGCATATCTTGCTGGCAAGCAGAATGCACATTCCCAGCATGTCCTTGTGGCTGAGGTCGCTTGTCCGTGCCTTGAAGGCATAGTCTTCCATGTTCTGGTTGGCGTAGCATAGCTCGGCACCGAACAGGCAGATTAGCCATGATATTTGCACCCAAAGCATGAATAATGGCAAGGCGGCGAACGAACCGTAAATGGCGTTGTAGCTGCTCACCCATATCTGAGAATTGATGTATACGAGCTGCAATCCCTGCATTGCCACGCCCGAGATTATGCCTGGAGCTATGGCACAACTTATCTTTACCTTTGTGTTAGGCATAAATACATACAGGGCAGTGAATATTGCTGACATTATGGCGTAGGGGAGCACATGGAGCATACACTCCATGAGTGGACCTATAACCATAGTGTCTTCTATATTCTTGAATATAGTGGCGAAGAAGATGCTTATACCTGATGTCACCACTATTATTATTGGCATAAGCAGAAACATTGAAGTATAGTCCGTTATGGTTCTGAATACGCTACGTGGCTTCTTTACCTGCCAGATGCCGTTGAATGTCTCCTCTATGTTGCGGATAAGCATTATCACAGTAAATAGCATAAAGACAAGTCCGACACCAAGGAAGATGCCACGTTGTGTATGCACCAGATATGAGTTGACGAACCCCACTATAATGTCAGCAACCTGAGGTTGGCTTGACAATGCATCTCTGAACCATATTTCTATGTATTTGTTATATCCGAATCCTCTTGCTATTGCGAAGACCACGGCAAGTATGGGCACGATGGCGAGGAGGGTGGAGTAGGTTAGGGCGCATGCCGCACTTGTTATTCTGCGTTCCGTGGTAAACTCTATTGCGAGAATGAGTTTGCGTGCCACGTTAAGAGCAAAATATCCTATCGGTCCCACCTCGTTTCTCTCAACGTGCCAAATGCCGTCCTTCAGAAACGAGCTTATCTTTTTAAACGAGAGATTCGATATCTTCATAGAATGGTTTTAGTATTGTGTTGTATTCGTTTTCGAAGTTGGGTGTGAATGTGCCGTTCCCAAGATTGTCGTTTATTTCGTTTATCGTCCAGAATCGTCCTCCGTCCAATTCGCCTTCCGAAGGACTCACTTTGCCGTCGTATACGGTATAGAAGACGTTCACCATCTCTTTCTCTCTTTGGCTTTCGAAGACGTATCTCTTTATGAATTTTGGCTCGTAATCAGTCATGCCTAATTCTTCTTTCACCTCGCGTTGCAGAGCTTTGTCCACGCTTTCACCATAGTCGATATGGCCTCCGCAGGCTGTGTCCCATTTGTCTGGCTGAATGTCCTTCCATGCAGGACGATGCTGAAGAAATAGCTCGCCCTTCGAGTTGAACACATGTAGATGAACAACGGGGTGAAGTATCTTCGATCCGTTATGTGCTTCTGATCGCAATATGGAGCCGATGGTGTTGCCGTCCATGTCCACAACGGGGAACAGTTCGTTCTTATTGTCCATGTTTTTATTATATTGTTTTTATACAGTCATTACGTACGTGCGGCTACCTTCAAATATTTTCTCTGCGTCCTCTTTGCTTATCTTTGCGTCGGGGCTGAATATGCCGAACACCGAGCTTCCGCTACCGCTCATCTGCGCATAAAGCGCTCCTTCCTTATAGAGGCGTTCCTTTATGACTCCTACTTCTGGGTAGAGTCCGAAGACGCTTTCTTCAAAGTCGTTTGTCAGCATTGTTTTCCATTCCTCCACAGGACGTGCCACAACGTCTCGGCAGCAATACTGCGGGCTATGTGGCTTGATACGTGAGAAAGCCTCTTTTGTGGAGACGGCTACAGTTGGCTTCACCACAACCATCTTATATCCCTTTAGGTTGTCTCCGTAAATCTTTACTGGCGACAGTATTTCGCCTATGCCCTCTGCGTAAGCTGGTTCTGCCGTTATGAAGAAGGGACAGTCTGCGCCTAACTTTGCTGCGTATGCCTCCATTACGGCGTTTCCTATGTCCAGGTTGAAGCGTTCGTCAAGGAGTCTGATCATGTAAGCGGCGTCGCTCGAACCGCCTCCCATTCCAGCTTGCATGGGGATATGCTTATAAAGATGGGCATGTACACGTGGAATAGCTCGTTCCGAGGCTATAAGGTTGTACGCCTTTACCACAAGGTTGTCTGCTTCGTCGCAGTTTGCATTCTCTCCTGTTACCTTCAGATCGCAGTTAGCTACAGAAGGAAACTTCGGGTCCATCAACTTTATCTCCAGAGCATCGCATATTGGGATAGGGAAGAAGACTGTCTGAAGGTTGTGATATCCGTCAGCACGTCGTTCCACTATGTTAAGTCCAAGATTTATTTTGGCACAAGGAAAGTCTATCATGATTTGGTCGTAGGGTGAGGTTTTTTATATAATTTAATGAGAGGGTGTGTCAAAATATTTTGACACACCCTCTCTTGAATGTTTCGGATATTTTAAATAGTGTCCTGTTTCTTTATCTTATCCACGTAGGCGTCGATGGCTGCCACGGCTGTGATGTTCACGATGTCGCGTACAGAGCTCTCGAAGTCTGTAAAGTGGATAGGCTTGTTCAGACCCATCTGAATCGGGCCGATAATCTCGGCGTCCGGGTCAATGGCTTGCAGCAGCTTGTAGCTTGCCTGTGCACTGCTCATATTGGGGAATACGAGGGTGTTGACATCCTTGCCCTTGAGACGTGTGAAAGGATATTTGTCATCACGCAGCTCCTTGTTCAGGGCGAAGTTCACCTGCATCTCACCGTCGATGATAAGGTCAGGATACTGGTTCTGCAGCTGCTCCACAGCCTCATGCACACAGACTGGGCTTCCCACCTCGTCGGTTCCGAAGTTAGAGTAGCTTATCATTGCCATGCGCGGTTCCTCGTTGAAGAACTTCACGGTATGGGCTGTCAGCTTGGCAATGTCTACGAGCACGCTCTTGTCTGGGTGTCGGTTAATAAGAGTATCGGCAAGATAGAATACGCCCTTGCTGGTGTTAAGGATATGCATAGTGGCGAAGGTGTTATACTCCTTGCGGATGCCGATAACCTCTTTTGCAACCTTGATGGTATTCGAGTATTTTGTGTAAAGACCGGTGATAAAGGCGTCTGCGTCTCCCGTTTCCACCATCATCATGCCAAAGTAGTTACGCTCGTACATCTTGTCGTATGCCTCCTCGAAGGTATAGCCCTGACGTGCACGCTTCTTGGCAAGGTGCTTGGCGTAAGTGGCGCGGCGTCCCTGCTCTTGGTCGGCACGCATGTCTATCAGCTCTATGCCGTCAAGATTGAGCTTCAGACGCTCAGCCACACGACGCAGACGGTCGGGATTTCCAAGCAGGATAGGGAAGCAGATACCCTCTGTCTTTGCCTGTACTGCAGCCTTCATCATTGACGGGTGAGCACCCTCTGCGAAGACGATGCGCTGTGGATGCATGCGGGCTGTGTTGTGTAGGTTGCGTGTCAGCTTTGTCTCCTGACCGAGCAGCACCATAAGGTTCTTCTTGTATGCGTCCCAATCTGTAATGGTCTTGCGTGCCACGCCGCTCTCGATGGCAGCCTTGGCAACTGCGGCACTCACCTCTGTGATGAGTCGCGGATCCACGGGTTTCGGTATGAAATATTTCGGTCCGAAAGCGAGGTCGTTAACATGATAAACCTCATTAACGATATCGGGTACGGGCTGCTTTGCAAGGTCAGCGATAGCGTGCACGGCTGCCATCTTCATCTCCTCGTTGATAGCCTTGGCATGTACGTCAAGCGCACCTCTGAAGATGTAAGGGAAACCGATGACGTTGTTTATCTGGTTGAGATCGGAAGAGCGTCGTGTAGGGAAAGAG
>ERZ507065.1161-NODE-1161-length-11709-cov-3.373606_pt1 | contig 11709 bp, 12 predicted proteins | sample MGYA00513785_ERZ507065 | MGnify/ENA metagenome assembly ERZ507065
GGCTATGATTACCGTGGGAGGGCGCTGCGTGGGGGCAGGTGATTTTGACCAGGCCGGATATTATGCAAAGAAAATGATGAAAATTACATACTTAGTCAACGGACTTTGCTGTATAGCCGTTATACTGACTATGCCGCTTTCTCTCAGCCTATATGGACTGTCAAGAGAAGCATTGGAACTGGGAGCCGTACTGGTGCTGATTCATGATGGGTGCGCAGTGTTTTTATGGCCGTCCTCCTTCTGTCTGGCCAATGTGCTGAGGGCTGCCAGCGATGTGAAGTTCCCCATGTGCGTATCCATTCTGTCCATGATCCTGTTCCGCATAGGTTTCAGCTATGTGCTGGCAGTGGGCCTGGGCATGGGAGCCGTGGGCGTGTGGTGGGCCATGATTGCGGACTGGAGTGTCCGATCCGCATTCTTTGGATGGCGGTTTGTCAGCGGGAAATGGAAAACCTTTTATCATGCCCTGTAATTTTGGGTTAATTAAGAATGTATTGTCTTTGAGGCAGCGCCGGACCGGTTTGGTGAAACCGGCGGGCGCTGCCTGTTTCTGTATATAAATGGAAAATGGGATAAAATAACTATACGGGAATTGAGGTTTATGTTACTATTAGACATATAAGAACGGATGGGAGATGACCGATATGAAGATAACGTATATCCATCACAGCAGTTTTATGGCGGAGCTTGACCATGCCGTACTTCTGTTTGACTATTTTGAGGGAAACATTCCGGAAACAGACAGGGAGAAGCCTTTGTTTGTGTTTGCCAGCCACCGCCATGGAGACCATTTTTCCCGTTCCATATTTGATTTGGAGGAAAGCCGCGGGAATGTGACCTATGTGCTGTCCGACGATATCTGGACAAGGCAGGTGCCGGAGGACCTTCTGGGCAGAACCATATTCCTGGGACCAGGGGAGGAAGTGAGCCTGAAGGACGGAGCCGGGAATCCGGTGGACATCCAGGCATTTAAGTCCACAGACCAGGGCGTGGCCTTTTTGGCCAGCCTGGAGGGCAGAACCATTTACCATGCAGGGGATTTAAACAATTGGGTATGGGAAGGGGAGCCGGAGGCCGACAACCGCAGGATGAGTGAGAATTTCCACCGGGAAATGGACAAGCTGGCAGGACGCCATATCGATGTGGCCTTTATGCTCATTGACCCCAGACAGGAGAAGGATTTTTACCTGGGAATGGATGATTTTATGAGAATGGTGGGGGCGGACGTGGGGTTCCCCATGCATTTCTGGGAGGACTTTCAGGCGGCTGCCAGATTTAAGGCCCTGGCCTGCGCCGACGGGTACAGGGACAGGATACAGGAGATACACAGACGGGGAGAGGAGTTCCTGGTGTGACAGGCGGACGGCGGGAGACGGGCTTTTAGGTCCGCACCGGACATGGATTTGAGAAACAGACGGGATTAAAGAAAGGAACAGATTATGATTTTGATTCGCGCAGGACGGGTACTGGGACCCGCAGAAGGGCTGGATATAAAGGCGGATGTGGTTTTGGACGGAGACAGGATTGCCGGGATATTTCCGGCGGACCAGGGGGGAGCAGAGGGAGCACCCGGCTTTAGCACCCGGGAGAGGCAGTATGAGCAGATAATCGAGGCAGAGGGACTGGCGGCAGCGCCGGGACTGGTGGATGTCCATGTGCATTTTCGCGATCCGGGCCCCACGTACAAGGAGGACATCCATACAGGGGCAAGGGCTGCCGCAAAGGGAGGCTTCACCACGGTCGTGTGCATGGCCAATACCAACCCCATTGTGGATAACGAGGAGACCCTGCGCTATGTGCTGGAGGAGGGAAAAAAGACAGGTATCCATGTGTTAAGCTGCGCCGCTGTGTCAAAGGGATTTGCAGGCAGGGAGCTGACCGACATGGAGGGACTTCTGGAAGCCGGGGCAGCCGGATTTACAGATGACGGGATTCCGCTGATGGAGGGGACGTTTGTCAGGGAGGCCATGGAGGAAGCGGCCAGATTGGATACGGTTCTCAGCTTCCATGAGGAGGACAAGCATTTTATCAGGGAAAATGGAATCAACCACGGCAGGATTTCCGATGAACTGGGAATCTACGGCTCTCCGGCCCTGGCAGAGGATTCCCTGGTGGCCAGGGACTGCATGATAGCCCTGGATACAGGGGCAACCGTGGACATCCAGCATATCAGTTCAGGGCACTCTGTGGAGATGGTGCGCCTGGCCAAGAAGCTGGGGGCAAAGGTATGGGCCGAGGTGACGCCCCACCATTTTACCCTGACAGAGGAAGCCGTGTTAAAGCACGGAACCCTGGCTAAGATGAACCCGCCGTTAAGGACAGAGAAGGACAGGCAGATGCTGATTGAGGGGCTTAAGGATGGGACCATTGACATGATTGCCACGGACCATGCGCCCCACAGCAGGGAGGAGAAGGAGCGGCCGCTGACCCAGGCGCCCAGCGGCATACTGGGACTGGAGACTGCCCTGGCCCTGGGAATCACCAATCTGGTGAAGCCGGGACATCTCACGCTTTTGGAGCTTATGGAAAAGATGAGCTATAATCCGGCCAGGCTCTATAAGCTGGACTGCGGACGCATGGAAGCAGGGGCGCCTGCGGATCTGGTGCTTTTCGATGCGGACAGGCAGTGGACGGTGGAAGGCTTTGAATCCAAGTCATCCAACAGCCCCTTCCTGGGCGAGACATTGACGGGCAAAGTAATGTACACGGTTTGCGGAGGAAAGGTGGTCTATGGAGAGCAGGGAACGGAAGTTTGATGTGATTCTTCTGGATGTGGACGGTACTCTTTTGGACTTTGGCATGTCTGAGAAGCAGGGCATGAAGGTGGTCCTTGAGCAGTATGGATTTGAGCCCACAGAGGAACGGCTTTTGCTGTACCATGAAATCAATGAGGGATTCTGGTCCGCCTTTGAGCGGGGAGAAGTGACCAAGGAAGATTTGGTGCGGCAGAGGTTTGAGACGTTTTTTGGCCGTCTGGGCAGGGCGGTGGACGGCCGTGAGGCGGAGGAACTGTACCGCAGGCAGCTGGATGCATCCGCATTTTTGATTGACGGAGCCCTGGAGCTGTGCGCCTATCTGAAGGACAGGTATGATTTATATGTGGTTACCAACGGGACATCGTCCACCCAGTACAAGCGGCTGGCTGCCTCCGGCCTGGACGGCTTTATGAAGGATATTTTTGTGTCCGAGGACGCGGGGAGCCAGAAACCGCAGAAGGAATATTTTGATTACTGCTTTTCCAGGATACCGGATGCCAACCCGCGGCGTATGCTGCTCATAGGCGATTCACCTGCGTCCGATATCAAAGGCGGAATGGTCGCAGGCACGTATACGTGCTGGTATAACCCCGGCGGTAAGGCGCTGCCTGAGGGCATACGGGCGGATTATGAAGTGGGGAGCCTTAAGGAGCTTATGAATCTGCTGTAGGCTCCTGTTTTGCCCTGATTTTCGGGGAGGGGGACCGTGACGCGGATCTTTGTCAGTTTTGCCATATAAAATGTCCTTTACACAAACGCTTTAGTGTGCTAATATGATAGCGTGTCAAAAGACCGTGAGGAGCCGCTGGACTTGAAACAGCGGAATAAGAGGAGGACGTTTATTATGAAAAAGAGACTTTTTAGCCTGGCCCTTGCATCTGTGATGGCATTATCCCTGGCAGGATGCGGCGGTTCAAAGGAAGCAGCCACAGAGGCAGAGACAAAGGCAGAAACAGAGCAGACAGCAGAAGACACTTCTGCCAAGGCTGAGGATACCACCGCGCAGGAGGAGACAAAAGCAGAGAGCGAAGCCGCGTCAGAGGCTGTTTCAGAAAGCGCCGGAGGAACATTGATAGTAGGATTTGACCAGGATTTCCCGCCTATGGGATTCATGGGGGACAACGGTGAATATACAGGATTTGACCTGGAGCTGGCCAAGGAAGTGGCAGAGCGTCTGGGACTGGAATATACGGCACAGCCCATTGCCTGGGATTCCAAGGACATGGAGCTGGAGGCAGGCAATATCGACTGTATCTGGAACGGATTTACCATGACAGGGCGTGAGGATGACTATACATGGTCAGAGCCGTACATGGCCAACACCCAGGTATTTGTTGTGGCTAAGGATTCCGGTATAGCCAGCCAGGCAGACCTGGCAGGCAAGATTGTGGAGTGCCAGGTGGATTCCTCTGCAGAGGCAGCGTTAAAGGAGGTACCGGACCTGACGGCTACCTTTAAGCAGCTGCTTACCACAGCTGATTATAACTCGGCTTTCATGGATTTGGAGCAGGGCGCGGTGGACGCCATAGCCATGGACGTAATCGTGGCCGGATATCAGATCCAGCAGAGAAACGCAGACTTTGTTATCCTGGAGGACAGCCTGTCCGCGGAGGAGTACGGAGTTGGATTTAAGAAGGGCAACACACAGCTTCGTGACAAGGTACAGGCTACCCTGGAAGAGATGGCTGCGGACGGCACACTTAAGTCCATATCTGAGAAATGGTTTGGCGAGGACGTAACTACGATTGGTAAGTAATAAAGGCCGCTGTCTGGACCTGCTGTCCTGCCGGATAATCCGGCGGCAGCTTGTTTAACAGCGGCTTTATACGGCATAAATGTTAAAGGCAGGTATGAAGTTATGGGTAAAATGACAGTCCAGCAGATGTTGATTCAGTTGGCAGGAGGTATGGGAACCAGTATCCAGATATTCCTGGTGACGCTTATCTTTTCCCTCCCGCTGGGCCTTTTGGTGGCCTTTGGGCGTATGTCCAAAAACCGGCTGCTCCAGGCCGTTGTCAAGGTATACATATCCATCATGAGAGGCACGCCCCTGATGCTGCAGCTTATGGTGGTGTATTTCGGACCCTATTACCTGTTCCGCATCAAGGTGGGCAGCGGCTACCGGCTGTGGGCCACCTTCATTGGATTTGTGATCAACTATGCTGCCTATTTTGCTGAAATCTACAGAAGCGGCATCCAGTCCATGCCTGTGGGCCAGTACGAGGCGGCTCAGATTCTGGGCTACAGCCGGTTCCAGACCTTTTTCAAAATCATACTGCCCCAGGTCATCAAACGGATTCTTCCGTCTGTAACCAACGAGGTCATCACCCTTGTCAAGGACACCTCCCTGGCCTTTACCCTCAGCGTGGCGGAGATGTTCTCTATAGCCAAGGCTCTGGCAGCGTCCCAGACCAACATGATTCCCTTTGTGGCCGCCGGTCTGTTCTACTATATTTTCAACCTGGTAGTGGCAGTTGGAATGGAGTGGGTTGAGAAGAAGATGGATTATTACCGTTAGGAACAGGAGGATTGTGGATTATGAAGCTGCTGGAATTAAATCATGTGGAAAAGTCGTTTGACGGCCTGGGTGTTATAAAGGATATGTCCCTCAGTGTGGAGGAGGGGGAAATCGTGTCTGTCATCGGCCCCTCCGGTTCGGGAAAATCCACCCTGCTGCGGTGCGCTACCATGCTGGAAACCATGGACAGCGGGGAAGTGATATACCTGGGAAAGCGGGCGGCCTGGACAGAGGACGGAAGGGCCGTGTACGCCTCAAAAAAGGATTTAAAGGAAATCCAGAGCCAGTACGGCCTGGTGTTCCAGAATTTCAACCTGTTCCCCCATTATTCTGTTATGAAGAACATCACGGATGCTCCCATCCATGTGCAGAAAAGGGATAAGGCGCAGGTCTATGAGGAAGCCAGGGCACTGCTTAAAAAGATGGGGCTGGAGGACAAGGAAAATGCGTATCCGTGCCAGCTGTCCGGCGGCCAGTGCCAGCGCGTGGCCATTGCCAGGGCATTGGCGCTGAATCCCAAGATACTGTTTTTTGACGAACCCACCTCAGCCCTGGACCCGGAGCTCACCGGTGAGGTTCTCAAGGTGATTAAGTCCCTGGCAGACCTTGACATCGCCATGGTGATTGTCACCCATGAGATGGCCTTTGCAAGGGATATATCGGACCGCGTGGTATTCATGGCGGGCGGTGTCATTGTGGAGGAGGGCACCCCGGAGCAGGTGTTTGCTTCGGATAATGAGAGGACCCAGAGCTTTTTGGGGCGGTATGGGGCCTTGCTGAATTGATTTTGAACAATATAATGTCCACAGGCAGATACTTAAGAGGCATCCAGGACCATAACAACGTGGCCGGGGATGCCTTTTTGGCGATGCTGCGCTCATGGCCTCTGGAATATATAGCTGCTGCTGGTGAAGAGCTGGCAAAATTTGCGGGTTTCATTGATGACAAAGGCCTGGTTGGACAGCTGCCTCAGTTCCAGCTCACGGAATATGACACGCATGATGTCAGAGTAACAACCTCCTCTCAATCTTTTATAATATTATAGCATCTGGTACTATCGGTTACAAGAATGTTTTTCCCATGGAAGTTTGGGCTATGGAAGTCCAGGGTATACTTAGAAAAAAAGGAAGGAACCGCCATGGAACTGTCGCCCGCGGCCAGACGTCTGGTCATACTCCTGTGTCTCCGGCATCTGCCCGGGATTCTGGGCATGGGACTGTCCGGAGTACTGGTTATGATACCGGCAAAATTAAGGGAATCTTTATTGAAATTAACAGGATATGATGATAAGCTTCATAGGTAATCTGATATAAGACGGGAGGAATTGCAATATGAAGAAACATTCATTGATGATAACAGCAGCCGCTCTGGCTGCGGCAATGGTGCTGGGAACGGGCTGTGCCAAAAAACCGGCGGTGGAGACATCTGAGACAGTTACCAGCCAGGCTTCGGCTGAGGAGAAGGAGCCCACCAAAGCGCCGGAGACAACGGCCACGGCCCCGGAGACAACGGAGCAGGCGGCTGAGGCAAAGGAAGTATACCATATGCTTCAGGGCACCATTACAAAGGTGACAGCGGACGGTTCGGTGTTCACCCTTCAGGCGGACGACGGCAAGGACTATGATATCAGCCAGTCCGACATCCGGGACGTGGAGGTGGAGATTGTTGAGGGCGTGCAGATAGCCATTGCGTATATAGGGGAGCCCCTGGGCAGGCCGGAGGACGTGACCCTGGTGGTGGCTCTTCCGGAACAGGAGGAGTGGAGTATCCTTACGGAGAAAGGCACCACCACGGCTAACGCGATGAGCAGCTTTACCATGAAGACAGACGACGGACAGGAGTTAAGCTTTTTAAAGGATAACTGCCCCATAGAGGAAGGGGCCCTGGCAGGGGACAGCGGGGATAAGGTGACCGTGACCTATGTGAATTCCCAGGGAGTAAACTATCCGGTGGAGATTAAAGGAACGAAATAGACGGGCTGCCGCCATAATTTTGCGAAAAACCCTTGCAAAATAAGTGTTTTCCCTGTACAATCTGATATTGAGTAAACAGCGTGAGAGGGGCCTTACATGACCCCTCTTTTACTAGAAATATCAACAGAACAGATTAAGAGAAAGGTAACGAACATGATTAGTACAAGCAACATATCTCTTCGCGTGGGCAAGAAGGCATTGTTTGAGGATGTGAATATTAAATTCACCGAGGGCAACTGCTACGGACTCATCGGCGCAAACGGTGCCGGAAAGTCCACATTCCTTAAGATCCTGTCAGGCCAGTTGGAGCCTACCAGCGGCGATGTCATCATCACTCCCGGACAGAGGCTGTCCTTCCTGCAGCAGGACCACTTTAAGTATGACCAGTACACGGTCCTGGATACGGTCATCATGGGCAATAAGAGACTGTATGAGATAATGAAGGAAAAAGAAGCCATCTATATGAAGGAGGATTTCACGGACGAGGACGGCATCAAGGCCGCTGAGTTAGAGGGTGAATTCGCCAACATGAACGGATGGGAGGCAGAGTCGGATGCTGAAAGCCTTTTAAACGGACTTGGCATTGAGCCGGACCTGCACTATGCGCAGATGGGCTCCCTTCTGGGCGCTCAGAAGGTAAAGGTACTTCTGGCCCAGGCCCTGTTCGGCAACCCGGACATCCTGCTTCTGGATGAGCCTACCAACCACCTGGACCTGGACGCCATTGCGTGGCTGGAGGAGTTTTTGATTAACTTTGAGAACACAGTTATCGTGGTATCCCATGACCGTTATTTCCTGAATAAGGTCTGCACCCAGATTGCTGATATTGACTACGGGAAAATCCAGCTGTTCGCAGGAAACTACGACTTCTGGGTGGAGTCCAGCCAGCTGATTGTGAAGCAGATGAAGGAAGCCAACCGCAAGAAGGAAGAGAAGATTAAGGAGCTGCAGGAATTCATCCAGCGCTTCTCCGCCAATGCTTCCAAGTCCAAGCAGGCCACTTCCCGTAAGCGGGCCCTTGAGAAGATTGAGCTGGACGACATCCGTCCTTCCAGCCGTAAGTATCCGTACATTGATTTCCGTCCTTTCCGCGAGATTGGCAACGAGGTCCTGACCGTGGAGCACTTAAGCAAGACCATTGACGGCGAAAAGATACTGGACGATATCTCCTTCATCCTGGGCCGCGAGGACAAGGTTGCCCTGGTAGGACCAAATGAGCGGGCCAAGACCGTGCTCTTTAAGATTCTGTCCGGTGAGATGGAGCCGGATGGGGGAAGCTATAAGTGGGGCCTTACCACCTCACAGGCATATTTCCCCAAGGACAACAGCGCCGAGTTTGACAACGACGACACCATCGTAGAGTGGCTGACCCAGTATTCTCCTGAGAAGGACGTGACCTATGTCCGCGGTTTCCTGGGACGTATGCTGTTCGCCGGCGAGGACGGCGTGAAAAAGGTGAAGGTCCTTTCCGGAGGCGAGAAGGTGCGTTGTATGCTGTCCAAGATGATGATATCCGGTGCCAATGTGCTGATGCTGGATGAGCCCACGGACCACCTGGACATGGAGTCCATCGACGCTCTGAACCGCGGTATGATTAAGTTCCCGGGCGTGATGATTTTCTCCTCCCGTGACCACCAGATTGTGCAGACTACTGCAAACCGTATCATGGAAATCATTAACGGCAAGCTGGTCGACAAGATTACCACCTACGACGAGTACCTTGAAAGCGACGAGATGGCACGTAAGAGATTTACCTTCACACTGACTGAGAGTGAAGAGGCAGATGATTAATATAGTGGCAGTGACAGGGCGGCAGGATGGATAAATCCTGCCCCTTTTCAGTCATTTTATTAGTATGGAGCGGATTAAGAGGAGGACAGATATGGAAAAGATTACAAGTTTTACCATTGACCACAATAAGCTGCAGCCTGGAGTCTATGTATCCAGGAAGGACCAGGTGGAAGGCGGAATGGTGACCACCTTTGACCTGCGGATGACCTCGCCCAATGAGGAGCCGGTGATGAACACCGCGGAGATGCATACCATTGAGCATCTGGGGGCAACCTTTTTAAGGAATCACGGCACCTTTGGCAAAAAGTGCATTTACTTCGGACCCATGGGGTGCAGGACCGGTTTCTATCTGCTTCTGGCAGGGGATTACCAGTCCGCGGATATCCTGCCCCTGATGGTGGAGATGTATGAGTTTATCAGGGATTTTGAGGGGGAGGTGCCCGGGGCATCGCCAGAGGACTGCGGCAATTATCTGGATATGAATTTGGGTATGGCCAGATTCCTGGCCGGAAAGTATCGGGATGTACTGTACCATGTGGACCAGTTCCCGGAATCCAGGCTTGTATATCCGGAGTAGACAGCCGTTTAAAAATGACACAGGAACACACCGGGAAACCCATTCCCGGACCATGTTCCGGAGAGGAGCCATAAAGAATGACTAAGTTGATTTCGTGGAATGTAAACGGCCTTAGGGCTTGTGTGGGTAAGGGCTTCCTGGATTTTTTCAGGGAAGCGGAGGCAGATGTATTTTGTATACAGGAAAGCAAGCTTCAGGAGGGGCAGATTGAGCTGGACCTGCCCGGCTATCACCAGTACTGGAACTATGCCAGGAAAAAGGGATATTCCGGCACAGCCATGTTCACAAAGGAGGAACCCGTGTCCGTGTCCTATGGCATCGGCATGGAGGAACACGATACCGAGGGGCGCGTGATTACGGCAGAGTTTCCTGAATATTATGTGGTGACCTGCTATACCCCCAATTCACAGGACGGCCTGGCCAGGCTGGATTACAGGATGAAATGGGAGGATGATTTTCTGGCATACCTTAAGAAACTGGAGGAAAACAAGCCTGTGGTATTCTGCGGGGATCTGAATGTGGCCCACAAGGAAATTGACCTTAAGAACCCTAAGACAAACAGGAAAAATGCCGGGTTCACCGATGAAGAGAGGGGAAAGTTCACCGACCTTCTGGCAGCGGGCTTCGTGGACACGTTCCGCTATTTCTATCCGGACCTGGAGGGGATATACTCCTGGTGGTCCTACCGTTTCAGCGCCAGGGCCAAGAATGCAGGGTGGCGCATTGACTATTTTTGTGTATCAGAAAGCCTTAAGGACAGACTGGTAAGCGCGTCCATCCACAATACGGTTATGGGTTCAGACCATTGCCCGGTGGAGCTGGTGATTGAATAAGAGGAAAAGACGATGAATCTGGTTACCATTGAACATTTGACAAAATCATATACGGAGAGGCTGCTGTTTGACGACACATCCTTCTCCATCAACGAGGGGGAGAAGATAGGCCTGATTGGCGTCAACGGCACGGGCAAGTCCACTCTCCTTAAGATTGTCGCGGGGTTGGAAGATGCGGACAGCGGCAGCGTGGTAAGGGGCCGCAGCCTCTACATACGCTATCTGCCCCAGATTCCGGAATTCACAGAGGGAGATACGGTGCTTGAAAGCGTTATGCGGGAAAATGCCGGGGAAACCCACTACAGTTCTGCGGACGAGATGCAGGCCACGGCCAAGAGCATGCTTAACAAGCTGGGCATCACGGAACACGATGCCCTGACATCCACCCTTTCGGGTGGACAGAGAAAGAGGGTGGCCTTGGCCAGCGTGCTTTTGAGTACGGCGGACCTTCTGATTCTGGACGAGCCCACCAACCACCTGGACAGCGGTATGGCTGACTGGCTGGAGGAATATCTGAAAGCCTTCCGGGGCGCCCTGCTGATGATTACCCATGACCGGTACTTCCTGGACAGCGTGGTGGGCCGCATTGTGGAGCTGGACAAGGGAAAGCTCTACAGCTACCAGGCTAATTATGAGGGCTTCCTGGCCCTGAAGGCGGAGCGCATGGAGATGGCCGAGGCATCGGAGCGCAAACGGCAGACCATTCTGCGCAACGAGATTGCCTGGATGCAGCGGGGCGCCAGGGCGCGTTCCACCAAGCAGAAGGCCCATATACAGCGCTATGAGGAGCTGAGGGACCAGAAGGGGCCGGAATATGACCGCAACGTGGAGCTGGAGTCCATAGCCAGCCGGTTAGGCAGGACCACGGTGGAGGTGAAGGATCTGTGCAAGGCTTACGGGGACAAGGTGCTGATAAAGGACTTTACCTACATTTTCCTGAAAAATGACCGTGTGGGCATCATCGGTCCCAACGGAAGCGGAAAGTCCACCCTGATGAAGATGCTGGCAGGCTGGGTGGAACCGGATTCCGGCACCATCCAGATAGGACAGACCGTGAAGATGGGGTATTTTTCCCAGGAAAATGAGGCCATGGATGAAAGCCTTAGGGTGATTGACTATATTAAGAATGTGGCGGAATACGTAAAGACAAAGGACGGCAGTATCAGCGCCAGCCAGATGTTAGAGCGGTTCCTGTTCCCCTCCGGTATGCAGTATACCATCATAGGCCGCCTGTCAGGCGGGGAGAGGCGGAGGCTTTATC
>ERZ507065.1162-NODE-1162-length-11709-cov-3.213403_pt1 | contig 11709 bp, 9 predicted proteins | sample MGYA00513785_ERZ507065 | MGnify/ENA metagenome assembly ERZ507065
TATCGTGGCCCAGGACCAGAAAAGCATGGCGTCCTATGAGACGGAGATGGAGCGTATTAAGGGGGAAATTGATGCGACATTCAATAACTATACGTCCAATCTGGCGACAGATGATACAGACAGGAGCATGATGGAGGATGCCAGGGCTGCCTGGCAGGAATATCTTTCCATCCATGACAGGATGATTACACTCAGCCGTGAGAATCAGACCCAGGAAGCCATGAGATTGGTAAACGGAGAGGCCAAAACCCTCTTTGACCAGGCGTCGGCCACCCTGCTTAAGGTGGTGAACTTTAATACGGAGGGCGGGACCCAGGCCAGTCTGGATGGCGACGAGCTTTATTCCGGGGCGCGGTTTATCATGACAGCAGTCATTATCCTGCTTGTTGCGGCAGGAGTTCTGTGTTCCGTCTATGTGGTCAGGAGCATCACTTCCCCGGTTAAGGAGATTGACCAGGTGGCAAAGAACATAGCGGCCGGGAACCTGGACGAGGAAATCCGTTACAGCTCCAGGGACGAACTGGGAACCCTTGCAGTCAACTTTAATTCAACGGTGAGCAGGCTGCGGGATTATGTGAATTATATTGATGAGATTTCCTCCATATTAAATGAAGTGGCTGACGGCAACCTGCTTTTCCAGCTCACTTATGATTATGCCGGTGAGTTTGCCAAGGTCAAGACCGCGCTTGAGCATATTTCCGATTCTCTCAATACTACACTGACCCAGATTAACCAGTCGTCAGAGCAGGTTGCTTCCGGCAGCGACCAGGTAGCTTCCGGTTCCCAGGCGCTGTCTCAGGGTGCTACGGAACAGGCCAGTTCCATTGAGGAGCTTGCCGCAACCATCAACGACATATCACAGCAAGTAAGCCAGAATGCGGAAAGCGCCAAGAATGCAAGCAGGCAGGCCTCAATCGTAGGGGAACAGATTACAGTCAGCAATGACTCTATGAAACACATGACCATTGCCATGAATGAAATAAGCGAAAAATCTTCCCAGATTGGAAAAATTATAAAAACAATTGAAGACATTGCATTCCAGACTAATATTTTGGCTCTCAATGCCGCGGTAGAAGCCGCGCGGGCCGGTGAAGCCGGAAAAGGATTCGCGGTCGTTGCGGACGAAGTACGCAACCTTGCCAGCAAGTCGGCTGAGGCATCCAAGGACACGGCCAATTTGATAGAAGGCTCTATGCAGGCAGTGGAGAAAGGCACCCAAATCGCCAACTCCACCGCAGAACAGCTTAGTCAGGTAGTAAGCGGCGCCCAGGAAATTGTAAATACCATAGACGATATTGCAACCGCTTCCCAGAGACAGTCGGATTCCATCAGACAGGTAACTACCGGAGTGGACCAGATATCCTCAGTCATACAGACCAACTCTGCAACTGCTGAGGAAAGCGCTGCCGCCAGTGAGGAATTATCCGGTCAGGCCCAGATACTTAAGAACCTTGTAAGCAAGTTCCGTTTAAAAGACAGCAATAACAGTTTTTCAGGATATGAATAATATGCGGACGCTGGTGCCGCTTTTAAACCGGATGCTTAAGTAAGATATGTCAAAAATCAAGAGGGTACCGCTCATCTATTCTGATGGGCGATACCCTCGTTTTATAATAGATCCTTTTTATAGAAAATATCTCCCCAATCCTTCCAGAAAATACTGTCCCGCCACAGCGCCCTGGTCCGGAACGCCCTTTGCTTTAGCTGAAAACACAGCTGCCTTTCCATACTTGGGAAGCATATCCTCGGTTGCTTTTACACCTTCCTTTGCTCCCTCCACGGCCCGGCGCAGCATGGCTCCCATATCGGCGCCCTCCGTCAAGGCCTGCCGGGCCTTCCTTGCCCCGGCGTCCACAGCGTCCAGGATGGTACGGTCGCCCAGCTGGCATTTTCCGCGGTGTGCAATCCCTCCGGCAAAACCAGCCAGAAAATCCGCCAGCTCCCCGGGCCCCATCTCTCCTTTTTTGCCAATGGCCTTTCCGCCTTCCATGATTCCGCTGGACATCAGGGTCCCCATGGTGGACGGAACCAGCGCAGCCATTTTCATGCCCGCCTTCATGAGCGTTTTCCCAATATCTCCTTCCGCCTCATTATCCCGTATCAGCTGTGGCAGGGCCCCAAAGCCTTTCTGCATGGTCAGCCCCAGATCCCCGTCTCCCATTTTGGCATCCATCTCGCAGAGCTCTTCCTTTTTCTCCCCAAAGATATCTGCCGCGCCCTGAAAGAACGCCGGAAGTTCATGGCATGTAATCCGTTCCATTCTATTTCCTCCTTAACCAACCAGATAAATATTACCGGTTATACCTGGGTATAAAACGGCGTATGGACAGGCATGTCAATCCACTGCTTCATCTCCTGATCCGCCATGCGGCAGATGGATATGGAGGCTCCGGCCATCTCCATACTGGTGGCATACTCCCCTACAAAGGTTCGGTACACCCTGATTCCCTTTTCTTCCAGAAGGCGGTGCACACTTCCCGACAGAATGTAGAGCTCCTCCTGGCTGGTGGCTCCCAGGCCGTTAATCAGCACGCAGACCTCCTCACCCGGATTCAGGGGCATATCTTCCAGGATCTCTCCCACTGATTCCTCTGCCAGCTCATCCGCTGTCTTAACCGGTCCGTTCCACACGCCGGGCTCACCGTGGATTCCCATGCCAAAGGCCATCTCGTCCTCTGCCAGGGTAAAGTTGGAATGGCCGATTTCCGGGATAACGCAGGGCGTCAGGGCAAAGCCCGCGGTTCTGGTATTTTCCTTTGCCTTTTCTGCCGCGGCCAGCACCTCCTCCAGCGTTCCCATCCGGGCTGCCCTGGCTCCGGCGCACTTATACATAAAGAAAATTCCGGCTACTCCGCGGCGCACCTGGGCGTCCTTATTGGAGAGCACATCGTCCGCCCCCACAATGCTGGCAGTCCTGATATCATCCATGTCCAGCATCTCTGCCGCCATATCAAAGTTCATAATGTCCCCTGTATAATTCCCATAGAGGAACAGGACTCCTGCCCCGGCCTCCACTTCCTTAGCCACATTGTAAATCTGTTCCGAGGAAGGCGACTGGAACACACCGCCGACCCCGCAGCCATCCAGCAGGTTCTCACCCACATATCCAAGGAACAGGGGCAGATGCCCGGTGCCCCCGCCGGTAATGATGGCCACCTTTCCCTGTTTCTTTTTTGCCGTACAGTAGCAGCGAAGGTCATCCTCCACATATTTCACCATATCTGGATGGGCAGCGTAGATCCCGCGCAGCATATCATCCGTATAAGCTTCCGTGGCATTTATTATTTTCTTCATAGATCCTCCTAAATCCTCCTAAAGAATGATTTCTTTTGGATAAGCCCACTTCTGCAGCTCCTCCACAGGCAGGGCATGTGGTTCGGCCCCGTTTCCGGCGGCCAGGGTGATGTAATACATCTCCGCAATTTCCTCCACGTACTGGGCCTTTAAAAATGCCGCGTCCATGTCCTTGTCTGCTGCAATGGCTCCGTGGCTCTCCATGAGGCAGCAGTCATACTCCTTCATCACCTCAGCCACCTTCCGGGCCAGGTCCACGGTTCCTGCCCTTCCATAAGGAGCCACGGGGACCGTTCCCGTCTTACCCAGGTAGGCGCACTCATAAACAATGGGCATAATAGGCTTGTTCATGATGGAAAACGCCGTTGAATAACGGGCGTGGGTGTGCACGATTGCCCGGATATCTTTTCTTTCCTTATAAATATACAGGTGCATCATGGCCTCGCTGGACGGCTTGACCTCCGCCGCCCTCTCGATTACCTTACCCCAAAGGTCCATGACACAGACATGTTCCGTTCCCAGTACATCCCTGGCCACGCCGCTGGGCGTAATCACCACATACCCTGTCTCCGGGTCAAATATGCTGAAATTGCCTGATTTGTGCCTGCACATGCCGAGGCGCTCCGCCTCCTTTGCCACTGCAACCACCTGCTCCTTTAATGTATCAAGCATGTAAAATCCCTCCGCTCTGCCGTTACAGGCATCCTTTCTGTATCATAATGCAGGCATAAAATGCCGTCTCTGAGGTGGATACCACCGCATAGGCATCCTTTGCCGCATCATAGAACGCGAACCGGTCCAAAAAGCCCACTGCATCTGCGCCGCGTTCGTCATGTTTTGCCACGATATCCGTAAACTCGTCCCAAACAGGACACTTAAGGTCACGGTGCATTTCCATTTTATCCATGATGGTAACGGGTTTCTCCACAAAGCCGTCTAAGGGCATCAGCTGCAGAATGGCGTCCAGCATGTCTGTGGCCCGGTGCCCGTCGCACCGGATATTAATATGATTCTTCTCTGCCGCGATGGATGCAGCCGGAAAATTAGCATCCCCGATAACCAGGGTGTCTCCGTGTCCCATCTCATGCAGGACCTTCAACAGCTCAGGCGATATGCTTGCAGGTACTCCACTCAGCATATGCTTACCTCCCTATTCCCAAGGACTCAAACGCCTTGTCATATGGCGCGTGGCACATTCCCTTCTCCGTGATGATGCCTGTAATCAGGGAGTGGTCGGTCACATCAAAGGCCGGATTATATACATTGATTCCTTCCGGAGCCATGCGCTCCTTATACCACATCTCTGTCACCTCATCAGGGCTTCGCATCTCAATGGGAATCTGATCGCCTGTCAATGTATCCATATCAATGGTGGAGGTGGGCGCGCACACATAGAAGGGGATTCCATAGTGCTTTGCCAGAATGGCCACGCCGCTGGTTCCTATTTTATTGGCGGCATCGCCGTTTCTGGCCACCCGGTCGCAGCCCACAAAGATAATGTCAATCTTTCCTGATTTCATCAGTATGGACGCCATATTGTCGCACTGCAGGGTGGTGGTGATACCCGCATTATAGAGTTCAAAGGAGGTGAGGCGGGCGCCCTGGAGAAGGGGCCTTGTCTCATCACAGTAAACATGCATGGCTGTTCCGGGCCATCCCTTTTCCAGGGCAATATACATGGGAGCCGTAGCTGTCCCATACTTGGCCGTGGCCAGTGTGCCTGCATTGCAGTGGGTCAGGATACCTATTTCCCTGCCCTCCTTTTTGAGCTCCTTCAGCAGCCCAAAGCCAATTTCTCCGATACCGCGGCTGATTTGGATATCCTCCTCCCGAATCTTATCCGCCTCCTCAAAGAGCAGCTCCTTGATTGCGGTCACGTCCCTTTCCTTATTGGCCGTAACAGCCGCCTCCATACGGTTCAGCGCCCAAAACAGATTGACAGCCGTTGGCCTGGACGAAGCCAGATAATCCTTTAATTCCTTAAACCGGCTGTAGAACGCGTCATACTGGTCCTCGGCTATGCCCGATGCCAGCAGGGCAATTCCATAGGCAGCCGCAGCGCCGATTGCAGGAGCGCCACGCACTCTCAGCTTCTTGATTGCCTCCCATATTTCCTCTTTCGTATTCAGATTAATGCGCTTAATGGTACCCGGAAGAAGCGTCTGGTCTATGATATCCAGCGAGCTTCTGTCCTCTCTCATTCTGACCGTAATCACCTGGTCAAAAAATTCCTCAACCGTCATGGTTTTTATGCCTCCTTCTCTACTAAACCTGTATCATCCCTTATATCCCAACCGTGCCTAAAGGGTCTTTTGGGCTGCTTCCTTTGCCCTTAACACCGCCGCAACGTAATCGGCGCCGGTCCGGAAGGCTCCCTGGTTCATGATATATTCCTTGCCTGCCAGTATATTGATGCGCTCCGCAAGGAGGCGTTTCTTTTCATCCTGGATGGTGGTCACATCCACCACATTGGCCATACCCACGGTCCTGCGGTGCAGCTCCGTGCCTGCATAACCGGCGGTATCCTTAAGGATTCCGCCAAAATACCACTCCTTAAAGCCCTTTACCTTAGCCATGGGCTCTGTTACTGCCTCGTCATACTTCCTGCCAAACTTCTCTATAAACAGGTCCACTGTCTCCTCAATGGTCTTAAGACACCAGTCGCAGAACGGCCCGTCGTCTGTGGAAAGACCGTTGTCATATGCAAATATCAGGTTTGCCACCACATTGCCCACATCATAGCCCATAGGCGCATAGGTTCCGAATTCACAGTCAAATATCTTTGTTGAATCCTGGCGGATAAAGATGGAGCCCGTGTGAAGATCGCCGTGCAAAAGGGCCTGGGCATCTGTCATAAACCGGAATTTAAGCTTGCTCACCTCCAGGCGGAGCGCCTCGTCCTCATAGAGCTCCTTCTTCACAAAATCCCGGTTGGGCCCATATACATTGTTCCTGTCATACAAATCCATATATGGCTCCATGAGCACAAGTTTTTCCGTGATATCACACAGGTCCGGCGATATAAATTTCTTCACCAGCTCCTTCTTCTCCTTGTGGTCCATGACCACATCACTGCTCAAAAGAAGGGTGTTGACCATAAAGGTGGAGACATCCTCAGCGAACCTGGGGAAGGTCTCATGCTTTAACATGGCGTCGCGCATGACCGCATAATCAGAGCAGTCCTCCATGCCGCAGGCGCACATAACGGTGTCAAAGAAATACACATGAGGCACCATTCCCGGCGCATACTGGTCCTCCAGCATAAGGATTTCAGACTCCAGGCGGTTTCTGTCCCTGGATGGTTTTATATCCTTGGATATCCTGGCCTCGGATCCGGCCTGTTTGATGTAGATGGAATGTCCCTTGCCGTCCCATACACGGTATACATAGTTCAGGTTGCCATGGGAGGGAGGAACCACTGCCTCCATGGAATCGCGGTCCCAGGGGATTTCCGTTGCCTTCTCCAGTGTATACTCAATGACATCCCCCACGTTCATCTGAAAATAATGATCAAATCTTGACATATGTAGTAACCTCCTGATTAATCTTCTTTCTTAGATGCATAAGCTGCAATAAGCGCAAGTGCCAGGACAGAGCCCTTCACTGCCGGCAGAACATAGAACGGAACCGCACAGATGGTAAGGCCGTTCTCCAGTGTGGAAACCAGCATGGCTCCTATCATGGTTCCCAGTGCATTAGGCTTCTCAGCGCCGCCCACGGTACGTCCGACGAAAACAGCTGCCAGTGACGGCATCAAATAGTTATCGCAGCACATAACCTGTGCAGAGCTTCCCCTGGATGCCACCAGGATACCGCCGACGGCGATGAACACGGCTGTAATCATACCGGCCAGATAGCGGTATTTCTTTACATCGATACCGGACAGCTTTGCAGCTTCCTTATTGCCGCCCATAGCGTAGAGATACCGTCCGTGCTTGGTAAAGTTGAGGAAAAGATAGGCCACAAGCACACAGCCCAGCATGATGATAATGATCCACGGAGCGCGTCCAATGGCTGAAAATGATTCTGAAAGCGCGGTACGTGCAGGTGCCGCTCCCCAGGAAGTCTTCATGCCGGTGGAGACAGCGCCTCCGCCTATATACCACTGGCCGATTCCCTGATGGACAAACATCAGGGCGCAGGTGGCAAGCATATCCGGAATCTTGCACACAAGAATCAGGAACATGGTCAGCTGGTACATAACCAGAGTTGCCAGAATACAGATAAGAATTGACATTCCTAATGACTGTCCCAGCCAGAGATATGCAGACACAAACACATACGCAGAACAGCTGGCCAGTGTTCCGGCTGACATATCAAAACCGTCCGGCGCCATGGTGATGGTGGCCGCTATACCAAACACCGTATTAATAGCCATTGCCCTGAGAATATTTACCATGTTGCTTGTTGACATAAAGGAATTGCCCTTATAGGCTGTAAACGCAATAAAGCAAACAAGCAATGCCAGGACCGCAGCCCAATCCACTAAAAACCTCTTAATATTTGTACGACTTTTCATCGCTACCGTATCCCTCCTGTCTATTATTTCCCGTTCTTATTGTCTTTCCCGCCAACTGAGTAGAACATGATTTCGTCCTCCGTGGTCTTAGCGGTTTCCAGCTCTGCCATGACCGTACCGTTGTACATGACATACATGCGGTCCGTGAGAGACAGCAGCTCCGAGTTTTCACAGGAAGCATAGATAACACAGTTTCCCTGTTTCGCAATTTCATTGATCAAATGGAAAATGTCCTGTTTTGCCCCCACATCCACTCCCTTTGTGGGTTCGTCAAATATGTATACATCGCAGTCCGCCGCAAGCCATTTTCCCACCGCTACCTTTTGCTGGTTGCCGCCGGAAAGATTTTTGACCTGCTGCCTTACACTTGGTGTGGAAATCCCAAGGTCCTTTACAAACTGCCTGGCATTGTCGTCCACTTTCCTCCTGCGGATAAAGGGTCCTGTGCAGAACCTGGAGAGACAGGCCGCCGATAAATTAAAGCTTACATTCTCATTTACCAGGACCCCCTCCTTACGCCGTTCCTCCGGCACCAGGGCCATCCGGTTCTTTACTGCCCCGGAAGGATTTGCTATCTTTAATTCCTTGTTTTTCAGGAGAACCTTTCCGCCTGTCTTTTTATATGCGCCGAAGACGGTCTTGCAAAGCTCGGATTTCCCGGCTCCCACCAGGCCGGCTATTCCTACCACCTCGCCCTTTTTCACCTGTATGGACACGTCCTTTACCTTGCCGCCTGCACCGGATAAGTGTTCTGTCTGAAACAGCACCTCTCCAATCTGGCAGGCTTCCTTTGGGAAGTTCTCCTCGAACTTGCGTCCCAGCATCTTCTCCACGATTTCTTTTGTGGTAGTCTCCCCTGTAACCGGAGTGGTGTCAATCATCCTGCCGTTTCGCATTACCGTGTAATTCTCGCAGACCTCCAGGATTTCATTTAACCGGTGGGAAATAAAAAGAATCGCAATATTTTCCGTTTCATGTAAATGCTTGACAATCCGGAACAGCTCCTCTGTCTCGGTATTGCTTAAAGGCGCGGTCGGCTCGTCAAGAATCAGGAAATTACATTCCGACCGGATGGCCTTTGCTATGAGCACCATCTGTTTCTGAGCCAGGGACAGGTTCTGCACCAGTTCGTGCTCATCCACCTGATCGCGGCCGATATGCAGCCGGTCCAGGGCCTCGCGCCCCTGCTTATATGCTTTTTTCCAGTTTACGATATAGCCGCTCTTACCCATGACCATATCGTTCTGTACAATGTTCTCCGCAACTGATAAGGTGGGATACAGCGCCATATCCACTTCCTGATACACAATCTGGATTCCCAGTTTCTTGGCATCCACCGGCGTCCTTACCTCCACCTTTTTTCCATTCAGCAAAACTTCTCCGGTATACGTGGAGTTTGCCCCTGCCAGCACCTTCATCAAAGTTGATTTCCCTGCGCCGTTGGCACCCACGACTGCCCGGATTTCACCGGTGGACACTTCAAAGTTAATGTCGTCAAGTGCTTTGACGCCCGGAAATTCAATGGAAACATGTTTCGTTTCTAATCTAATCCTATCCATGGAGTCCCTCTTTTCAGCGATACAATCTTCTTAAAAAAGAGAAACGCAGGCCAAAACCCGCGCTTCCCCCAAAAACGATTGCCTGTGGTTTTGTGTTCTAAAAAAACCTCGTTTTTTACTGGCCGCTTATTTGTGAATCAAATCCTTTGGCATCCAGTCTGCGGCAGACAGATAATCCAGATTTCCGTAAGTTTCGCCGGCAATATTGCCCAGGTTCTCAACGGTGGAATCTGACTTAAGTGCATCTGCCTTGATTGCGGTGCCGGGAACCTCAACTACATCCACGCCGCTCTCGCCGGTTGCAGGGTCAAAAATCTTATCATACTGGTCTGCCAGCTCCAGCATCAGGATACGCATGCCAATCTCGCCGTTCATGGTCCAGTCGGTTGTTCCTGCTGCGGTCCAGATGTCAGGACGGGTCTGCATGTTGGTTACGTCAACCGGGTCAATATCAACAGATGCCATGGGAAGAGCGTCGCCGTTCTTGCCGTTAAAGTTGTCATTCTCAGCAATTGCGTTGTAAACGCCCTGGCCGTACAGGTCATAGTATGCAATAACGCCATCCACATCTGCCCTGTTCACGCCCTGCAGATATGCAGCTGTCACTGTGTTAGCCGAGTCAACGGAATCCTGAAGAGGCTGTACCTCGCCTACGGTCACAATCTTACCGGCAGCTTCATACTCCTGCCAGCCAACCTCGCGGCGGTCAAACGGGCTGTTGTAGTTAGGACCTCTCCAAACCTTAATCAGGCGGACGCCCTCGCCGTACTTTTCAATCATCTGGTCCAGAAGTACGGTTACCAAGGACTTATCCTGCTGGAACATCTGGGTAACGCCCGGAAGCTTCTGATACGCTCCGTCGGAGTAGAACTGTGTGTCAAAGGCAACAATCTTCATATCCGGATACTGCTCTGTGATTTCCTTAAGGAATACATAGGAACCGTCCTGGTTGCCGTGGCTGACCAGCAGTCCGTCATATCCTGCGGATGCGCAGGTACGGATGGTATCCTGCCACTTGTTGAAGTCACCGTCACAGAAGAAGAAATCAAACTTTACATCCAGGGCATCGCAAAGAGATGCACAGGAATCTTTCCACATCTGGAAGATGGTTGCGGATGGCAGAAGCATGATATAGGCCACTTTCTTACCTGCCACCGGGTTCTCTGCTGCAGCCGGCGCCGCCGTGGTGTCTGCCGCTGCCTCTGCTGCCGTGGTCTCCGCCGCCGCTGCCGCGGTGGTCTCTGCGGCCTTAGTCTCTGCTGCCGTGGTGGATGAACCTCCCGATCCGCCGCAGCCTGCCAGCAAGGATGCTGCCATAGCAGCTGCTGCAATTACACTGACCACTTTTTTCATTTTTTTCATTGTACTCTTTCCTCCTTTTTTGTTATTGATATTGTTTACTAAACAATATGTGTGCCTCGTTCTTTGTGTTAACTAAATACTACAACGAATTTTCTTTAATGTCAATATGTCTTTGGTATTTTTGTTATTATTTTCCATTAATTATTGTGTTTATTGTGCATTTTAATTGTTCAAATCAATAAACAGCTGCATTTTCACCCTTTTGGTATTTGTCTTTGTTTAGTAAACATTCAAATTTATATATTGAATTGACCCGGTTTCAACCCTGTGTTATAATTCAAACTATAGTATGATTAGTAAATCACATGGATTGTTCAATGATGTTTAATTTGACCTCTGCAATCCGGAAAGAGAGATTTCATATGACCGTCAGAGAGCTGGCCAAGCAGATTGGCGTTTCGCCCGCAACCATTTCTATTGTGTTAAACGGGAAAAAGGGAGTCAGTGAGGATACGCGAAAGAAGGTGTTGGACGCAGTAAAAGCCTGCCAGTACACGCCTCCTGCCCGCAAGCCCAAAAGCGGCAAGAACGTACTCCTGGTAAAATACTATAAAAGCGGTATGCTGGTGGAGGAAAATCAGGGATTCATTTCCATGATCATTGATTCCATCGAGGAACAGCTCCGCGCGGAGCAGCTGGGCATGACCATGACCGTGGTCAAAACCGGCTTAAAGTCAGCCCTTGATTCCATTGATTACAGCAAATACTGCGGGATGTTCCTCATTGCAACCGAGGTGATGCGGGATGAATTCTCAGCCCTTGATTCCATTCCCATCCCATTTGTGGTGGTGGACAACACAGTCCCCAACCATTACTGTAGCAGTGTATGCATGAACAATGCCGAAAATGTCTACATTGCCCTCCAGTACTGTAAAGAATGCGGACATACCGAACTGGGCTACCTGGGCAGTACCACAGGAGCAGAAAACTTTAATGAACGGCACATAGCCTTTCTAAGATATGTAAAAGAATTGA
>ERZ507065.1164-NODE-1164-length-11675-cov-3.343287_pt1 | contig 11675 bp, 10 predicted proteins | sample MGYA00513785_ERZ507065 | MGnify/ENA metagenome assembly ERZ507065
CTGGTATACCATTTTTGACAGTGGCTGATGTGCTGTCATTTATGCTGTGACACACTAGAGTATACCAAAAATCTAAAATATATCAAACGTTTTATTTGGAAAAATATTGAAAAAATTGTGCATATTTCATAAAAGGTTTAGGGGAGTTTAGATAATTTGTTATAAAAGATTGAGTAAAATCAAACTTTCGACCGCTGAGAATTGGTCATTTTCTCAATCTCTGAATCCATCCCGGGGATGATTTTAAACTCGGTCCCGTGGGGCTATGATGACGTCACAAGGCGCCGGACAGCCCTGAAGCATCCGGCAGAGCAAAAACAATATAATACAGGAGGAAACAACATGTCAGTAAAAGATTTCATCGACACAAACGAATTCACCAAGGAGGAACTAATGGACATCATCAATCTTTCATTAAAGATTAAAAGATGCATCAAGGCGGGCTGCTATCCTCAATTATTAAGGAACAAATCCCTGGGAATGATATTCCAGCAGTCATCCACCAGGACAAGGGTATCTTTTGAGACAGCCATGCAGCAGTTAGGCGGACATGCACAGTACCTGGCACCCGGACAGATTCAGCTGGGCGGACATGAGACAATCGAAGATACAAGCGCAGTGCTTTCCCGCCTGGTAGATATCCTCATGGCACGTGTGGACCGTCACAAGAGCGTGGTAGATCTGGCTAAGAACGCTTCAATCCCGGTCATCAATGGAATGTCCGATTATAACCATCCGACCCAGGAAATGGGTGATTTATGTACCATGATTGAGCATTTGCCGGCGGGTAAGAAATTAGAGGACTGCAAGGTGGTATTCGTAGGCGACGCAACCCAGGTATGCGCTTCCTTAATGTTCATCACCACCAAGATGGGAATGAACTTCGTGCACTTCGGACCGGAGGGTTACCAGTTAAATGAAAACCACAGGGCAATCGCAGAGACAAACTGCAAGGTAAGCGGCGGAACCTTCCTGGTTACTGATAATGAAGATGAAGCGCTTAAGGACGCTGACTTTGTATATACCGATGTATGGTACGGCCTGTACGACGCAGAGCTGTCCGAGGAGGAGCGGATGGCTATCTTCTATCCTAAATACCAGGTAACTCCGGCCATGATGGCCAAGGCTGCTCCCCATGTGAAATTCATGCACTGTCTGCCTGCCTCCAGAGGAGAAGAGGTTGTGAATGAAGTGATTGATGCCGGATATTCCGTTGTATTTGACGAGGCTGAGAATCGCCTGACCGCTATGAGGGGACTTCTGGTATATTTCCTGAATCAAGCTGAGAAGAAAGCAGATGAAGAGGAAAAAGCAAAGGCAAAAGCGGATTTGGAAGTATTCTTAAAGAAAGCGCTGTAATTTAGCAAGTAAAGGGGGCAAAACACATGGCTGAAAACACAAGGCCGGAAACACAAGGAAAGAAAAAATTTAAATTAACGGATGCGATACTGTCCGTTATCTGTGTTGTATTCGTGGCAGAAGCAGCGGCGCCTGTGGCTGCAATCGGAAACTCCCAGTATTTCTGGTGGATTTTCCTCATGCTCACCTTCCTGCTGCCCTACGGGCTTATTGCCTCGGAACTGGGAACCACCTATGACGGGGAAGGCGGATTGTATGACTGGGTGAGGAAAGCGTTCGGAGCCAAATGGGGTACCAGGGTCTCCTGGTATTACTGGATTAACTTTCCGCTGTGGATGGCATCCCTTGCTGTCATGTGCCCGAATATGTTCAGTATCGTCATAGGACATCCCATTGGCGTGATTCCTTCGCTAATTATAGAGCTGGCGTTTATCTGGGTGATTGTAGCTATCAGCTTCTTCCCTGTGTGTGACAGCGTGTGGATTCTCAACGGCGCAGCCCTGATTAAGGTGCTGTTGGCAGTGATAGTAGGGGGACTGGGCATATACGGGGCAGTGACCCATGGCGTGGCCAACCAGTATACGGCGGCTTCTCTGATGCCGTCCTTTGACGCAAAGAGTCTGTCCTTCATTTCCGTGATTCTATTTAATTTTTTAGGATTTGAGGTAGTGTGCACCTTTGCGGACAATATGGAGAACCCGAAAAAACAGATTCCGCAGGCTATTGTTTCAGGCGGTCTTGTGATTTCGGCAATCTACATATTCTCTGCCTTTGGAATCGGCGTGGCAATCCCCACCGCTGAGGTCAGCACCAGCAGCGGGCTGATTGACAGCCTTCAGCTTCTGACCGGAAAGACTGGCAGTCTGTTCATCTCCGTCATGGCTGTTATGTTTGTACTGACGCTGTTTGGAAATATGATTTCCTGGTCCCTGGGCGTGAACAATGTGGCCGGTTATGCGGCCGAACAGGGGGATATGCCAAAGGTATTTGCCAGAAAGAGCGTGAAGAACGGCATGCCGGTGGGCGCTGCCATGATGAACGGTATCGTGGCCAGCGTGGTTGTGGTCATTGCTCCCATCCTTCCGAACCAGGACCTGTTCTGGAGCTTCTTTGCACTGAACTTGGTGATGTTCCTGCTAGCATACCTGCCCGTATTCCCGGCATTTCTGAGACTGCGTTCCATTGACCCGGAGACGGAAAGACCATTTAAAGTAGGCGGATGCAAGACATTCCTCAGGTTGCTGGCAGCACTTCCCATGATTATGATAGTCATATCATTGATTTTTATAGCAGTGCCCATGAGCTTTGATGCCCAGACATTAAATGAAGTACTGCCTATTACCATTGGTTCCGTTGTGTTCGTTGGCATAGGAGAAATGCTGGCAGCCGGAAAACGTAAAGTGACAAAGGCCGGAACTGCGGCCGGGATGAAGAAGGCGGCAGAAACGGAGTAGAAGCGGACCTGGTGAGCGGGCAGGGCCCATAGAAAAAAGAATGAGAGGAAGGTATTTTACATGAAAACATATACAACGACCCCAAAACAGGATGACTTTAGGATGCCGGGAGAATTTGAACCACATGAGGGCTGCTGGACTATCTGGCCTGAGAGACCGGATAACTGGAGACTGGGAGCAAAACCGGCACAGAAGGTCTTCGTGGAGGTGGCAAAGGCCATCAGCCGCTTTGAACCGGTAACCGTATGCGTAAGCAATGCACAGTATGACAATGCCAGATACCAGCTTCCGGAAGATGTACGTGTTGTGGAAATGTCCACGGATGATTCCTGGATTCGCGACTGTGGCCCCACATTTGTGACCAATGGAACCGAGGTCAGGGGTGTTGACTGGTCCTTTAACGCTTGGGGCGGACTGGTTGACGGTCTGTATTTCCCATGGGATAAGGATGACCATGTGGCAAGAAAGGTGTGCGACATTGAGCGCAAGGGCAGGTACCGTCTGGATGATTTCATATTAGAAGGCGGTTCTATCCATGTGGACGGCGAGGGCACCCTGATTGTGACTGAAGAATGCCTGTTAAGCGGGGGCAGGAACTCCCATCTCACAAAAGAGGAAATTGAGGATGTGCTGAAGGAGTATCTGAACCTGGAGAAAATTATCTGGATTCCGTATGGCATTTATAATGATGAGACGAACGGCCATGTGGATAATATCATCCATTATATTGCCCCGGGTCAGGTAATCCTGGCATGGACGGATGATAAGGACGACCCGCAGTATGATATATGCCAGAAAGCATATGAGGTGTTGAGCGCGGAGACAGATGCAAAGGGACGTAAGCTGAATATCCATAAGCTGACGCTGCCTAAGAACATCCTTATTACCAGAGGAGAGAGCGAGGGCGTCGACGCTGTGGACGGCACGCTTCCCCGCATGGAAGGTGACAGACTGGCAGCATCCTATGCCAACTTTTATATTGCCAATGGAGGTGTTGTATTCCCCATGTTCCATGACGAGAATGATGAGAAGGCCAGAAGGACACTGGAGGAATGCTTCCCGGGCCGTGAGGTGGTGGGCATCTATGCCAGGGAAATCCTTTTGGGCGGCGGCAACATCCACTGCATTACCCAGCAGCAGCCAAAGGCATGAGGATTCCGGAGCGGAAATAAGATAGATGACAGAAAGGAAGATAGGAGTATGTCAAGAATTGTAATCGCCCTTGGGGGAAATGCACTGGGAAATACGCCAAAGGAACAGCAGGAGCGCATCGACAATGCGGCACCCGCGCTCACCGGGCTGATTAAACAGGGGCATGAGATTATCATCAGTCATGGAAATGGACCCCAGGTAGGGATGCTACGCCAGGCATTTGATACGGCCAGTGCCGCCAACGAAAAAGTACCTGTCTTTGAATTACCTGAGTGTACGGCCATGAGCCAGGGTTATATCGGGTTCCATCTGCAGAAGGGAATCAAGAAGGAACTGCGCAGGGAAGGAATGCCGTGGCATGTGGCAACCGTGGTAACACAGATTGTAGTGGATAAGGATGACCCGGCGTTTCTGAATCCCACGAAGCCCATTGGCAGTTTTTGTACAGCGGAAGAGGCCCTGAAGATGATGAGGGAAAATCCAAAGCTGCACATGAAGGAGGATGCGGGAAGAGGCTACCGTCAGATGGTGGCTTCGCCCAAACCAGTGGATATTGCGGAACGGGATTCCATCTTAAACCTTCTGGACCATGAATTCATTGTCATTGCCTGCGGAGGCGGGGGGATACCTGTGATATTGGATGAGAATGGTGACTATGAAAGTATACCGGCTGTCATAGACAAGGACTTTGCATCTGCCAAGCTGGCAGAGCTGGTGGACGCTGATTACCTGTTTATCCTGACAGCTGTGGATCGGGTGGCGGTAAATTACGGAAAACCGGAGCAGCGGGAATTGAAGGAAATCACAGTGGAGGAAGCGGAAAACCTGTGCCGCGAAGGTCACTTCGCACCGGGAAGCATGCTTCCCAAAGTAGAGGCAGCCATGGAATTTGCACGTAGCAAAAAGGGCAGGAATGCGGTGATTTCATCCCTTGAAAAGGCTCCCTTAGCCATGATTGGGGAAAGCGGGACTAGGATTGCCCTGTGATGGGGATGTATGCCTCTGCCGGACATGAGACATCACATAACCATACTGATTTTGACTGGTTCAGATATGAAATCATAGAAGAGTGATACTGCAGAAAGATGATATAGATGTATATTGATAAGGCCAGGGCTTCGCGCCCGGCCTTTTTCTTATTGCAGATGCTGCTTCAGCGCCTTTATAACATCCATGACAAAGATACATTCCTTTTCTGTCAATTTATTCAATGTCTCGCTTAATTCATCAGTATATTCACCAGGCTTCTTTTGATCGCGGCAGGTATTCCATTTTCTGCCTACCAGGTCATCCAGGGAAATGTTAAGGGCATCGGCAATCAGGATGGCATTGCCGATGGTAGGACTTTTCCTGCCGTTTATATATTCGGACATGAGAGAGGTCTGTATGCCTGTCATGCGGCACAAATCTGCCTGCTTCATATTTTTTTCTAATAGTAACAGCTTTAAATTCTCGTTGAATCCCATGTTCATACCTCCAGAAAGATATTAACATTTGTGAGTGAAAGCGTCAATCTTTTATTGACAAACTAACTAAAGCTACATAGGGGGCAGCCAGAAGAAAAAAGAATCTGAAAAATAAGTAGCAGTCAAGGCAGCTGCCATGGTAGGATTATATCATGGCAGCTGTAATAATGTGTATGGGAGAATAAGAAATGAATATATTAATAATGAAGCTCTGTTTCGTGTTCGTTGTAATCATTGCCATCCTGTGGATGAAGCGTCCTTTGTTCTGGGCCATTTCAGGCGGACTGGCGGCGGCCCTGGTTCTGTACGGTATCCGTGTACCTGACGCCCTTTCCATCATGGGAAGGTCCATGGTCAGCAAGGATACGATTACAGTGGTCCTGAGCTTTTACTTTATCACCTTCCTCCAGCGTATGCTGGAACGCAGGAACCGCTTAAAGCAGGCAGAACAGTCCTTAAACTGGCTGTTTAACAACCGCAGGGTAAATGCGTCCGCGGCACCTGCGGTCATCGGCCTGCTTCCCTCGGCGGGTGCCATGACCATATGCGCGGAGATTGTCAGGTCCTCATGCCAGGATTACCTGAGCAATGAGGACATGACCTGTGTCACCAGTTTTTACCGCCATATACCGGAGAGCTTTCTGCCCACCTATTCCTCCATATTGATAGCGCTGGCTGTGTCTGGCGTGGGAGCAGGGGAATTCGTACTTGCCATGCTGCCGCTGGTGGCTGCTCTGTTCTTTATCGGGCACATGTTCTATCTCAGAAAGGTTCCCAGGTCCACAGGGCAGAAGACGGAGGCAGGCAGGAAAAAGGCGGCGGTCATGCTGTTTAAGAGTCTGTGGTCCATCATATTGATTGTAGTGCTGATTATTGCCTTTGACATACCGGTTTATGTGGCGACACCGATGGCGGCCGTCCTCAATATTTTTGTGGATCATCTGAAGCCATGGGAGATAAAGCCTATGTTCAGGACTGCGTTTGAGCCAATCATCATTTTTAATACTATATTAATTATGATGTTTAAGGACATTATTACCTATACGGGAGTCATCCATGAACTGCCTGTATTTTTCGGAGGTCTGCCCATTCCCCTTCCCATGGTATTTGCCCTGATATTTTTCTTCGGCACCATTATCAGCGGTTCCAATGCCATCATACCGCTGTGTATGCCCATGGCCATGGCGGCCATGCCGGACGCAGGCGTTCCCCTGCTGGTACTGCTCATGAGTTCTGCCTATGCAGCCATGCAGGTATCCCCTACCCATGTATGCCTGTTCATTGCCGCAGAATGCTTTAAAGTGGATATCGGCGCCCTGGTAAGGAGAAACATTCCCATGATTCTGGTGTTTTTCGCAGTCACGCTGGCATATACAGCTCTTTTGGGCGTGTTTTAGGGCCGTTGGTGCCGGAAATTGCGAAAAAAATAAAGAAATTCCTTGACAGAATTTTTTTGCGTGTATATAATGATATGGCGTGCTGAAACACGTAATGTTTTCGTGCGCAAAAAGCTGATATACAGCAACCGCAGACAATATCACAGGAGGTGAAAAGAATGCCAACATTTAACCAGTTAGTGAGAAAGGGAAGACAGACCAGCGTTAAGAAGTCTACTGCACCTGCTCTGCAGAGGGGTTACAACTCCTTACAGAAGAAGGCTACAGAGGTTTCTGCTCCACAGAAGCGTGGTGTGTGTACAGCTGTTAAGACAGCTACCCCTAAGAAGCCTAACTCAGCACTCAGAAAGATTGCCAGAGTTCGTCTTTCCAATGGCATCGAAGTTACAAGCTACATTCCAGGAGAAGGTCACAACCTTCAGGAGCATAGTGTTGTACTGATCCGTGGAGGAAGAGTAAAGGATCTTCCGGGTACCAGATATCATATCGTAAGAGGTACACTGGATACAGCAGGTGTTGCAAACAGAAGGCAGGCCCGTTCCAAATACGGCGCTAAGAGGCCAAAAGAGAAGAAATAATTTAGTTAGACCGCAGATTTGATTTGTAGGAATTGTGCCGGAATGATGATATTGACCTGTAGGTTGCAGGATTATATATTGTAGTACCGTGCATGAACGTGTGGAAGGTGCAGAGGAAAAACAGCAGCAGGAGGCACCATGCTCAGTGTCGCGCTGAAAGACGCGCTCGCTTCGCAGGTGTGCTTGATTGCTAAGCTCGTGAGAGACCTCGCTAAGCACTCAAAGCACGAGTACCTATGATCTAATGAAACGCTGTAAGGGATCTGCAGCGCAGGTCTTTACAGTTCTATTAAGGAGGGAAGTAACGTGCCACGTAAAGGACATACTCAGAAAAGAGACGTTCTGGCAGACCCAATCTACAATAACAAGGTTGTTACCAAGCTGATTAACAACATTATGTTAGATGGTAAGAAGGGTGTTGCGCAGAAAATTGTATACGGCGCTTTTGACCGTGTTGCAGAGACAACCGGCAAGGACGCTATGGAAGTTTTTGAAGAAGCAATGAACAACATCATGCCTGTTCTGGAAGTTAAGGCAAAACGTATCGGTGGAGCTACCTACCAGGTACCTATCGAGGTTAGGCCCGAGAGGAGACAGACACTGGCTCTTCGCTGGATTACCCTCTACTCCCGCAAGAGAGGCGAGAAGACCCAGAAGGACAGACTGGCAAATGAAATCATGGATGCTGCCAACAACACAGGTGCATCTGTAAAGAAGAAAGAAGACATGCACAAGATGGCAGAGGCAAACAAGGCATTTTCACATTTCCGTTTCTAATCTTTGGAATGTGTTTAACCTGTTTGATTATTTAAGGAGGAAAATCCCTTGGCTGGAAGAGAATATCCATTGGAGAGAACCAGGAATATCGGAATCATGGCCCATATCGATGCTGGTAAAACCACAACGACTGAGCGTATTCTGTATTACACTGGTGTAAACTATAAAATTGGCGATACCCATGAAGGTACTGCTACCATGGACTGGATGGCTCAGGAGCAGGAGAGAGGTATCACCATTACTTCCGCTGCAACCACTTGTCACTGGACCCTGCAGGAAAACTGCAAGCCGAAGCCAGGTGCATTAGAGCATCGTATCAACATCATTGATACTCCAGGACACGTTGACTTCACTGTTGAGGTTGAGCGTTCCCTGCGTGTACTGGACGGCGCTGTAGGCGTGTTCTGTGCAAAGGGCGGTGTAGAGCCCCAGTCTGAGAACGTATGGCGTCAGGCAGACACCTACAACGTACCTCGTATGGCCTTCATCAACAAGATGGACATTCTGGGTGCGAATTTCTACGGCGCAGTAGACCAGATTAAGACCAGACTTGGCAAGAATGCAATCTGCATTCAGCTGCCAATCGGCAAGGAAGATGATTTCAAAGGAATCATTGACCTGTTTGAAATGAAAGCCTACATCTATAATGATGATAAGGGCGACGATATATCCATCATTGATATCCCTGAGGATATGCAGGATGATGCCGAGTTATACCGTTCCGAGTTAGTAGAGAAAATCTGCGAGCTGGATGACGATTTAATGATGATATATCTGGAGGGCGAGGAGCCCAGCAATGATGACCTTAAGAAAGCCTTAAGGAAAGCTACCTGCGAGTGTGCCGCTATTCCGGTATGCTGCGGTACTGCTTACAGAAATAAAGGCGTTCAGAAGTTACTGGATGCAGTTATTGAATTTATGCCTTCACCGTTAGATATCCCTTCTATTAAGGGTACTGACCTGGACGGCAACGAGGTTGAGCGTCATTCCTCTGATGATGAGCCGTTTGCTGCTCTTGCATTCAAAATCATGACCGACCCATTTGTTGGTAAGCTGGCATTCTTCCGCGTGTATTCAGGAAGCCTGAACTCCGGTTCTTACGTACTGAATGCAACCAAGGGCAAGAAGGAGCGTGTAGGACGTATTCTTCAGATGCATGCCAACAAGAGAAACGAGCTGGATAAGGTTTACTCCGGTGACATCGCGGCAGCAGTTGGATTTAAGGTGACTTCCACCGGCGATACCATCTGTGATGAAAAGAATCCGGTTATCCTGGAGTCCATGGAATTCCCGGAGCCGGTTATCGATATTGCTATCGAGCCTAAGACCAAGGCAAGCCAGGATAAGATGGGCGACGCGCTGGTTAAGCTGGCTGAGGAGGACCCAACCTTCCGCGTACGTACAGATGAGGAGACTGGCCAGACCATTATCTCCGGCATGGGCGAGCTTCACCTGGACATTATTGTTGACCGTCTGCTGCGTGAGTTCAACGTTGAGGCAAACGTAGGCGCGCCTCAGGTTGCTTACAAGGAGACATTTACCAAGGCTGTTGATGTTGACAGCAAGTATGCGAAGCAGTCCGGCGGACGTGGACAGTACGGTCACTGTAAGGTTCACTTCACACCAATGGAAGCAAACGCAGAAGAGACCTTCAAGTTCACTTCTTCCGTTGTGGGCGGTGCTATTCCGAAGGAATACATCCCTGCTGTAGGCGAGGGTATTGAAGAGGCATGCAAGACCGGTATCCTTGGCGGATTCCCAGTGCTGGGCGTTCACGCTGATGTATACGACGGTTCTTACCATGAGGTTGACTCCTCTGAGATGGCATTCCACATTGCCGGTTCCATGGCATTCAAGGAAGCTATGCAAAAGGGCAGCCCAATCCTGCTTGAGCCTATCATGAAGGTTGAAGTAACCATGCCGGAAGAGTACATGGGAGATGTTATCGGTGATATCAACTCTCGCCGTGGACGCATCGAGGGTATGGAAGACATCGGCGGCGGCAAGATGGTAAAAGCATATGTACCGCTGTCAGAAATGTTCGGTTATTCTACGGATCTTCGTTCCAGAACACAGGGACGTGGTAACTACTCCATGTTCTTTGAAAAGTATGAGCCGGTTCCGAAGAATGTACAGGAAAAAGTACTTTCCGACCATAAGAAATAAGATAGATTCTTGATAAAAGGCTTGTAAACTAAAGGAAAATAGAATATAATGGTTGATAGCCTGACATTAACTATAATAGCCCACTATAAAGGGCGCAAATTAAGGAGGACGTTATAAAATGGCTAAAGCTAAGTTTGAAAGAAACAAACCTCATTGTAACATTGGTACCATCGGACACGTTGACCATGGTAAAACAACTTTAACAGCAGCAATCACTAAAGTTTTAGCTGAAAGAGTAGAAGGAAACACAGCTGAGAACTTTGAAGATATCGATAAAGCTCCAGAAGAGAGAGAACGTGGTATCACAATTTCTACAGCTCACGTTGAGTATGAGACAGCTAACCGTCACTACGCACACGTTGACTGCCCAGGACATGCTGACTACGTTAAGAACATGATCACTGGTGCTGCTCAGATGGACGGCGCTATCCTGGTTGTAGCTGCTACCGATGGTGTTATGGCTCAGACAAGAGAGCATATCCTTCTTTCCCGTCAGGTAGGCGTACCTTACATCGTAGTATTCATGAACAAGTGTGATATGGTTGATGATCCGGAGCTTCTTGAATTAGTAGAGATGGAAATCCGTGAGCTTCTTACAGAGTACGAATTCCCGGGCGATGACACACCAGTTATCCAGGGTTCCGCATTAAAAGCTCTTGAAGATCCTAAGAGCGAGTGGGGCGACAAAGTTCTTGAACTTATGGCTGCAGTTGACAGCTATGTTCCGGACCCAGTTCGTGAGACAGACAAGCCATTCCTGATGCCTGTAGAGGACGTATTTACTATTACCGGCCGTGGTACTGTTGCTACCGGTAGAGTAGAGCGTGGTACTCTGCACCTGAATGACGAAGTTGAAATCATCGGTATCCATGAGGATGTCCGCAAGACCGTTGTTACTGGTATCGAGATGTTCCGTAAGCTGCTTGACGAGGCTCAGGCTGGCGATAACATCGGCGCTCTGCTGCGTGGCGTTCAGAGAACTGAAATCGAAAGAGGACAGTGTCTGTGCAAGCCAGGTTCCGTTAAGTGCCACAACAAGTTTACCGCTCAGGTTTACGTTCTGACAAAGGACGAGGGCGGCCGTCATACTCCTTTCTTCAACAACTATCGTCCACAGTTCTACTTCAGAACAACAGATATCACAGGCGTTATCACCCTTCCAGAAGGTACAGAAATGTGCATGCCTGGTGATAACGTAGAAATGACAATCGACATGATCCATCCAGTAGCTATGGAGCAGGGTCTTACATTCGCTATCCGTGAAGGTGGACGTACTGTAGGATCAGGACGTGTTGCTTCTATCCTCGAGTAATCACGAACTTATAT
>ERZ507065.1165-NODE-1165-length-11669-cov-3.301188_pt1 | contig 11669 bp, 9 predicted proteins | sample MGYA00513785_ERZ507065 | MGnify/ENA metagenome assembly ERZ507065
CCTTTCTTCCCCGGGAACTGCTGCTGCGGGTTACGGCAATTTTGAAAAGGACCTATTTTCCCCATTTCCGGGCGGAAACGCAGAAGGAGGAGGGTATGCTCAGGCTGGGCAGGAAAACGGTGGATTTCAATGCGGGAACTGTTTCAGACGGGCAGGAAAGCACGGCGCTGACCGCCAAGGAGCTTGCTATTTTAAAAAAGCTCTGGGAAAACCGGGGGAATATCGTAACCTTTGACATCCTGTGCAATACGGTGTGGGGAGATGAGTATTTTGGCTATGAAAATACGCTGATGGTCCATATCCGCAGGCTGCGGGAAAAAATTGAGGAAAACCCTTCCTCCCCGCAGTGGCTTCTCACGGTGCGCGGACTGGGCTATAAGCTGGCAAAGGAGAACGGAAATGAAAAGCTTGTTTAAAATATACAGGCGGTATATTTTTTCCGCCGCATGGATAGCCGGAACGGTGATTTTGGTGAATCTGCTGGCCCTTTTCGGGGTAAGCGCCTATTTTCATTCCCAAAGCCGAAACAGCCCGGCCAGGGGAACACGATTGCGGGTGACGCAGGCGGCGCAGATGCTGGAGCAAAATCCGGACGGGACGGTGCGGATGTCGGAGGAAGGAACCGCCTGTCTGGATTCCTCCGGCGCAGAATTTGCCTTTTTGCTGAATGATGCCGGAGACGTGATCTGGGACTGGCGGCGGCCTGATGAAATTCCCACACATTTCAGCCTGGGAGAGGTGGCCTCCTTCAGCCGGTGGTATTTGAAGGATTACCCGGTGAGGGTGTGGAACTGTGACGCGGGCCTGCTTGTCATCGGAGAGCCAAAGTTTACCGCAGCCAAATATTCTGTGGAATTTTCACGGGATTCCATAAGGAATGTACCGTATTTCCTGCTGGCGCTGGTGGGGGCCAATATCCTGCTTGTCCTTATCCTGGCCGTGCTGTCGGGATACCGGCTGTATGCATCCCTGCGGCCGGTGGCGTCGGGAATTGACGGTCTTTCCTCCGGGCGCAAGGTTCTGGTGCCGGAGCATGGCCTGGTGGGTGATCTGGGGAGAAAGCTCAACCAGGCCGCGCGGATGCTGGAGCAGCAGCGCTGGAATCTGGAAAAAGGGATACGGCGCGTACGGAATGGATTTCCGGTGTCTCCCATGATATCCGCACGCCGCTGTCCATGGTGATGGGCTATGCGGACAATCTGGAAAATGATGCCGAGCTGCCGGAGGAAGCCAGGAAGCAGGCGGGGATTATAAAGGAACAGAGCCTGAAAATCAAAACCCTGATAGAGGATCTGAACCTGACCTCCAAGCTGGAGTACCAGATGCAGCCGCTGCGCATGGAAAAATATGTACCCGCCGCCCTGCTGCGCTCCGTTGCCGTTTCCTGTCTGAACGGGGGGCTTGAGGAGGGCTATGAACTGGAGGCAGACATCGGAGAGGAGCTGGAAGGGCTTGTACTGGCGGGGGATGTACGTCTTATGACCCGCGCGCTGCATAATCTGATTGGCAACAGCATACGCCACAATACCGGCTGCCGGATCCTGCTGAGCGGGAGGCTTGTGCAGCAGGGGCCGGTTCCTCTGTGCCGGATCGGGGTGAAGGATGACGGAAACGGGATTCCCCAGGAAATCCGGGACATATTGGAGGAAAAGCCTGCGATGGGAGGGACGGGCGCCGCGGAAGGGGGCAAAAGCCTGGCGGGACAGCCCGGAAATCCGTCAGGACGGCCCCATATTATGGGACTGCGTATAGTAAAGCAGATTATAAACGCCCACGGAGGCCGCATGGAATTTTCAGGGGACGGCAGGGAGGTCATACTGCTGCTTCCGGTGACAGGGACTTTGGATACGGAAAAAAAGAAGGAGAAGAAAAAGTGGTGGGAGATTCTCTGGTATGGGGAAAACAGGATAAAAACGTTAGAAAAAAACTAAGCTTTCATGGAAGATCTTTTTTCGCAAATCCGTTATAATGGGGCGGACAGGAGGTGTGAGGGAGGAGCTTTTTTGTCCTTCTCACCAAAAGATTGGTTATGTTGTCGCAGGCGGCATGTCGGGAAGCGTAAAAAGGAGAAGGTAAATGAAAAAACAAGCGCATGTAATCTCTCATTCCCATTGGGACCGTGAATGGTATCTGCCCTATGAAAAGCATCATATGCTGGAAGTTGAATTTATGGATAAGCTGCTGGATACGCTGGAGCGTGATCCGGAATTCAAAAGCTTCCATCTGGACGGACAGACGATTATGCTGGATGACTATCTCCAGGTCAGGCCGGAGCGGAGGGAGCTGGTGGAAAGGCTGGTAAAGGAAAAGCGGCTGTACATAGGCCCCTGGTATATTCTGCAGGACGAATGGCTGACCGGCAGTGAATCCAACCTCCGCAACCTGGAGACGGGGATGCGGGAGGCCAAAGGCTACGGAAATGTGAGCAGGGTCGGATATTTTCCCGATTCTTTCGGAAATATGGGACAGGCGCCGCAGATCCTGCTGGATGCAGGGATCGACTGCGCAGCCTTCGGCAGGGGCGTAAAGCCCACCGGATTCAATAACGAGGTATCAGATGGGGCTGACTTTGCTTCCCGGTATTCGGAAATGTTCTGGGAATCCCCGGACGGCTCCCGCATTCTGGGCGTGCTGTTTGCCAACTGGTACAGTAACGGCATAGAGATTCCCACAGACCCTGGGGAGGCGGCAAAATACTGGGAGAAGAAGCTGGCCGATGCCATGAAATTCGCTTCCACGGATCATCTTCTTTTCATGAACGGCTGCGACCATCAGCCGGTGCAGACAGATCTGACCGACGCGCTGAAAACGGCGGCAAAGCTGTATCCCGATATAGATTTCGTGCATTCCGATTTTACCGAATATATGGAATGCCTGAAGCAGGAACTGAAGGAAGATCTGGCCGTCATCAGGGGAGAGCTGCGCAGCCAGGAAACCGACGGGTGGTACACGCTGGCCAATACGGCATCGTCCCGGATTTATCTGAAACAGATGAACGCCCGGTGCGAGGCCCTGTTTACCAGGGCGGCGGAGCCGCTGGCAGCCATGGCCCACGACAGGGGGATGGAATATCCCCATCATCTGTTTGACTATGGCTGGAAAACCCTGATGCAGAACCATCCCCATGACAGCATCTGCGGCTGCAGCGTGGATGAGGTGCACCGGGAAATGACGGCACGGTTTGAAAAAGCGGAGCAGGTGGCGCTGCATATTATTGAAGAATGCCTGGCCTATTTTTCCGCCCATGTGGATACCGGGAAATATGCTGCCGGGGAAGGAGCCGTGCCTTTTCTCGTAATCAATCCCACCGGCTTTTACAAAAGTGAAGTGACACAGCTGAAGCTGATTGTGAAAAAATATCCTTTCCAGGGAAGCTCAGTGGCGGCCTGCCTGGAACAGGCCCGTCAGGAGCAGCTGCCGGAATATCGCATTGTGGACAGTGAAGGCCATGAGGTCATGGGAAGCGTAGAGATTCTGCCTTATGCCTTCGGCTATGATTTGCCCAAGGACCGGTTCAGGAATGCTTATTTCGGCCGCAGTGTAAAGGTGACCCTGGAGACGGAACGGCAGGAACCGTTTTCCGTAAAAAGCTACTGCCTTGTTCCGGTAACGGAAAAGGCGGCGGAGAAGAAGACGGTAAAGACAGAATCATTGTTTACCTCGGAATATGTGATGGAAAATGAATGGCTTTCCTGCCGGATCAATGAAAACGGGACGGTGGATATCACCCATAAGCCCAGCGGCCGGATTTACCGGGAAGCGGTAATGCTGGAGGATACCAGGGATATCGGAAACGAATATATTTATTTTAAGCCTGTGGGAGAAGCGCCGATTCTCAGCAGAGATGCCAGAGCGGCGCTTGCCCGGACGGAGGATAAGCCCTACCGTGCCGCAGTACAGGCCCGGGTGACCATGGAAATCCCCGTTTCCGCCGATGGCCGGCTGCAGCAGGAAATCCACGACCTGGTGGAATTCAGGCACAGGAAGGCCGGAAGCAGCACACAGACGCTTCCTATGACCATCACGGTTACCTATATTCTGGAAAGGGCCGGGAAGGGACTGAAGGTGGAAGTGGATTTCGACAATCAGGCGCTGGATCACAGGCTGCGCGTACTTGTCGGAACGGGACTGGATACGCCCTGGCACTACGCGGATTCCATCTTTGAGGTGGCAAAACGGAGCAACAGCGTGTCCGGGAACTGGGAAAATCCCTGTAACGCCCAGCATCAGCAGCTGTTTGTCAATGTCCATGAGGATCAGGCCGGCATGACGGTTGCCAATCATGGGCTGAATGAATATGAAATCCTGCCAGAGGATAATACCATAGCGCTTACGCTGCACAGAGGCGTGCGTGAGATGGGGGACTGGGGAGAATTCCTTACGCCGCAGGCGCAGTGCCTGGGGAAACAGCACAAGGAATTCGCACTGTACCCTCACGGGGCAGGAGAGGATCTTATGCGTTCCTATGAAGAGGCTTATGCCTATTCCTCATCGCTGTGGGGCGTGAAATCAGAAATGCAGGACGCGAGTATACCCGACGGCTTTACCTTCCTTAAATACAGCACGGATACGCTACTGTGTACGGCGCTGAAGGTACAGGAGGAGACGGGTGACGTTATCTTCCGTGGGTTCAACGCTTCGGAAACGGAAGGAGAACTGGCTTTGGAGACGGATCGGCGGATTTACCGCTCCAATGTGCTGGGGGAAAAGAAGGAATATATGGAGCCGGGAAAGCTTTCTGTCAGAGGGTATGGGATTTTTACGGCCGGCCTGGAAAAGAAGGACGGCAGATCAAATACCCCGCTGTAAGCAACGAGGTATTTGGTCTACGCTCCGCTTCGGTCGGTGCAAAACATGTGCCACTGGCACATAGCACCCCTTGCGGCAGTCGCCAAATAGCCATGCAAGCATGGCTGCCTGGCCCGTTGCCTGCGGGAATAAACAAGCATAACAGGGACAGCCGGCGGCTGTCCCTGTTTGGCTGCGGAAGCAAAAAAAGAGGCATCTGCTTACGTTGCAGATGCCTCTTGATTTAACGTTATCTCAGATTACTGGGGAATAACATTGACAGCGCGAACCTTCTTGCTGTCTCTGGGATCAGCTTCCGTATCAAAAGTTACGGACTGGCCTTCCTGTAATGTCTTGAATCCATCAGTCTGAATAGAAGAGTAATGTACGAATACATCTTCTCCGTTGTCTGCGTTGGTGATGAAACCATAGCCTTTTTCTGCGTTAAACCATTTAACTGTACCGTTGCTCATTAGTGGTACCTCCTCTTAAAAAAATTTTACATATTCGGGGCGAAATACAAAAAAATCACATATTTTTGTAAATCATCGAACGTGCCAAAGATTTACAAAAATATGTGAAATCATTGAATCGTTTGGAATACAGCATCATAGTACCCTTCTTTTGCAAAACTGTCAAGAGGTTTTTTGAAATTTTCAGTAAAAAAAGTGGCAATGCGTGGACGAATATTTCTTTTTACGACTTATGTGTTTTATGCGTCTGAGAATGGCATATGGGAGAAGAAAAAATGGAGGAAAAAACAGGGAAACAGGGCATTGACAAAATGACTACAGAATGTAATAATATAATTAACTACAAGATATAGTTAAACAGCTGACAGGGATGTCTGTCTGGTTTACATCTTTAGGAAAGAAGAAGGAGAAATATTTTGGGAAGCATTCAGTTAATGTCGGACGCAGAAAAAGAAATTATGAAGCTGATATGGGATAACGGCGGGAGTATTTTTATTTCAGAGCTGCTTGAGAAGGTGGAAGAAAGCGGACGAGGATGGAAACGGACAACGGTCAGGACATTTCTTACCCGTCTGATGGAAAAGGGGCTGCTTACGGCAGTGCGCCGGGGAAAGAACTGTGAATACCGTGCCGCGGTGACGGAGGAGGAATATCTGTCCGGGCAGGCAAAGAATTTTGTGGATGAAGTATTTGGCGGAAACGTGAAAAATCTGCTGGCCTCGCTCCTGGGACAGGAAAAAATGGGAGCGGATGACGTGAAAGAGCTGCAGGCGTTCTGGGAAAAATGCAGGGAGGATATGAAATGAGAACATTTCTGCCGGAAATACTGGCGGCGTCCATATCCGGTTCCGTGATGGCGCTGGTTCTTCTTGGGATACGCCGGATTTTCCGTAAAAACATCAGCAGGACATGGTGCTATTATATCTGGCTTATTGTGCTTATACGGCTGCTGATTCCCTATTCACCCATACCGGGGCTGACGGGGCAGCTGGCAGCTTCCGTAAAACAGGGCGTATCCGTGTGGTACGAAGCGCGTGTGCAGGGGACTGCTGCGGCGGATACAGGGCAGGCGTATTCTGGAGACAATACGGAAGCAATGGAAGTTAAAGGAACGGATACTAAAGGAACGGATACTGCTGCTGCGGCATCAGAAGCAGAAGGCCTTTCTGATACGGCGGCTGTCGGATCATCCGGCAACGCGGGAGGAATGGGCCAGGGGATAAGGGCATATATCCCGCTATTTCTTTTTATGGTTTGGCTTGTGCCTGCGATGTGTCTGCTGCTGTACCGGATATTCCATTTCAACCGGTTCCTGAATGGGATAAAAACGAGCAGGCGCGTGCTGGAAGATCCTGATATTCTGGGGATTTACGGAAAATTGTGTGAAGAACTGGGGATCCGCAAAGCGGCGCCTGTATTTATCTGCGGAAGCATTTCCTCTTCCGGGGACAGGCTTTATTCCCCTATGCTGACCGGGTTTTTCCGGCCGTTTCTTGTTCTGCCGGAGAGCCTGCCCGGCAAATGGCGGGAAGCGGGAACGCAGCAGGCGTCCCTTCGGGCGGAATATGTACTGCGCCATGAGCTGGTCCATCTGAAAAGGGGAGATCTGTATTATAAATGGCTGGTACAGGCGGCGGCCGCAATGCACTGGTTTAATCCGTTCCTGCTTAAATGTTCGGGAAAGATAAGCGAGGACTGTGAGTTATCCTGTGATGAAGCGGTAATCCGCAGGCTGCCGCTTTCCGGCCGCGTTGCTTATGGGGATACGTTGGTTGCGGCCCTGACGGATTTGAATATGCCTCCTGAGTGGGGGCCTGCCGTCGGCCTGTGTGAAAATGCGGAATTGATGAAAGAGAGGTTATACGCTATTATGAAATATCAAAAACAGACTCTGGGCGGGAAAATAACAGCAATCGTTTTGTCGGCTGTCCTGGTGCTGACCGGTTTTGTCTGCGGCGGTTTTACCTCTGCCGCGGCGGCGGGGGGCGTTACACGTGCCGGGGAGACGGTTCCCTTTGTGGGAGAGGGAACAATATCGGGCTCTCCCTGGAAGGGAGGTTTAACCTCCTCCAGTTATTTCAATAACGGATATTATATTCAGCTGATATGGAATTATCCCTCCGGGAGTGACTATAGGATAAAAGAAGTAACTGCGGGAGATACGGTTTTTCAGGTCGCTTTTTCAGAACTGACGGAACCGCTTTCTGGGGATACGGCTTTTATGGAAGCGCTGCGGTTTTGTCTGCAGGAGCAGAAGCAGCGGGAGGTTGATACAGGAGGAACTGGATTCTGGAAAGAGAATAATCGGATGGAAAGGCCATTGGTTTATTATATGGAAGGCCCTTATACACAGACACCGGATGAACTGGCGGTAAAAGCCTATTCCGGAAAAGACGATCTGGGGTTGTATGCCACGGTCCTGTCCAAGGTATCGCCGGAAATAACGGATGAACTGGCGGAAAGGGCATATGAAGAGGCGGATACGGCGAGATTTTCCATTACATCCGAATACATATCCGAGGAAAGCAGAGGAAGGCTGGCTGAAAGAGCCTATGAAGATGACCGGATAGGTATGTTTTCCATATTGTCGGAGGATCTGACGGAGGCGCAGAGAGCCGGACTGATGGAGCGTGCGGACAGGGACGGCAGGTTCAGTGAGTACTATATTCTTAAAAACAGCGGGGAAGGATGATTTTTTTTACACCTGTACAGAAAGAAATCGGAAATCTATAATAAAGGCATCCTGATTCATTTATAATAAAAGCGGCCGGATATCCGGCCGGAAGGAAAGGTATGGGAGGAAAATGGAAAATACTTTTTTAAGGGATGCCCAGGGAAAGCCATTTATGCCAATTGGCCTTCAGGCGCACAATTCGTCCACAGGGACAGCCTTGATTAAAAAGGCGGTACGCGCGGTGAAGCTGTACGGAGGAAACTGTCTGGAAACGCCGGTTTACTGGTACCGGATTGAGCCGGAAATGGATTGCTACGATTTCAGTATGGTGAAGGACGTGATAGAGGAAGCAAGGGAAGCGGGACTGCATTTGATTTTGCTCTGGTTCGGAACGAGCAAAAACGGGCATCCCAATTACGTGCCGGAATACATAAAGCTGCAGCCGGATATTTACCGGCTGGCCCAGGGGCCCGACGGGGCGCCGGTGCCTTCGCTGTCCGTACACTGCCGGGAAACGCTGGAACGGGATAAAAAAGCCTTTGGAAGGTTCATGGAATTTCTGAAGGAAGCGGACGGGGAAAGCAGAACCGTGCTTGCCGTCCAGATTGAAAATGAAATGGGCTATGCGAATACGGATATGGACTATTCCGCGGAGGCGCGCAGGGACTATGAGAAGCCTGTGCCTGGGGCGCTTGCCGGTGTGGAGCTTCCTGACAGCGGAAGGGAACTGATTGGAGAGGGAAAAGAAGCTTCCGCCTGGAAAAGACAGTTCGGCAGGCATGCGCACGAGGCCTTCAGCGCATGGTATCATGCCCGGTACATTGATGAAGTGGCGTCAGCAGGGAAGGCGGCGTATGCGCTTCCCTGTTTTACGAATGTTATGGTGGGAGAGCAGGGCTATGAGGAGCCGGGATTGTGCTATAACGCCGGAGCCGCTGTGGGAAGAGTGCTGGATATCTGGAAGGCCGGCGCGCCGCATCTGGATTTCATCGGTCCGGATATTTATAACCAGAACCGGAGGGAATACACCAGGATCTGCAGAGCCTATGCCAGAGAGGACAATCCGCTGTTTATACCGGAGTCCCCTATCCGCGGAGTGGCAAATGCCATGAATGCCCTGCTTGCGGCGGCGGATTATGGCGCCACGGGGATTTGCTGCTTCGGAGCGGAAAGCGCTTTGGATGAAGAGGGCAATTTGCTGGAGGAATGCCGGGATATGGCTCTGACCATGCGGATCCTGTCAGCCATGTCACCGCTCCTGATCCATTACAGGAATACCGGCTGTGTCCATGCCTTTGCGGAGGATGAGTTTGAAACCAGCCATTACCTGAAGCTGCCGGAATATCATGTGACGGCAAAATACCTGCGCAGCGCCGCCATGTATACGGGATATACCACGGACACGCATTCGGAGGCGGGAAAGAAGAAGCTTCAGGTGAGGGGAAGGGCGCTTCTGGTGCAGACCGGGCCGAATGAATTTTATCTGTGCGGCGCCGGCGTGGGGCTGGACTTTTACAGAAGGCCTGATCCGGCGGATGAGAGCTGCTACAGCCACCTGCATTCCAGGCAGTCGGGGCAGCTGAATTTCCTGTCTGTTGAGGAAGGGCATTTTGAAAACGGGGAATGGGTGACGGAGTTGGTAAGGAACGGCGATGAAACGAATTTTTCCCATTATGTGCTGGATGGACAGCTTATCCGCATCCGGCTTAATCCCAATACGGGGATGTCCGCAGAATAAAGCTTTATTCCCGCGGGGGTTTGATTGAAACATATTTGACTCAGTATGCCGCAGTTAAAAAACTGCGGCATTTTTATTATGTGTATTTTTTTTATATTTATTTTATTATGTTGACATAGTGTGTGACGCACAGTATAATGTATAAAACGATATAGTACTGAATATAACCGCGATAATAGGGAACGGTGACAGGAGAATGATAAGGAGGAGCCATGGGAAAAGAAGAGGTACTGTCCGGTCTGCTGATGGAGCTGCGCCGGGGAACGATTGTACTGAGCGTGCTCAGCCAGCTGACGGAACCTAAATATGGTTACAGCCTGGTGACCCAGCTGACGGAATATGGCCTGCCGGTGGAGACGAATACGCTCTATCCCTTACTCCGCCGTCTGGAGGGACAGGGACTTTTGACCAGTGAATGGAATACGGAAGAGAGCAAGCCCAGGAAATACTACTGTATTACCCCGGAGGGTAAGGAAATCTATGAGAAGCTGAAAAAGCAGTGGCAGCAGACGGCGGCCAGCATGGAACGGATTCTTTCCGCGGATGGCAAAGCGCTTCCGGGGAAGGAAGATGGAATGACGGAACAGTTATAATAAGAAAAGGAGAGGAAAGATGAGTGTACAGGAATTAAAGGAACGTTATGTATATGCGGTTTCCAGACTGCTTCCTCATAAAATGCGGGGAGATATCAGCAGAGAACTGGATACGTTAATTGAAGATATGCTGGAAGAGCGGTGCCAGGACCGTCCTGCGGAGGAAAAGGATCTTCGCATTATTCTGGCAGAGCTGGGAAGCCCGTCCGAAATGGCGAACCATTACAGCCCCGATAAGGATAAGTGCCTGATCGGTCCGCCTTACTTCGGCGCTTATAAAGCAATGATGCGGATCGTGTTCTGGGCAGTGGCCGGCGGTATGCTGATTGCCGGGGGAATCACCATGGTGATGGATAACTGGCAGGTAACGAAGGCAGGGTATGAATATTTTCTGGATATAGCGGGATGGCTGGGCAGCACTTTTATGGGGCTGATGCTGGCATTTGCCTTTGTCACGCTGCTGTTTGCTTTTTTCCAGAGGAAGGGGATCAATATGGAGGATATCAGCGGGAACTGGGATGCGCTGCCGCCCGTACCGGTAAAGCAGGAGCGCATCAGCAAGGGAGAAGCCATTGCCGGTATCTGCCTGTCCGTGGCGTTCCTGATTATTTTTCTGGTAGTGCCGCAGATCATCTGTGTGATTTATAAGGACGGAGGTCAGCACATATACGTACCGATTCTGAATACGCAGGCGGTGAGGAGCAAATGGTTCCTGCTGGTCGGCATGGTTATCTTCGGCGTGGGCAGGGATCTTTACGGGTATTTTGAAGGCAGATACACCAAACGGCTGGCAGTGGTTACGGGAGCTGCGGATCTTCTGAGCTTTCTCTGCCTGTTCCTGTTCCTGAAGACGCCGGGGCTTGTAAATCCTCAGGTGCTGCCGGCTGTTAACAGTGTTTTTAAAGCGGATGAGAGATGGATTGGCGAATTCATTTCCGGGTTCCCTGATGTATTCATCTGGGTGATGATCGTTATTTTGCTGCTGGATTTTGGCACTACGCTTTATAAGGCTTTGAAATATGACAAATAAGCGGATATGTGACAGGCCGATGAATTTAAATTCATCGGCCTGTTCGCCTATTCCGTGAATAAGGAAAGGAAGGTTTCCTCTGAAACAGTGAGGATTTCCAGGGGAGAGGAATGTACGTCCTGAACGGATTTCATGCCGCTTTTCTCAAGCTGGGCCGTCAGGCTTTCCAGCAGCCATTGGGCGGGGAGCGAACCCGTAAGAGCCGTCAAATCGGCGGTACACGTGATTATGTGGCAGTTGTTGCAGTAAACCTCATAAACCAGTCCGAGACGGTGATTGCGTTCGAAATTATCAATGGTCTGCACAATGGGAACAATATCTGTCCGGTCAAGGATGGTTGAGCGTGAATTCATTACAATATCAGATCGGAAGA
>ERZ507065.1181-NODE-1181-length-11535-cov-4.805662_pt1 | contig 11535 bp, 6 predicted proteins | sample MGYA00513785_ERZ507065 | MGnify/ENA metagenome assembly ERZ507065
CCAACCATGTGGGCGTAATAGCCGCCGTCGGGACGGCTGCTGTCCTGGAATTCGATGAACAGGAAGCTGTCGAACAGCCAATGTTCCTTGCCCTGTTCGTCCACGTAGCTCACGCTCGGGGCGAAACGCTCCTTGTCCCAGCGGTACGGGGTGCGGTGGTGGCTGCCGCCATAGCACAGCACCATGTCCGTATAGGAGAGTATCCCGTTGCGGCTTTGTTCCCACGGGTACATCTGCGGGCCGGGGGCGTCGGTGGTGAACCGGACATACTGCATCTGGCTGTATTCGCCCGAGTCGTTGTAGGCCACGGCGAAGACCGTGTAGGTCGTCTGCGCCGCCAGGCCGTCGATCTCGACCGTCGTCCCGGTGTATTGCGTGCCGTTCTGGGCGACGCTCTGCGCCGTTTCGGACGTAATGACCCCTGTGGCCTTGTATATGATTTTGACGGACGTGGCGTTCGTGCGCTTCATGTTCAGCGTCACCGAGTTGGCGCCCGACGATGCGATCGTCATGCTCAGGGCCGGTTTCGGGCCCCCGGAGGGCTCGTCGTCCCCGTCTCCGCAGCCGATGAACGACAGGTAGCAGAGAAGCGTGAAAATGATTCGGTAGTTCGTCATGGGATGTCAGTTTTTTTTTATTTGTTTCCCTTTCCGGAGTGTTGCGTCCGTACCGGGTTGTTTACGACGAAACTGCAGAATTCGTGGAAGAACTCCCTGTCCGTTTCGTCCGTGGAGACCGAGAGGTCGTAGAGGGCATTGCTCCCCTGGTAATAGGCCAGCGGGCGGGTGCCGTAGATGCCGTGTTTCTTTGCGTATTCCATGTATTTGCGCATCCGTGCCCGGTATATGTCGCTGTGCGGATCCGCGCTGAGGATCGAAGCCTCGAATTCGAACTCGATGCTCGTCCCGGCACGGTTGATCTTCATGCAGGCGGAATCCAGGTCGTTTTCCGGCTTCCAGTAGTGGTTGGGCTGCATGTAGACCTGGTCGAAGCCGAATTTGCGCCAGTCGTCATGGCCGCGGGCGTCGTAGAACGGAATCCAGCTGAACGTGTAGTTGAGCCGGTGGAGGTAGTCGGCGATCTCGGGGAGCAGGATGTCCGAACGGGTCAGGTGGTAGCTGTACTCCGTGTCGTGCGGCTGGGCGGCGATCTCGCGGATCCAGTAGAACCCGGCCAGGTCGATGTATTTGTAATCGCCCTGGGCGAACCGTGCCCGCACCTGGTCGATGTACCACCTGCAGGCCGCTACGCGGTCTTCGTTGCTGTTGAAATCCAACCGGCGCCCGCCGAGTTCTCCCCAGTAGGTCGTCGTGGTGGTCGTGTCGATGTAGTGCCGGTGGATGATCGGATCGGGGATCATCATGATCACGCGGCGTTTGCAGGGCGCTTTGCCCAACCGTGCGGTGGCCTCCTTGACGGCCTGTTCCAGGGCGTCGGCACAGTTGCCCTTTGTGAAATAGTAGTCGATCAGCTCCTGCCATTGCTCCTTGCCGGCCGATACGCCCGCATCGCGCAGCACGCCCGTCATATACGAGTAGGCGCCGCTGTCGGGGCGGTCGACATCCTGCGATTCCAGGAAGATGAAGCCGTCGAATAGCCATTGTTCCTTCCCGTCGGGGTCGACGTAGGTGACATAGGGGGCGAAGCGCCCCTTGTCCCACAGGAAGGGATTGCGGTGATGGCTGGCACCGTAGCATAATACGGCATCGGTCGTGGTCGCCGGACTCTTGTGTTTCCTCTCCCACGGGTACAGCTTGTCCTTCGGGCCTGCGGTGCCGGTCGGGAGCGTGAAAACCAAGGCTGTTACCACTGCAATTGCTACTGTAAAAAGTCTGCGAGTCATGTCTTGTCGTTTTTATCCGACCCCGGAGCAGTCTCTTCCGTCCGGGGTCAATATATCCGTTTATGGGTTATTTCCTGTCCGTTGTCGGTCGTTGTGCGCGTAACGGATTGTTTATGATGAACTGGCAAAGTTCGTCGAACAACTCCCGGTCGGCCTCGTCGTCCGAAGCGTGGAGGTCGTAGAACCCGTTGGTGCCATGGTAATATGCGAACGGCCGTTTGCCGTAGATGTTGCGTCGTTTGGCGTAGTCGATGTAATCGCGCAGCCGCGCACGGAATGTTCCGCTGCCTTCGCGTGCGTCGAGCAGCGTGGGTTCGAACTCTATTTCCATGCCGATGCCCAGGCTGTCGATCTGTCTGCAAACCTCATCCATGTCGTTCTGCGGCTTCCAGTAATAGTTGGGTTGCAGGTAGACCTGGTCGAACCCGAACTGCTGCCATACGTCGTACCCGCGCGAGCCGTAGTAGGGTATCCAGCTGAACGTATAATCCAGCTTGTGGAGGTAGTCGGCGATATGCGGGAGCATGATGTCCGAGCGGGTCAGGTGGTAGCTGTACTGCGTGTCCACCGGCCGGGTGACGATCTCGCGCAGCCAGTAGAATCCCGCCAGCTCGACATGTTCGTAGTTGCCCCGGGCGAACCGCTCCCGTACCCGGTCGATATACCATTTGCAGGCGGCTATGCGGTCTTCGTTCCTGCTGAAATCCAACTGCCGCCCGTCCAATGCTCCCCAATAGGTCGTACTCGACGTCGTGTCGATATAGTGCCGGTGAATCACCGGGTCAGGGAGTACCATGATGACCTTGCGCTTCTGCGGGGCTTTGCCCAACCGCGCGGCGGCCTCCTTCACGGCCTCTTCGAGGGCCTCGACCCCGTTGCCGTCCGTGAAATAATAGTCGATCAGCTCCTGCCATTGCGCTTTGCCGGCCGATTCGCCCGTGTCACGCAGATGCCCCGTCTCGAAGGCGTAGAGTTCTGCGTCGGGGCGGTTCGTGTCCTGGAATTCCAGGAAGATGAACCCGTCGAAGAGCCAGTGCTCTGTGCCCTCTTTATCGACATAGGTGACATAGGGTGCCAGCCGCTCCTTATCCCACAGGAAAGGGGTGCGGTGGTGGCTGCCGCCGTAACATAACACGGCATCCGCGGGGGGCTGCAGGTCTCTGCGGTGCTGCCCCTGCGGGTACATAGTCCGGGAACAACCGCCCGCGAGAAGCAGGCATCCTGCGGCCGCTGCGAACGGAACGATATTTTTCAGGAATTTGAGCATCGTAGTCGGTAAGTCGTAATTCGTAAAATTAAAATTAATCCCGTTGTGAAAGAGAATGAACTCACAACGGGATTAATTATTCAACATCTGTCGTTAGAATCCCAGACCCTGTACGTCAGCCAGTTTACCGCGGCCATACAGATAGTCTCCGGTTTGGGCGTATTCGGGTTTGACAATCACGAATTTCAGGTAACGGCCTGCGATCGTTTTCTGGACTGCATAGTCATAGGGCGTCGGCACACCTGTCCAGTTGAAATCACGCTTACCGCTGGCTACCAGATTCCACTGGGTGCTTGCACCGCTATACTCTTCGGCCGTGTAGATCTCATAATCCCGGTAGTTACCCTGGTGGGTCGAGTAATCGCTGATCCGGAACTTCGTGAACACCTGCCGCTGTCCCATATCCACGACGAACGTTATCGGGAATTCGATTTGAGTGGCGAACCAGGATATCCATTCGTGGCCGGCGGTAATTTCCCCATCGAACAGTTTGTCGGCTGTATACTGCATGATCCATGCGGCCCCGCCGTTGTTCGGGTCTTTTGCATAGCAGTTATCCTCGCCTTCGAGCAATTTCCACGGGCCCTTCAGTTCCTTGTCCATCGAGAAGGGGACATACATGACCTCGGTGGTGACGGTGATACCGTCCAGCGACGCGGAGGTGATGCGCACCGGCACGAGCAGGTCGCCCACGATATCGAGGTTGCTGCCCGTGAACAGCTTGTCGGAGTTGATCTTGCCCGAGAACTTGGCCGTCGTCTCGCCTGCTGCGATCTGCGAGCTGGCGGCGTCGAGCCTGGCGAATCCTTCGGGCGCGGCCAGGTAGTTCGTCCCGTTGGCCTGGTTGTAGGCCTCCACGAGGCTGTTGTCGATCGCGTAGTTCACCGTCAGATCCATTGTCGTGATGGCATTGTCGAGCACGATGTTGCCGTCGAAGGTAATCTCCTCGTGCGTAGCGGTGGGGTGGAACGGTGTTGCCAGTTCCTTCTCCATGCCGATCGAAGCGCGCTTGGGGTTGATGATCTTCACATTGCGGTTCGCGTCGACGGCCAGCGCGTCGTTGACCGTGGTGAGCTCAAGCGGAATGGCATACTCCGTACCCTCGCCGAGGGCGAAGATGGCTGCGTCATCCCACGTAACCTCAACGAATTTACGGGTGTCGCCATCCGAGAACCCGATCGTCGAAGAGGAGAGTTTGTAACAATTCGCCGGCAGCACCGCGTAGTTGGTGCCGTTGGCCGCGTTGTACTCGGCCAGGGCAGTTTCCGAGACGCTGAGGAGCGCTTTGGCGCTTTGCTGCCCCTTGCCGTTTTTCAGTATGGCGAATTCGTATTTCCCATTATAAACCGATACGCCTGCATATTGTTCCTCATTGACGAATGAGAGCGTATCGTCTACCATGAAGTTGTTGCGATTGTCCTCGCAGCCGGCCAGAGCGGCCGAAGCAAACAGTCCTGCAATCAACAGTTTCCACATATTTATTTTCATAGGTTCGAGCATTTATTAATGTCCGTAATTCTGGGTCATATTGGTCATTTCGGCCATCTGTGCCGCATTGATCGGGTGGAGATAGTCCTTGTCGCGGAATACGGCCGGGGCGCCGACGTAGTCGGTGTGTACGCGTTCGTAGGACTCTTCGTACGTGGTGGCGCTTACGTGCAGCGTCCAGTTCTCGCTCGGGTATTCTTCCTTGGCGATCATCCAGCGGCAGGCGTCGTAGTGGCGCATCGCTTCCAGTCCGAACTCTACCATGCGTTCTTTCTGGATGCACCAGCGGAGCAGCTCCTTGTTCCCTTTGATTTCGGGGTAAGCGACCTCGATCTTTTTCAGTCCGACACGTTCGCGCACCTTGTTCAGGTATTCGAGCGCTGCGGTCTCGTCGCGCTGGGGCTTTTCGTTGCAGGCCTCGGCGTAGTTGAGATAGATTTCCGCCAGGCGGAAGGCCGGATAAACCGTTTGCATCGAAGTGTAATCCTTGGCTTCGCGCAGCGACTTGTTGGTTTCGAGCAAACGGCGCCATACATAGCCTACGCGGGTGATACCGCCGCCTTCACCAGCATTCCACTTATTGGTGCAAGCATCGTTGTTGTAGCAGGTGAACTTGATATTCTCCGTCTTGTTGGGCCACCAGAAACCGTTGGGTACGAGGCAGGCGTAATAACGGGGATCGCGGTTGATACAACTGTTGTGGGCCTTGATGCCGTCGCCCCAGTCGATACCGGGCTGTTTGTACCCTTCGGTGAAGCCGGTGGCCTGATAACCCGATTGCGGGTCGACGATGGGTTTCGACATGTCGTTCTCACCCTGGTAGCCTGTCACGGGATAGCGTCCGGTCGTGTACATGGGATAGCTGTCTACCAATTTCAGCGAAGGTTGGATACCGCCGTATCCCTGGTAAACGACACCCGATGCGCCGCCGCTTGTCATGCCGGGCATGGCGCATGCCAGCAGACCTCCGGTGCCGCCAAGCCACGAATAACTGCCCGAGCGGCTCCACCAGCCCCAGATGGTCTCCTTGTTCCAGGGCTTCAGCCTTACGCCCTGATAAGAGGACATGTAACGCGTGAACTCATCGGTCTGTTCCGTATCCTTGTAGAGATCGTACAAACCGGTCTCAGCCAACTCGATCACATCCCAGGCTGCCTGTGCGGCTGCCTCCCATTTGGTCTCGTCCTTGCTCTGCGGGAAGAGGAATTCCCCGCGAATGTTCTGCATCTGGCCTTTGTAAAGGTCGCACCCGTTGTATAACGGCGATGCTGCGTAAAGCAGTATGCGCGATTTCAGCGCCAGGGCTGCACCGCGCGTAACACGGCCGGCCCACTGTTTGCCGTCGATACCGATGTCGTCGGTGCGTACCGGCAGGTCGTTCTTGATTGCGTCGAGCTCCCCGACCATGAAGTCGATGTTCTGCTGTACGGTGTGGCGGTCTACGCTCTTGGCGTCGATCGTCTCGTCGGCGATCTGGTCGCCCCAGATGAATACCGGGCCGTATTGGCGGAACAGCAGGAAGTAGTAGTAGGCGCGCAGGAAGCGGGCCTCGGCCTTCATATAGGCAACTGTCGTCGGGGTGTCTTCCTTGTCGAGGTCGATATATTTCAGGAAGATGGAGCACTGGTTGATGCCGATGTAGTAATCCGGCCAGTAATTGAAGTTGGTCGTGGCGCTACTGTAATTACCGGTTCTGAACTGGGTGTAGTAGACCCACTGGTACCACGAGAAGAGCGCTTCGTCGGAGCGTCCTACCGTCCAGCCGTGCATGCCTACGACCTCTTCTTCCTGGGGAATGTAGGAGTAAAGGTGGCTCAGGTATTTCTGGACTTCGGTTTTTTGCCGGAAAATATCCTCGATCTTGGCCTGGTCGTCCAGTTCCACGTCGAAGAACGACTCGCAGGAGGACAGCGTAAAGGCCAGTAAGAGGGCGGTTGCGAATATTCGTATTTTTTTCATAGCTTATCCTTTTTTAGAAGTTGACGTTTGCACCGATTGCAAAGGTACGTATAAGGGGGTATACATTACCGTAATTCGCATTTACCTCAGGATCCCAGAGCTTGAAATCGCTGAATGTAACCAGGTTCTTTCCCTGGATATAGAACCTGATCTTGGACAGGCCCCATTTCTTGGTCATGCTTTCGGGGAGTGTATAGCCGATCTCCGCGTCTTTCAGACGCAGGAAACTCATGTCGCGCTGCCAGTAGGTCGAAAGTTGCTGGTTGTTGTCCACCTTGTTGAGCGACAGACGGGGGTAGGGTGCGTTGGGATTCTGGTTGTCGAGCGTCCAGCGGTTCTTGGCCACATCCTCGAAAATCTGTCCCATGCGGAGGATCGTCGACGAAGCGCCGAAGAGGTTCTGGCCCTGGATGATGCGGGTCACGTGGCCCACGCCCGAGAAGAATACCGATACGTCGATGCCTTTCCATTTGAGGCTGGCGCCGAAACCGTAGTTGATCTCCGGTACGAGCGTATAGCCGATGGCCACCTTGTCGAAGGTGTTGACCACGCCGTCGCCGTTGACGTCGCGGTACTTGATGTCACCCGGGCGTACGGTACCGAAATCCTGCTTGGGCCAGTTGGCGATATCCTCTTCCGACTCGAACAGTCCTTCGGCAATCAGGCCGAACTGCTGGTTGTTGGCAAAGCCGGCGAGGTTCTGGTATTTCCAGATCTGGTCGGGTTTGTCGTCGTAGAGTTTCTTGTTGCGGTTGTAGGTGAAGTTACCGCGTGCCGATATGCTGAAATCCTTGTTGAAGCTGTGGTCGAATTCGAGCGACATGTCGAAACCCTGGTTCTTCATGCGGCCGAGGTTGACCCACTGCGCCGTTTTCGTGCCGACCACCGACGGGGTGGATTCGCGCTGGATGAAGATGCCTTCGCGTTTCTCATAGAAATAGTCCGCCTGGAACTTGATCTTGTTGAACAGCCCCAGTTCGATACCGACGTCGGCCTTCGTCGCCTCTTCCCAGGCAACGTCGGGATTGCCGTACTCGCCGGTCGAATAGCCGGGCAGGTAGGTTTGTCCCATGTCACCGAAAGTGAACCCGCCGGCATTGGTGTTCATGGTCGTATTGTAGGCGAAGCGGCGGCTTCCGCCGATTTCGTCGTTACCGATCTTACCGTACGAGGCGCGGATCTTCAGGATGTTGATCTTGTCGCGCAGCGGCTCCCAGAATTTTTCGTTGCTGATCATGTATCCTACGGCGTAGGAGGGGAAGAAGCCGTAGCGCTTGCCGGGAGCGAAATTCTCCGAACCGTTGTAACCGAAGTTGAACTCGGCGAAATACTTGTCGCGGAAGGCATAGGTGAAACGTCCGGCGATACCCATGTTCTTAGTCGGGTAGGCGTCGATGTAATTGAGCGGCCTGTTCTTGGATTTGCTGCGTACCGAGTAGAGGAACATGCCGCTTACGCGGTGGTCTTCCGCGAAGAGGCGCTCATAGATAAGCGAGCCCTCGAAATTGATGGCCGTCGTACCCGAGGAGTCCGATGTTGCGAGCTTCATATAGTTACTGCCGTTGGGATTGGCAGCGGTCAGCATCAGTTCGCCGTTTTCATCGCGCCCGGTGGCGTAGTAGGTTACCGGGGACATTGCCCGCTCCAGGAGGGTCGCATTCTGGGCGTCCCATGCGAATTTCACATTGGCTTTCAGTCCGGGGGTAATGATGTCCGAGAAATCCTGCGTAAGCGACAACAGGGATTGCGCCACCATGGTGTTGTAACGTCTGTATCCGGTGTTGTTCAGCATGTTGTAGGGGTTGACCGAGCCCGACTCCTGCGGGATCGCCAGCATGCCGTTGGAATATACGGTCGGCGTAGCCACGGGGGTTACGTACATCGTATAGGCGTACAGGTCGTTCGTGCTCGTACATGGCGCGTTCTTGGTGGTATACTGCGTAGACAGCGAAAGACCCAGCTGCGTCGACTTGGTAATGTCGATGTCGATGTTCGAGCGGAAGCTGTACTTGTTGAAGTTCATCTGGGCATCGTAACGGTCATTGTCCGCGACATTGAACATACCGCCTTCCGTGTAGTAGGATGCCGAAACGTAGTAACGGATTTTCGGGGAGCCGCCCGTGACGCTCGCGTGTACGCGCCCGGTCATGGCCAAGTCCTTGAAGATGGTGTTGACCCAGTCGACGTTCGGATAGAGGTCGGGGTCGCGGCCGCTCAGGTACATCTGGCGGGCATAGTCCGAAATCGGCATCTCGGTGCTGCCGCTGTCGCGGTAGAGTTCGTTGTAGTAGTCGATCCACTGCGAAGCGTTCGCCAGCTCGGGCAGCTGGACAGGCTGCGTAATGCCGAATTCGGCCTTGACGCGGATCTGGGGCGCCGTCATTTCGGTGCCTCGTTTGGTGGTGATCAGGATGATGCCGTTCGCACCGCGCACACCGTAGAGGGCGGTCGCCGTTGCGTCCTTCAGGATGGAGAACGTGGCGATGTCGTCCGCGTCGACAAAGTCCATGTCGCGCTCGATACCGTCGACGAGCACCAGCGGGGTGGTTTTGGCACCGAACGTACTCTGTCCGCGGATCCAGAACTCGGCGCTCGATCCGGGTTCGCCCGTACGCTGCATTACGACGATACCCGCCAGTTTGCCGGCGAGGTTCGAGGAGAGCGAGCCGCTTGCCACTTCCAGTTCGCCGGCGTCGATGGTGTTGATGGCGCCGATGATACTCTCCTTGCGCTGTTTACCGTATGCGACTACGGTTACCGCCTCCAGTTCGGAAACCTTGCGCACCAGCTCGGTCACGATGTTGGTCTTCGTTCCGACGGGAATGCTCTGGGTTTCATAACCCAGGTACGAAATCTCGATTACATCGGTCGGCTTCACGTCGATCGAGAAGGTACCGTCATTACCCGTGATGACACCGCGGGTACTGCCCTTGACGATCACGGTGGCTCCCGGTACACCCGCCTTGGTCTCGTCCAGGACGCGTCCGGTCATCTTGACGTTCCCCCCCCTTGCGGGGCGGTAACAGACGATTCCAGGCTGCTTGCGGAATACACAAATTCGGGATTTGCGCTCAATTCCGTAACCGATATAAGCCCCAGTATCAACACGAATGACCGGAGCATTATTTTACAAAAGAGCTTTTGTATAGTCATTGTCATATTTCCTCATTTATAATTACTTAATGTAGATTTGTACGGTTCGGGCGTCGGTCGGGCGCCGCAGGCCCGTACGTGTTGGATTGATCCTTGCTTGGCTAGAAGCACTTTGGATTAGTGTTTTCAGGAAGTCAATAGTTCGGGTCTCGTCTGTTTTACCATAGGCATGTTTTAGTTTTTAGGTATGGTGAATAATTAGTCGGTTTTATAATTCGTCTGCCGATACGGCCGTCAATGCCGAAAGAACTTGATACACGACAACATACGGCCTGTGTGGTACTTTCTTTTCTGTGAAATTCAGTTAAAAGTATTCATTATCCGGTAACAAATATAACAATAAAATTATTATCATTACTATTTTTGATAAGTTTTTTTACTTTAATGCGGTGCGGTGCGATTTGCCTGTTGGCGAATTTGTATATGTAATTTATTGATTATCAATATTTTGTTACTTGCTTTCGAACCGTGATTTTTTTTTGAAAAACTAATATCCTTTTTATCAGGCACTTGGCTTCTGGGCACTGGCTTAGGCTGGTCTTTGTTCTTAAGATTGTGTAATACAATATTTTATATTTCGCTTGTTCCCGAATTGTTCCTGACGGATAATAATTGCATGCCCTGATTTTTGCCGCTTCAATGATTTGAAAAGTTTTTTACTGTTCCTGGGCTTGTAAGTAAAATATTTTTGCTTATTTTTGTCCTGTAAACTTTCGGGCTTACCGGCTAACAAGGTATACCTATGTATATTATATTTGCCGTTTATGCCCGCATCCGGCTACGCCGGCCGTACCGCATGGAACTGCGCTGAGTTGAAAATTCAATAAAATACCCGGAATAAATGATGATTAAAAATTGTTGTATGCTGGTGGCGGGCCTCCTGCTACACACGCAAATATTCGCACAGGATAAAACGGCCGCAAGCCGTACAGGCGAGGACTACACCCTGTCTAACGGTGCGGTCGAGGCCGTTTTCAGCGGGAGCGGAAGCTTCGACATCGAGAAACTGGTGCTCAACGGGAAACAGGTCGTCGCGGCAGGCAAGAACGAAACGCCGTGGATCCTGATATACAAAGGTCCCCAGGGGGAAAACCCGGAGTTGAAACCCGAGCACGCCGTTTACCGCGGGGTACAGGTGCGCGATGACGCCCTGGCCAAAACTTTGGTGTTCACGTGGGAGCTGACGCTGGACTATTCGCCGGTGAAATATCCCGTGCGGATGTACGTGACGCTTCCCGACGGCGGCGAGCTGCTGCAACTCGAAGCGACGCAGGCAGCGAACAACCTCGACGAAGCGCAGCTCGAAATCCGGCTGGCTGAGTCGTCGCTCGCCGCGGCCGACGAGAACCTGCGGCTGAGCCGCCGCCAGTACGAGGCCGGCGTGGAGACGCTGTCGGATCATCTCGAAGCGCAGGCCATGTGGCAGCAGGCGCACCGGACGGAGGTCGAGGCGCGTATCGACGGTTATCTGCGTTGGTTGGAATACCGCAAGGCGGCGGGATTGCTCGATTGAGCGGGGTGTCTTTCACGAAAAACGCAGCGGTCGGTAGATCCGGCCGCTGCGTTCGTTTTTGTTACTCCTCGTTGATGAAGAGCGCCCGGGGCAGCTGGTCGATGCTGTTGATCGCCACCACCTCGATGCCTTTGGGGCGTTTGGCGCCTTTGGGGAGGTAGCCCGAGACGACGATGCGGCGGAAGCCCAGCCGCGCCGCCTCGCTGATGCGCTGCTCGGTGCGGGGGGCGGGGCGCACCTCGCCCGAAAGGCCTACTTCGCCCGCGCAGCAGATGCCCTCGCCGATCGGACGGTCGTAGTACGACGAAATTA
>ERZ507065.1192-NODE-1192-length-11415-cov-6.737324_pt1 | contig 11415 bp, 10 predicted proteins | sample MGYA00513785_ERZ507065 | MGnify/ENA metagenome assembly ERZ507065
TATCTGAGCGGTAGTTTCGGTGAGGGTGGCGGTACGAGCTTCCTTGAAATCAATAATGTAGGGAAGGTACTGGATGCCGGAAGTAATTATCAGTTACCGACGTTTAAGGAGTAAACAAAGATTTATGGTTTATGATTTATGATTTATGTCCCAGCAGGCAAGTCATAAATCATAAATCATAAATCATAAATCATAAAGATGACAATAGACGAATATATCCTTTCCCATAGCGACGAAGAAGGTGCGCTGCTCTCAGCCCTGAACCGGGATGCGAATGTGAACCTGCTTCGTCCGCGTATGTTGTCGGGGCATTTGCAAGGGCGGATATTGAAGATGTTTTGCCGGATGCTTCGTCCCCGCCGCGTGCTTGAGATCGGTACTTATACGGGGTATGCGACTCTTTGTATGGCGGAAGGGCTGGAAGAGGGCGCTCTGATCCATACGCTTGAGATCAACGACGAGATGGAGGATTTCATCATGAAATATCTGAGACAGTCGCCCCATCAGGATAAGATACGGGTACATTTCGGAGATGCCCTCGATATTATCCCGGCGCTTGGTGAAACCTTCGATCTGGTTTTTATCGATGCCGACAAGCGGCTTTACTCGGAATACTTCGACCTTGTTTTCCCGATGGTGCGTGCCGGTGGATTGATTCTTGCCGACAACACGTTGTGGGACGGTCATGTGATAGAAGAGCATCCCACGGATAAACAAACACTCGGTATTCTTAGTTTTAATGATAAAATCAAAGAAGACCCGCGTATTGAAAAAGTTATCTTACCTTTGCGTGACGGCCTCACAATGATCTGGAAAAAATAAAAAGCAAGAAATTATGGAAAGTACAAGACTAAGTAAAATAGAACGTCTCCTGCAGAAGGAGTTGAGTGATATCTTTCAGAAACAGACACAGGCTATGCATGGCATCCTGATCTCTGTCAGTGTGGTACGCGTAAGCCCTGACTTGAGTGTGGCACGTGCTTACCTGAGTATCTTCCCGTCTGAGAAGTCGAAGGAGATGCTTGAGAATATCCGGGCGAATACGAAGGCAATCCGCTTTGACCTCGGACAGCGCATCCGGCAGCAGGTTCGCAAGATTCCTGAACTGACTTTCTTTATCGACGATTCCCTGGATTATATCGAGAACATTGATAATCTGTTGAAAAAGTAAAAAATACTGCGTTGAACTTCCCGTTTTATATAGCCCGGCGTTACCTTTTTTCGAAGAAATCCCACAATGCCATCAATATCATTTCGATGGTATCTGTTTGTGGAGTGGTTGTTGCTACAATGGCTTTGGTATGTGCGCTGTCTGTATTGAACGGGTTTGTCGGACTGGTTTCTTCCATGCTCAGCAACTTCGATCCGGAGTTGAAGATTCAGCCTGTGCAGGGAAAAGTTTTCGATCCGACTCTTCCGGCTGTCCGGGAAGTGAAAGAACTGCCTGAGGTTGCTTTGTTTTGTGAAGTGTTGCAGGACAATGCGCAGGTTCGCTATCGGGACCGCCAGATTACTGCTACAGTGAAAGGTGTAGATGATACTTTCGGGCGCCTGACGCGGATAGACAGTATTTTGGTCGATAGTCGGGAAGGCCGATTTGTCCTGTCCGACGAAGTGGCCAATTATGCTAACTTGGGTGTCGGAACGGCTTTCTCCTTGGGGGTGCGTCCTAATTATGCCGATCCTTTGGAAATTTATGCTCCCAAGAGGAATGAGAAAGTCAATCTCTCTAACCCTGTTGCTTCCCTGAATTTGGAATATGCTTTTGTAGGTGGTGTATATGCCACTAACCAGCAGATGTATGACGAAAACTTCATCCTGCTGCCTTTGTCGATGGTCCGCTCTTTGTTCAGTTATGAGAAGGAAGTTTCGGCGATAGAGTTGTCATTGATTCCCGGTGCGGATATTCATTCGGTCAAAAGCCGTATAAAATCGCTTTTAGGTGATAATTTTTCGGTCAAGGACCGTTATGAACAGCAGGAAGCCTCTTTCCGGATGATGCAGGGGGAGAAGTGGATGATCTTCCTGATTCTGTGCTTTATTCTGATCCTGGCTCTGTTCAATGTGATCGGTTCGCTTTCCATGCTGATGATAGAAAAGAAAGAGGATGTCCGTACTTTACGGAATATGGGGGCGGACGACCGTCTGATCCGTCGTATTTTCCTCTTCGAAGGTTGGATGATTTCCGGGCTCGGCGCTTTGATCGGTATTGTTATAGGCTTGGTTCTTTGTCTGTTGCAACAGGAATTAGGTATTATCAAATTAGGCCAGGCAGCCGGTTCCTTTATTATCGATGCCTATCCGGTCCGTGTCGAAGCCGGTGATATCCTTATTGTCTTTATAACTGTCCTCACCATCGGCTTCCTTGCCGCTTGGTATCCCGTCCACTATCTGGGGAAGAAATGGCTCACCCGATAATTATTGGAAGATAAGATATTACAAAAAGATTACGGTTCGTTGCCCATTCATAAATAATATGTATATTTGTGGATGAACTAATAAAACAGTAACTATGAAAAAGGAAGGGTCAGATCTGAAAATCATGGAAGAGATGGAAAGAAAAAAGTTGCAGGACAGGTATATTCGCTTCGACTGGGCCATCAAGCGTTTGTTGCGCCAGAAGGCCAATTTCGATGTGCTCGACGGTTTCCTGACCGTCATGCTGAACGAAGAAATTAAGATCGTCGAAATCCTCGAAAGTGAAGGCAACCAGGAAAGCGCCGACGACAAGTTCAACCGCGTCGATATCAAAGCCTTGAACAGCAAAGGCGAAATCATCCTCGTCGAAATCCAGAACACACGCGAACTGCATTATTTGGAACGCATCCTTTACGGTGTCGCCAAAGCCATCACCGAACATATCTCGATTGGCGAAGGTTACGAGAAAATCAAGAAAGTCTACTCCATCAGCATCCTTTATTTTGATATCGGTATCGGTACAGACTATATCTATCACGGTCAAAATCATTTCGTCGGTGTACATACGGGAGACCATCTGCGTGTCAACACGCGTGAACGGGATGTGATCGTCTCACGTCTTCCTGCCGAAATCTTCCCCGAATATATCCTGATCCGTGTAAACGAGTTCGACAAAGTGGCTCTTACCCCTTTAGACGAATGGATCGAATACCTGAAAGACGGCACAATCCATCCTGACACGACCGCACCGGGCTTGAAAGAGGCACGCGAGATTTTGAAATACTACTCGATGTCGCCCGAGGAACGCCTTGTCTATGATCGTCACCTCGACGCCATCATGATTCAAAACGACGTGATCGGTACAGCCAAATTAGAAGGGAGAATAGAGGGGAAAGCGGAAGGAAAAGTAGAAGGTATACGCCAAGTCGCTTCCAAGATGAAAAACACGGGAGTAGACATTGCGACCATCGCAAAATACACCGGTTTAAGTGAAGAAATAATCCTATCTTTATGAGGAAAAGATACTTCTGTTTCTCTTTATTTGTAATCCCCTTTTGCCAACAACAACTCTATCGCCGCCTCTATGATCGTATCCCGTCCTTTTTGGATATCCTCGCCCGTAATGGAAACCGCAATGTCCGGATCGATTCCGAACTCCGTATGCTGTTTGTTTACATCTAGCATGGGAGACGCGGAGAAACGGACACCCCAGCCGTTGGGCAACTCGGAGTTAAAGGGGAAGCCACTACCGCCTCCGGTGCGATCTCCCATCGTCGTTACATAAGGCATCATGCGTACTTTCTGCACGAAATCGTTGGCGGCGCTGTAGCAATGACGATTCGTTAAGACCACGACAGGACGTAACCAGCGGATACGCTCGGAAGGTGAGAGATAAAGGGGATAAGGTTCGGAAAAGTCATCGTGCCCTTTACCCGTCTTATGTTGGATATAGCCGGTCAGTATCTTTTCCTCCAAGAAACGAGAAGCGATGCGATCGGCGTTTGATAACATGCCACCGCCATTATCCCGGATATCGAAGATCAAACCTTTGCAATCCTTGAATTGATAGAATATGTGATCCAAACCGCTTTCGCCGGCCGAACTGGAAAAGCTACCGTAATAAATATACCCGATCTGACCGTCACTCAATGTCGTGTATTTAAGCCCTCCGGCGATCGAGTAGTTCCTTCCGAGATAATTCTCTTGTATGTCTGAGTCGAAATTATCCGGATAATCGAGGTACCAATCCCAATAGCGGGACATATTGAAGGTGGATATCAAATTGGTATGCCCGTCTTTCAGCTCGTTTAGCATATCGCCTAATACGTCAAATAGGACGTATTGGTTCATCGTATCGCTTATCTGCGTCTTATAACGGTCGTGAACCTCGTTCCAATCAATGTCCTTGTATTCGAAGAAGCAGTAATTCTCATCCAATATTTTCCAAAGCGCCTCAAAGTTCTCCTGTGGGGAGGCCACGTATTCGTCCGATTTCTCACATCCGGTAAACAGGAATCCGAGAGATATACATATATATATAAGGTATCGTTTCATTTGATTTCCTTTTAATAATAAGCGCTTCTGAACCGCTGGGTATTCTTTAGGCGTTTTCCTCCGAAAGAGATGAATTCTTTCACGAGGCCGATCATAAAAGAGTGAGAGATTATATGAGACTGTATCCCATTGATATCCGTACGGTAAGAGCTGTTTAGGTAACCTGCCCGTATCGTAAAATTACAAACCGGGAAATCGACCGTGAAAAAGTTCTTCATGGCGAATTTATTATGGAAGGAATTGAATTGCACCACTCCCGAAGCATTCCCTAGGTTGAAGATCTCGTAATACGATTGCCCGTAATGGGGGGAGAATAAAACACCGGCGAAGGGGATCGTGAACTGGTAGCGCAGCGTCATAGGATATTCCTTGACGCGTAACTTATAGATCGCCATGGCGGAGATGTTCAAATCGATATCCGCTTTCGCCGAGGCCGGGTTATTTCCGTTGCGGGTATTGTATATAAAACCACCCATGCCATGCACGGCACCACCCGCCAGAAGCTTTAAATCCGGCAATACCGTGGGCAAATGATAATGGTAACCCAACGTATAATCGATAAAGCCCGCGAAATCCGTAGCGGTAGAGGCAGCATTATCTGTGCTAGCCAGATCGACGCTTATGATTTGCTGTCTGGATACCCGATAGTTTGCCAGTCGGACCCTCTTTATCCGTTCATTCATTACCCGTAATCCGGGGCCTGTATATTTCTTATCTTCCATGCTGGGAGATAAATAGGTGTCCATTAGGTTGTAGCTTCCTATACCGACCATGGTTCCGCTGTTGATAGACCAAGGGATCTCGTCTCCATCGGACTGGGCCTTGGCCGGTGACGCGAGAAACAGCAGGAACAAACCAATCAAACAGGTGATAGCTTTCATAGGTTATTCGTCAAACAATTTCATCTGTCCCGTAATTTCATCGATAATATCCGTGGTACTCTGCCCGTCGTCAGTGTCGTTTCCCTCCTCATTGCCTTCGGTATCGTCTGATTCCGATGCGTTTTCGGAAGGGACGAAGCGATTCGGTTCCAGCTCATTGATTGTCTCGACCTCAAATGTAGAGATTCGTTTACCTTTGGCTTTGAAGCCTTTCACCGCGATAAATTCGTCGGCATCGAGGACGAGAGCTTCCCGGAAGGCGTCATGGCCTCCGAAGATCACCTCGATACGCGGGTAGACCTCATCCGTAAGCAACATCAGGCGGTTCTTCGGATTCTCTCCTAGGAAATTCTGCTTCCGGGTGTTTACCTCCAGCAGGAATCGTTTGATATAATAATATTTCTGATCTGCGTCGTATAATACGGCAGTCCATATCTTGCTCGGCTCGTATTTCTCGATGACCATGATATTGGACTCGTAGTGATTGCTAAGGTCGAAATTCGTGGCGTAGAAATCGCCGTTCGGCAGGATCACCAATATCTGGTCGTTGCTGTGGAACTCGCCTAGCTCTTCTCCCCGCCCATCGTAATTTAACCGGAGTACGTCCCAGTCGAACCATACTTCCCGGCCTCCCAAGGTGGAAGAGCCTTTCTGCTTGAGGCTGATCTTGTGCACTTCCGCTTTCGTCAGGATATTACCTTGAGAGCCCCGTCCCTTAATGGCTATCTCGCTGAAGTTCTTCTCGAAGACGAGTAGTTTCTGCCGGGGTTTGGGTTTCAGGATTACCTTGACGGTCTCCGCCTCTCCGTTCGGGTTCGCGCTGAAGTAAAGGACACGGGAGTTTTCCATTCCTTTGGTCAGGTCGTATTCCCGGTCGCGTGTAGCGCCCGTGACAGCGAAGCGTTTGATGTAATTATATCCGAACTTACCGTCCCGGTATATAACGTTGTAAATCGTCCGGTTGTCATTGCGCTTAAATACGTTGACATATAGAATATCCTTACCGATAAAGATCTTATCCGCTACCTTGACGATCTTATAAGTACCGTTGCGATAGAAGATGATGACATCGTCTATATCCGAGCAGTTACATATGAACTCGTCCTTTTTCAGTCCCATACCGATGAAACCTTCTTGACGGTTGATATACAATTTCTCGTTCGCCTCTACGACCTTGGTCGCCTCGATCGTGTCGAAGTTGCGTATCACGGTATGGCGGGGGTAAGCCTTGCCGTATTTCTCTTTCAGCATGGTAAACCAATCGATAGTATAGTCGATGATATGTTCCAGTTTATCGTTGATCTTGGCGATTTGTTCCAAGGTCTGGGCGATGAACTCGTTACTCTTGTCGGAGTTGAACTTTAAGATACGTCCCATCTTGATCTCCATGAGTTTCAGGATATCGTCCCGGGTAACCTCACGGATAAATCGGGGCTTGAACGGCTCTAAACGAAGGTCGATATGGGATATCGCCTCGTCCATGTTCTTGGCGTTCTCGAATTCCGGATCTTTATAGATGCGCTCCTCGATAAATATCTTTTCAAGGGAGGCGAAGAACAGGGCCTCCTCTTGCTCTTGTTTCTGGATCTTGAGCTCTTCCCGTAAAAGCTCCAACGTACGATCCGTAGAGTGGCGGAGCACATCGCTGACCGTAAGGAAATGCGGCTTGTCCTCCTTGATCACGCAGCAGTTCGGGGAGATACTGATCTCGCAATCCGTAAAGGCGTATAAGGCATCGATGGTCTTGTCTGAAGAGACCCCCGGAGCGAGATGCACCAAGATCTCCACATCCTTGGCGGTATTATCGTCTACCTTCTTGATCTTGATCTTTCCTTTATCGTTCGCTTTTAGGATGGACTCGATCACGGTAGAGGTTGTTTTTCCATACGGGATCTCCGAGATCACCAATGTCTTATTATCGAGCTTGCCGATTTTCGCACGGACTTTCACCGATCCACCCCGTTCTCCATCATTATATTTGGCTATGTCGATAGAGCCTCCTGTCTGGAAATCCGGGTATAACGCGAATTCCTCTCCCCGTAGATAGGCGATGGAAGCATCTAATAACTCATTGAAATTATGAGGGAGTATCTTGGAAGACAGGCCTACGGCGATACCTTCCACGCCCTGTGCCAGCAATAAAGGGAATTTTACCGGTAAGGTAACCGGTTCCTTATTACGTCCGTCGTAAGAAAGCTGCCAAAGGGTTGTCTTGGGATTGAATACGGTCTCCAAGGCAAACTTGGAAAGGCGAGCCTCTATATAACGAGGAGCGGCGGCTCCGTCTCCCGTCAGGATATTACCCCAGTTTCCTTGGCAATCGATCAACAGATCTTTTTGTCCCAATTGCACCAAGGCATCTCCGATAGAGGCGTCTCCGTGAGGGTGGAACTGCATCGTATGACCTACGATATTCGCAACCTTGTTATACCGCCCGTCATCCAACCTTCTCATGGAGTGCAGGATACGTCGTTGTACGGGTTTCAGTCCATCGTTGATATGCGGAACGGCCCGTTCCAAGATCACATAAGAAGCGTAGTCTAGGAACCAGTTTTGGTACATCCCAGACAAATGATAGGTCGTGACACGTGTATCCCCTTTCCCCGGGACTTTATAGTCGGAATGGGTATTCGCCTCTTCCTCCGTAGTCTCGTTATCTTGGGTATCACTATTTATATCCTCAATTTCCTCGTTTTCCTTATCCTCGATATAATCGTCTTCTTTATCTTCCGGTCTCATAAAATCCAGTTCTTTCTACACAACGCTATTACGCCAAATTGCTAACAGGGTGTAAATATAGCAAATATTCGGCAGTTTTTATAAGAATGAGGCTTTTACGAGAGTGAGTTTGCGTTAAATAAAGAGATTTTATAAAATAGAATAGTCATGCCTAGCTTACCGTTATACTCTAGAGCCTCTGTTTTCAGTACCCCGTAACGGAGTAGGTCTTTTAGTATGCCTTTGTATTGAATGAATAACTCTTTCATATCGTTCATTAATTGTAAAATGAAAAATTCGTATCCCAGCTACCAAAAAAATAATGAGAACAATATGCTTCCTTTATTTTTTCATGGAATGAGGCGGTCTCTCCCTGATAGATATATGAACCCATGTCATCTTTCGTCACAGGCGTTACTTTTGAATAAGGGAAAAGAGTAACCTTGTATCTTTTCTTCAAGGTATTAAATATCCGTGATATCATCAATGGGCCTGTTGTATGCATCACCTTTTGTACTGGATAGTCCCGTAACATTGCATCAGTAATTTCTTTTAAAATGTTTATCCATCCTCCGCATCTTGGCTCAGAAACCATAAATGCGTTTCCTATTAGGGTGGATACACTTGGGTAGAAATTATGCTCCGGGGGCTCTTCGCCAAATCCTATCATCACGTCTTTTAATAATGGTTCGATTGGCTTGAAGCATTCCGTATCCAAATCCGTATAGACTCCCCCATATACATATAATATCATATAGCGAATCGTGTCCCAACGTTGTACATTGTATGGAAAACTTCTATACAAGGAAAGATACTCCGGAAAATGTTTTTCTACCAACTCATCCATTTCCTCTCCGTTCCAAAGGTGATATTCCCAATCTGGATTCTGCTCTCGCCAAGTTCTTGCCAAGATTTGTAAGCGGGTGGGCATACATGGTTCTGTGCGCCCCTCCCAGACTTGATGTATGATTTTAGGGATTGCCATATGCTTTATTTAATCTCGAATTCTCCAACTAGCCATCCTAACTTATGGGTCAAGACTACTAGGTCTGTGTTTGTTTCTATTCCGATAATATCGCCTGTTCCTCCGGAGAGTACATTCTCATACATTATATTACCTGTATTATCCATAATATGGATAGCTAGATCATCTAATGCATCTATGAAATGGACACTCAAGATATTTCCTTCTATAGATTATGTATTAGTTCTTGATTAATGACAAACTTAGTATTGCTGTAAGGTTATACTTAGAGTTCCTAATAACATAATTCAATGCAAGCATCCAGGAAAAACGTATCATTGGGGGCACTGTACAGTGATTATCACGTTTAACGATCTTTTTTGGTTAATAGTGATAGATCAACTATATGATACTGTTTAATCCTGAAGCTTGCATATGATAAAGAATAATACCTAATTATTTTGTATGATGAATTCTCCCGTAAGCTGCCCTAGGCGATGTTCTAACACTACATAAAAACATCCTGTGCCAGCCTGATCTAAAGAGATGGATACACATTCACCTGCTTCGCCGGAGACTACTTCGTTATACAGGATACCTCCTTGCTCATTTACAACTTGGACAGTCAAATCATCTAGAGCATCGATAAAATGTATGCTCAATAGATTTCCGTCGATGAATACTGTTGGAGGAGCAGGAGTGACAGAGCGATAATAATCGTCATGCCATTTGCCTTTAGTTGGTACATTATCTCCATAAACAGACAGTGGCGAAAAGAGGGCAAATAGCATCAATAAGGTTAATAATTTTGTTTTCATAATATTTTGTTTTTCTTTTTGCAAAAGAAAAGCTTTATTCTCTAATAACAATGAACATGGATGAACAATTGGCATTTTCGTTTTTGTTCATTTTCTAACACTAACTATAGGTCATTGATATATAGATCGAAATCGGAGGCTTTTCCTGTTTTGCCGCTCATCTTCAGATAAAGTCTTTTCCGTAAGACTGATATATTACTATGGTTTAATAACATAGAAAGACGTGAGGGTTTCACATGGATTCTCACTAAATAGCATAACCGTTCCATTTGTATCGGTATTTTAGGGTAAGCTTCTTGAAGTTTTTGTGCAAAAGACGGATAAATAGCGTTTATAAGCTGAAACAGCTCTTCCCAATCCTCGGTAGACGGTTTCCATTCCTCGTTTTCATGAAAGTTTTTATAAACAGATGAATTTTTTAGGTTCTGTAATAATTCAATCTGATGTTCTTTTTGGGCATACAATGCTTGGTTCTTTTGTTCGAAGTCCTGTCGCAGCTTCTTCTTGAGCTCTTGCTGTTCCTGATCTTTCTCTTGTAAAGATCTGTTTAATACCTCTATGATTTGTTTATTATGCTCTATCTGCTCTTTATATTTTAAGACGGTCTTATCGCAAGAGAAAATCTTTTCCCGATCTTTTTCTTGAATTTTCAATAGGTCTTTTTGTCTTTTCTTATATTTAAACAAAAGATAAGTGGTTGGTAGAACTATCAAAAGGCAAATAAGACTGGTTACAACCATCCGTAGGTTTGCATTGGCCGTTTTTACTCGTTCTTCCGCTAGGGCTTTTTGTTTATCCTGTTCATCATAAAGAACTTGTCTGCCTCTAATCGTATTCGTGACTTCTATCTGGTCGAGTGTATCACGCATCATTTCATATCGTTGACTCAACTCCGCATAAAGGATCCATTGTTTTGTCGATAGGGCTATTTGGGATAGATGATAAACAGCCCCCGCTCTCGTGTCCAATCGCACCGCTTTTTCCAAGCATTGTTCTAAATAGATCTTTGCTGAATCTAATTGACCGCATTGATAATAATATTCGCCTAGTGTCAAATAGAACGGATAAATATCATTTCCCAATGCCTGCTTGTTTGCCATGATCTCACGGAGTAGACGTTCCGCTTCCGGGTATGTCTTTGTTTGTACATATAGACTCGATAATTCGGAATAAACAGAGAGCACCTTCCTGCTCACCATCAAATCGAGAGTTTTAGAATAACAGGCGATAGCGCTGTCTTTTTGGTGGATTATCTCATAAATGCGTCCCAGATCTCGAAGTGCATAGACTTGACCGGTAGAATCCGATATTGCCTTGAAATGCATGACCGCCTTTTGCTGATAAAGCAAGGCTCGTTCATATACATCTTGTTGGGTATAAAGCATTCCTATACCGTTATTAATCCTCCCCAGTAATGCATGGTCTTCAATCTGCTCCTCATTCTGTAAGGCATTTAAGAAACACTCTTGCGCTTTCAATGGATGATTTAGGTTTTGATTGATCCGTCCCTTATAGAACCAAGCTTTCGCTTTTCGTTCCAGATCGTCTGTTTCCTCATAAT